>Ga0308002_1000725_pt1 | contig 11591 bp, 12 predicted proteins | sample Neamet34_FD_203148 | JGI IMG/M metagenome (GOLD analysis project Ga0308002, IMG submission 203148) | Marine microbial communities from water near the shore, Antarctic Ocean - #34 | ecosystem: Environmental > Aquatic > Marine > Unclassified | place: Southern Ocean | collected 2014-06-06
CTCTTCCCTTTGTAAGTGCTATACAAGCCATTGTGTGTTTTTTTTTAGGTTAAGGTAGGAGAGGTTTTACCCCCTCCTTCCGTTTATTTATTAATTATGCTACTAATACTACGTCTGCTCCGATACCTACTTGAGTTCCTCCTGTGAATCTTGCAATTAAGCGAGTATTCAAACTTCCTACGTGAGATTGGTCAAGTAATTGAATGTTTGTAGAATCTGAAATCAAATCAGTACCAAAGAATAAATTTGACTTTTCAGCACAAACTAACTTATCGTCTTCACAACCATTGCAAACCGCCAATTTTATTCCCTCAAAAACTGCGTCATAATCTCCATTCATAGAGTAAGCGTTTACATATCCTAAAGTAGAAATAGCTGAGATGTATAATCTGTAAGACTTAGGACTCATATAGATGTAAAGGTCTTCTTTCGTGTAAACATTAGAAGGAATAGCTGCTGTTGCGTTTTGTAAGTTTTCAATAATGTTAGTTGCCGAGAAAGCTGTTGCTGCACCTCCTACGTTAGCTACATCAATTACTGTTGCATCTACTACAAGTCTTCCAACTGCTGCTGTAGTCAATCCTGTAAAAGAACCTCCTGTTGCGTCATTTCCTGACCATATAGCATTTTCAACTCCTTGAGAGATTCTTCCTGCTAAGTGTGAAATTAAATAGTCATCAAAAGATGCTGGTGCTGGTGCGCCTGCTCCTGCTCTCATTTCTAAACTTTCCCAAGAATCCAATAAATTTTTTGAACAAATTTCAAGGTTTACTTGTAGGTCTTTTGGAGTGATGATTGCTTCAGTAAGAACTAAAGTTCCTGCTGTTGTGAAATCACACGTACTGTCCGCCATCTCTGAACCTGATTCCATTTTTTGAATTACTGCTTTATACTTCACGTTTTCCATTGAAGTCATAAAGTTTAAAGAGTTTGCTTCTTTTAAAGCTGCTGAGATATAGAATCCTGCGCTCCTCCCTGCGAATGTACTTGTTACTGTTGGTAGTGCCATAATTTATTTATGTTTTAGTTTATTTATTATTTGTATTATGAAAGAATCTTTCTTCTCTTGTCATCTTAGAAAGTTCTTTTCTAGTTAAAGGCTTAACCTCTTCACTAAATTTATTTGTGTTTAAAGGAGCTGCTGCTGGTTGTGCTTTAAGCTCTGTCTTTAGTTTATCGTTTTCTGCTTGTAGGCTTTCTAAAGTTACTTCTGAGAACTCTTCTACTACAGTTGTCTTAATAGACTTAGGAGTAGTACCTCTTTCTTCTACTTCTTCTACTTCCATTTCTTCAGCTTCTACTTCTTCTTCTTTTACTTCTCCTTTTAAGTCTGCTATTGCGTCTTCAAGGTTTTGTACTCTTTCTGCTAATCTTTCAAAAGCGTCTTCTTCAACTTCTAATTCTTCTTTAGCTTCAACTTCTTCTTCTACTGGAGCTTCTTCTGATTCGCTTTCAAGGATTTCAAATACTACACCTTCAACTTCTACTGAAAAAGACTCGCCTGATTCTAAAGAGTAAGTTCCGATTGGTAAAAGCATTACAGATCCGTCTTCAGTTAAAACTGAGATGTCTGCTCCAGAAATTAACTCATCTTGGGTTGATGTAATAATCGTGCCATCTTCCAACTTAGCCTGAAAAGACATCATCACTTCTTCTTTGTCTAATCCAAGTGCTACTAATATTTGTTTTTTTAAATCCATAATGTTTTAATAGTTTTGTTTTGGTGTGTACTATATAATAGAATAGTTAGTTTGTTGTTTGATTTTTAAAAAAAATTATAATAATTTCTTAGCTATTTTGTTTTGTTGTATTCCATACTTCAAAGCACTAACTGCTTCTTTGTAGTTTGGTATGTCGTTAGCGTTTAATCCTAATTCTTTAGCCGCTTTCTCTGCTTGGTCTACTCCTTTAGAAACAGATTTCATTTCAGTAGTTAAACCATCATTATCTACATCTAAAGAGTTTTTTATGTCCTTTAGTTCTTTTACGGTTATCTCTATATTTTTACCGAAAGTAACAACAGCTTTACTTCTTCCTAATAGTTTAACTATATCTCCTGCCAACTCAACCTTCTCAGACTTCATTTCAGTTTTAGATTCTTTGATTAGCTCGTTTAAAGCTGATAGTATTTGTTCGTTACTTGGTTTTGCGTTATTCATTTGTTCAAATTTATTTGTGAAATAACCTTCTATTGAAAGTCCTTTAAGTTCTCCTGACTTTACCTTTTGCCACATCTCTTCATTGGTTATGTGCATTTTTACCATCCAAGTTCCAACGGGTAAAGAGAATCCGTACAAAGTAGACTTATCTAATTTACTATCTTCAATTATCCAAGACTCTACAGTTAATACTCCTGATACTCTATCTTGATGTTGGTACGTTGCTTTGTGGTGGTTGTTATGCTTTAAATATAAAAATGACGCTTTAGCTACCGTTTCTTTTGAGAACCAAACGTAATAGTCGCTAGAGGTGTTTGGATCGTGTCTAAAGATTTGCTTGTTAGGAATTAAAGCAGGACTGATTAACATTCTCTTTTCTTCATCTACTTTTGCAAACGTTAGGTTGTTTTTCTCTTTTCCGAAATAAACAAAGTCAGTTTCTATTGCAGGACTTGTAACTAAACTAATAGCGTCAATAGCTAGTTCTTCAGAATCGTCTGCAATTACAAGTTCTACTATTTTAGTTGGGTTCATATTATAGTAATGAAATTAATTTCTTTAATACTTTTGCAGCTTCTCCTGTAGGTATTTTAACTCCTAAGTCTTTAGCTGCTTTTTCTAAAGTGTTTAATTTCTTTTCTAAACTAGCTCTTGTTTTTGAAGCCTTACCTTTTGTTTTATCTAATCTTTTATTAATAAAAACTATATTATCCTTACTGCTCTGTATTGCTCCTTCAGTTTCTTTAAATTCTCTTTTTGCAGTAGCTAATTTATCTTGTGAAGATTCTAAAGCTCTAAACAGTTCTCTTTCTTTTGTGTCTGCTTTTTCTAATATTGCTTTCCTCTTAGTTAAACGCTTTTCTTCTGTAACTATTTCTTTTTCTCTATCCTTAATAAATCCACTATCTTTAGTTATATCAGGAATTAAATCTTTTGCTTGTTGCGTAAGTTTTTCAACATCATCAGCTAAGCCTAACTCAACTCTTATACTTTTTACTTTATCTTCTTTACTTAATCGGCTAAATTCAAATTTCTCAATTGCTTCTGTATATTCTTTATACGTTTTTCCGAATGGTGTTGGCTTGTTCATAGTTTTTATTTAAGGGTTGTATTATATAATAGAAATTTATAGTCTTTGTTTTATATTGTGGCACGTCTTCTAATATTAGCTAATTGATTCTGACTTGACGTCATTTTGTCGGTAATTACAAAAGCTTCTAAAGGTTCAGGTGCTACTCCTCCTGATATGTCAAAAGCTCCTGACATCATTTGAGGGGCAGGGGTTGAACCTCCTGCTACTGAACCACCACCTCCACCAGCACTACCTCCTATATTTTGTTTCATTATATTTTGTACGTTCGCTAGTCCTCCTGCTAGTACTGTTCCTGCTGCAATAAATTTCATAGTTGTAGAAGGTATAGTAGCGTCTTTCATTACCTCAGTAACTCCTAAATAGGTATTCATTAAAGCCGTTGCTACTGCTATTTCTTTTTGTTCTCCTGCTAACTTATTTATTGAGTCTGCAAATCCTGAAATTGCTGCAAGCTTTGCGTTTTCATTAGCCTTAACTATCTGAGTCTTTTGTGCTTCAAATTTCTTTGTTATAGCTACAGAAGATACTCCTGCCTTTTCAGCCATTACTAATTTTAAGTCGTAAGCGTCTTGTAATTCTTGTAGTTCAAGTTCTAGTCCTGTAAGTCCTTCTGCTCTTAATTCTCTTTGAGTTTCTAATAGTTCTTTTTCTAAACTTACTTGATTTGTCTTTTGCTCCGATAATTGACCTGTAATAGTTTCTTCAAGTTCTAGTTGTGCGTTTTGGGCTTCCATTAACGCTAACTTGTTTTCATCATTACCATTTTGATCAACTAATAACTGAGCTGCTGTAACTTGTTTCTGTATTTGGTCTGACTGAAGTTTTTGTTGTTCCTCTAACGATTTTTTTAAGTCTTTATTTGCTTGTATTCTTTCGGTAAAAGTCTTTGTTTCATCATCTCTTATTTGCCTAAATAATTCAGCTTCTTTTAATTTTTCTGCATTTAACTTTGCAAATTCTGCTTGAGCAAATAGTGCTGACTTAGTAGCAGCAGTTGTAGCCTTTGCTTGTTCGTAATTACCTTTAATAGATATTTTATTTATTCCTTCTGAAGCCTTTTCATATATTGCACCAACCTCTCCTATTGCGTCTCCTATATTACTACCTATATCCTTGCCTGCGTCAATAGCTGCTTTACCTACTTCTATTATGTCTGTTTTAGTGCCTACTATATCTGATCTAAGTGAAGCTATTTTTCCTTCATCTCCACCACCTAAGAAGCTATCTTCCCAAGCTAGCATAACTTCTTGAACCCCTAATTTAAGCCCATAAAATGCTAACTGTAAAGGAGTTAAAGCTATAGTCATTACTCCTTTTAAAACCTTTGTCAAACCATCAAACCTACTAGAACTTTCTGTAACCCAAGAAACTACGTCTGAAATTACCGTAATTACTTGATTGAAAGTAGTTGAAATTGTAGACATTATGGTATTTACATTATCCATAATCTTTTGATTACGTTCCATAGCTTCTTTTAGAGCTGTGAACGCTGCTGTTACAATAGCTATAATACCTAAAGCACTAAAAGCTTTACCAACACCTTTAACTGCTTTACTCAGTATTCCAAAACCTTTAGAAGATTTCTTTGTAGCCTTGCTTACGTCTTCTGTTTCTTTAGCTAGTTTTTTTGTAGACTTAGCAAGCTTATCCGTTCCTTTTGTAACCTCGCCTACATTAGACTTGATTTCCATTTCTAGTACTTCTTTTGCCATAGTTTTATTTTTTAGCTTTCAAAGCTTTTATTTAAGTTTGTATTGTATCTAAATATTGAACAAGTACCTGTAGCCCTATTGTATGTATATCCGTAAGCTTCACACTGTAACTGGTTCGGCGTTATTGTGTTTGTTCCATCTGTAAAGGTAACTACTCCAAGTGCTGATACTTGACTAGGCTTTATAGTCATACCGTTTAAGTATGGGATTGTATATGTAATATCAGGCATTATGGTATAAGTATAAATTCAACTGTTGCTAAGTCGTTAGGTTTGTAGTCTATTTTATTAACTCTAAAAGTTCTGTTCTTTATGAATACTGTATCGTTAAACTTGAACGTATTAATATCAGCAGGACTAAGATTTACTTTAATAGTCATTATTCTAGTATTTGGATTGTAAAGCTCTGAGTAGTAAGGCAACCAATATAAATTGAATAGGTTATTAACTGTAGCACTCCCTACTCCTGTGAGTAACTGACATTCTCCAAAGTGATAGTCGCTTGAATCTGTATTAGCAGGAGGGTCTGAAACTATTGTAGGAACATCTGATAAATGACTAAACTGTAAAAAGTCTGGTTCTGCTGCACTCCCTACTACTCCGTTTTGTGGTGGTATATAGTAAGTAGTACCTGAATCTTTTATTCCGTTGTTATACATTATTCTTGGGCTATTCTCGAACCCTTCAGACTCTTCAGTTTCAGGATTGTAGGCATAAATTGCAGGCGTTATGAATTGTGGAAAGTTAGGTATAAATAAAGGCTTAACTACTGTAGCTGCAAAAGGTTCTGCTATTACTTCATTAAGTCCTTCTAAGATGTTAAATTCATTTCCTGCGTCATACTTCTTGCTTCCGTACAAATGACCACCTACCTGATTTTTATAATTAATAAAAGCGAAGTCATCTTCATCTTCTACAAACTTAAAGATTGACCTTTTATTTAAGTCAGCTAAAGGAGTTAATTTCATTTCTGAAGTATCTATCTTGTCAGTCCAATTCAACTGAATACCATCTCCATCAGAACCGAATACATCAGTATATGGTTCTATCTTAATATTATTAGGATTGTCTTTATCAGGAATAGTTACCAAGTTAAACATAGTAATCAATCCTTTTAAAAATTCCCATTGACCAGTTTCTCCTCTTAGTGTTTGTAGGAAAGTATTTGTAGTAATAGCTACTGCACTAACATTGAAAGTTACGATTGACGAAACTAATACATTACTTTCTAGTTGTCTTATTGTAGCTGTACTTAAAGAGTCATTTCTTTTAAACTGTGCTTTTAAAGTATCTCCACTTAGCAAAGTTCGATTAAAGTTAAAGTTAAATTTTTGAAAACTTAACGGAGCTAAAGTTAATTGAGATAAAGAAAATCCTGTTGAGTTGTGAGTCCATTGACAATCTACTACAATAGTATCAGTAGCAGATGTATTTTCTATTTTATAAAATCCTGATATTGCATACTGCTCTCCATCTACTGTAGCTGTTATTATGTTTGTAGATATATTGTAATTTGGTGGAGGTGTATTTAATAAGAATTGAGAAAAGTATAGCTCTAAATCTGTAAATGTTGTTCCTGCATAAACTGAAGGTTTTACTGAAGCTCCTATTTGTTTAGCCCATTGACCTAAGAAAGTAGTTACGCCTGCAATACTAGGTGTATTATCAGAACCCCAATTAAAATCCATAAACAATTTCTTAAACTCATCTGTATCAAAGAACTCAGACTCAAAAGTAAAAGGTGTAGTTTGGAAAATCCTCTCTATTAAATACTTAACATTTATAAAAGGTCTGAATACTTGTTCTAAAGAAGTAAGTACAGGTGTTCCTGATGAAATTTCTATATTGTTATTCCAATTAACAAAAGGATATTTAAGTGTGTTGTAAGCATCTCTAAAGCCTGATGTATTAGCGTTTGCATAAGTAATTCCTGTAGTGTTGTCGTTCCAACTATACCTAATCTGTGTCTTGTTATAGTCGTGTGTAAGTTCTGTAAAGTCTAAAGCTCTAAAGTCTGAATCTTTAAGGAAGTCAGCTAAAGCAATAACTTCAGAATACAAATTTACATTGTAGCTTATTTCTCCGTTCTTATCTACTATATCTAAAAGTCTAAGGTAGCCTTCAAATAATATAAAGCCGTCTTGCTTTAAAACACATTGTGTCTTTTTATATACATTAAAAATAACTCCATCGTCTGAACGAGTTATCTCAAATAGTTGGTCAAATATTTTATTGTTTCTTTTTGTTGCAGGAAGATTAAAAGCCTTTGAATAACTTTGTACCTTTTCAGCTACGTTCTTGAAGTTGTCTACTGATAGTGTTAAAGGTATGTCTTCATCTTCATAAAGATCACATATAACTTGTCCGTTGTCTAATATACTTGAAGATCCTGAAGGAATAGCACCTATAATAGGATTTGCAGAAACACTACTAATAACAAGGTCTGTAGACGTAGAATTATAATAGCTAATCATTATAATCATTTCAGTAGCAGAAGCGTAGAAAGTCTTACTTATTTGAGTTACATTAGAGTTATAAGAAGTTGAAGTTTGCCATGTTGATCCAACATAAACACCGACCTCTACAGAACCTCCAACTATAGCCGTTGGTATATTAATAGTTAAAGTATATTGCCCACCTATAGTAAGACTTGAAAGTTTTTGATATATTCCTGAAATTTCAGAAGATACAAGTGTTACGTTTCCAAGTAATGAAGTAGGAAATGCAATTGATCCCTTCCTAAATCTATACCAAGTATTTACAATATCAGCTGGAGCATTGATAAGAGTATCTTCATATGGTACAATCTGAGTACTTGTATATGTAGAAGTGTTGTTTAAGTTTAAGAAGTTAATTCCATTTACAATAGATTCAGAAGATGAGCTAGAAAATTCATTAAACTGTCCACCATAACTTTGTGGATATACTATAAGTTGTACGCTCATTATATTGCTTGTGTTCTTAGTGTCTTACTTTTTTCAACTTCAAAAGTGTACTGTATTAACTTGTCATTAGCTATAGTCTTTTTAGTATAGTTAGAAGTAGTAAGTCTTGCAGGCGTTACATAAGTACTTAATAAAGGTGTAGACGGATCGTCTTGGAATCCTTCAAGTATATAAACTTCAGGACTATTAACAAGTTCTTCAAACCAAGATGCTTCAGCTTCATTTACAAAGTCTGTATTCATACTAATTTTTTCTGTAGTGTTTACCCTAAAGGATTTCTTCCCTCCCTTATAACCGCTAGGACTATAGATTCTATCGTTCCATGTTCCTGAGAGTTGTTCGTATGTACTTCCTTTAGTAGATAGTGCTTTAGTAGACTTCATATTGAAAGTGTAGTAATCCCATGCACCCCATTGATTAAGCCACTTTAATCGTATAGGCTCAAATCCTTTTTTATTAGGGCAGTTAACATAGATACTTAACTTTTCTGATATTGCTACATCACTTGCGTTGTACGCTTGTACGGTGTACCATTCTGAAACGGCTATAGAATCTGCTAACGTAGTATTCCATCCCCTTATGTTAGCAGGGAAACAACCAAAATGTAGCATTTGATTTGTAGTGTCTGAATCCCAAGTTGTGTTACCTCCGTTTGCGTCTGTATTATCTACATCAATATTATATACAGGGATTCCTCCTTCTAAATAATTTATTATTTTAACATACGTTACAGTAGTTTGAGCTTCATAGCCAGCTAAAGGAGTAGCTACAAAAGATACAGTTCCATAGTCGTTTATATTTACATATTGAGTTAAGGGTGCGTTGGTTAAAAATCTTTGCAAACCTACACCACCTGCTTGAAAAACTGCTGTGTCAAATCCAAAGTTTCCATCTACATCCCTATCCTGTACATCTGTATGTTTTAAATAACCATTGATTAAAGTGTATTGACTTGAATCTTCTGTATCTATTACTGCTGGTATTCCTGTAGCCGTTGTTGCTCCTTCTACTTTGAATCGAATCTTTATATATCTAACTGAATTACTATTAAGAGAAAACTTATCTATCAATGGTAAAGGGTGTGTAATAATGTCAGAAGTAGCGTCTGTTTTATATTCACTTCCTATAGCTGCTAAGTTATCAGAGCTTACATAAGTTTCAGCTACAGGTCTGAAGTCAAACATACCTACTCCTGCGTTGTTAGGTGTTGTTTTAAACGTGCCTATTGCAGTAGAAGTTGCTAAGTTAATGTCAGAATCACTTATATGAACTTCAGCTATGAACTTGACTTTGTAGTAGTCGGCTACTGTATCTACATCTTGAACTGTAAAAATCACTTCTTGACCTACAGGATTAAGTGTGTATAAAGGGTGTTGAGTTATTGCTAATGCCATTATTTTATCGTTGTTATACTATTAATTATGTCTTCTTTTACGCTTCCTAATAATTGAGGTGCAAACTGTTTTAAAGCAAGTCCTAAAGGCTTTTGAAAGAAGCTGATTCCCTGAATACCTTTTCTACCTATACTTCTAGCTATTAAGAAAGTTAAGGTCTTACGTTTAATGAATTGACCTTTTGCGTTTCTAGGTGCTATTCCTTTTTTAATTACCCATTTATCTAAGGCACTACTTGGAGGTTGTGAATGTCCTTTTGCAGCCCTGTAAGAGTATGGGCTTTTTATAACCTTTCCTTTGTAGTTCTTAAAAGTTCTTTTGGTCTTTGTTCCTGATACTCCTTTATCTACGTACTGTCCGTAGCTTGACATAAAGAACTGTACTGTAAAGCCGTCTGTACCTTCTACTACTTTAAAATTAATTGAGTCTTCTAACTTGCTCTTATCTCCTTTTTTATAGTTAAGCGTAGTCTTAGACTGTGCTACCACTTGTCTGCCAAAACTATTTAAGTATCTTTCTATGTTGTCTGTCTTCATAAATTAAGAGTTATCTTCCATCCCTTCCAACTTAACTGAATTAATAATTTGCCTATCTTGAACTTCATTAGTACCCTGCACCATCTGACGTTACAGGAATATCACAAGTACTAAAATCATTCTGAACTAAAACCCCTAAGTTAAATACCCATCCACAAGCTACATTGTCAAACCTCTCAGAGAACGGTTCTAAGGTAAATTGGTCTTGTGTGAAATATACAGGAGCGTTTATATCATTCGTTCCTTCTAAAGACTGCTGCTCTGAATGTCTTAGCATACCTATAAAATCTGTTGCTATTTGTAGTGCTTCGTTTAATACGTCTTGTTCGTTGCTTAAAGTCTTTACTAATTTAGGGAAGTCCGCAGAAGCGTTGTTCATAGTCCAGTCTGATTTTTCGCTTACCATATCCATAATGAATATCTGAAAGTTGTAAGTTAGCTGACTATCTCCAGTAGTTACTCCTGTTGGATTTATGTGTAGCAAAGGATATAAAACATCCTTTTCAAGAGAGAGGTCGAAAATATCTCCTACTGAAGTTGTGCTTATTTGTTTATGATATTCGCCTAATCGTAAAAGAGTATTAACGACATTATTATAAGTTTTATTTTTAACCATTTCTTTTTACTTTATTTTGTGAGTTCAAATCTGTTTCATAACTTAACCACGTTAAACACTCTAATAGGCTAAGCTTTGTTATACTTTCTAGTTTACTTATGTCTTCATTGCACAATCTGTGCATTACTCCAAACCAACCCCACTTAGAAGCAAAGTCATTACTTGCTACTGCGTCTTCGTTTCCTTCAGCTGATCCATCAAACACGATAGCATAATTTCGCTGAACACCTTCCCGAAATTGTAAAAAAAAACCAATGCACTTTGCACTTGTTCCGCTGTCATTAGTTTCATTTCTTCAGCTCTTAGCCGTATATCTCCATCATAACCGTCAATTATATAAACACCATTATCATTCTTTCTTTTTACCGGACGATACAAAACACTCATAAGTTCCGGAAGGTTTGAGTCTATACCATCCTTCATAAACTGCTCTATATCAGCATATTCTCCTAGTGTTATTTCTGATAAATCCGGATGATATCCGTATTCAACACCGTTAATTTCTATCAAGTTCTTGAGCTTAGTATCTTGCTTTTCCTGTAACTCTCCTATCTTAGACATTATATTTACTACGTCTGACAAGGCTAACTCCTGAACCAACCGTTTAGGAATATCTGTTAAGGCTGCTATTGTTTTAGTAGCTTCTTCAGTCTTAGTGCCTTCTTTAAAGTCTATAAGTTGTAGCCAAGTTTCTAGTGTTACATCTTCCCAACTATCTATAAGTTTAAACTCCTTTGTTTCTCCTTGCTTTTTAATTTTTACTTTCATCTACTATATAATAGAAATAACTTGTTTATAGTTTACTGAACAAAATACTTTCCTGAGTTTGGATTGTCTAGGTGGTAAATCACATTGTATCTAATACCGTCTATTGCGTGGTTAAAATTGTCTACATATAATTTCGAGCCACGATCTGAATATACATAATTATTCAACTCTTTAGCTATGTTAGTAGATTCAGGAGATACAATAAGTTCATAGTCTTGCATTCTAGTTATACCACTTTCAATCGTTCCCTTCTTAACTGCTTTAATGTTTACGCCCTGATGTCTAAGGTCTTCAATAAGTCTAGGCTCTGCTGAATCTGCTATGATTAAAGTCTTACCTACTTTGTCTAATACTATCATGGCTAGTTCG
>Ga0308002_1000731_pt1 | contig 11555 bp, 12 predicted proteins | sample Neamet34_FD_203148 | JGI IMG/M metagenome (GOLD analysis project Ga0308002, IMG submission 203148) | Marine microbial communities from water near the shore, Antarctic Ocean - #34 | ecosystem: Environmental > Aquatic > Marine > Unclassified | place: Southern Ocean | collected 2014-06-06
CTTCAAATGGTGAGGTGTCCGAGTGGCCGAAGGAGCACGCCTGGAAAGTGTGTGTACCGCAAGGTACCGAGGGTTCGAATCCCTCTCTCACCGCCAAATCTATGAATGCCCCGTCAGCGGGGCGTTTTAGCAGTTTTAAGCGTACATGTGTGTGTAACATTGCATATGGAATTACTGCTTTATGTACTGCCTTCAAGTCCGAAAATCGACCTATCAATTCTGCCGTCGTGTACCTATTGATTTACGAGTTCAGTTTCCTAATCTGACTATTCGTCACTCTCTGCAAACTAAGGATTTTTCCGAAGCAAAGCGGCGACGAAACACCCTGCTGGTTCACTATGATAATGAGTTCCAAAGACTAAGGGCTGACAAGTATTCCTCCCCTAGATTGTCCTCTAATTATTTTCAATCTGAGCCGGTGGCTGAGGTTCTTCAATCTGCTCCCCAACTGTTTATGTCAACTAAAAATACTGAGGTTTGTGAAGCTATATCTCTTTCGGACTTGTCTGCTTTTTATATGGCCAAACTAACCCTTGGGGGAAATAAAAAGACAATCCAAGACTTCTCATCTTCCATTGATGTGGCTCTCCAATACTTTGGGTTGGACACAGAAGCATCAGCCATAAATCGCTCAATGGTAAGGGAGTTTATGTTGTTCCTAACAAGAATCCCTGTTCGCTTCACCTTATCCAAAAAGACAAGAGGGCGGCCTATTCAAGAGGTTGTTGAAATAGCTGACAAGCTCAACATGGAGAGGTCATCGATATCGACAGTAAATAAGCGGCTTGACGTGCTCAGTGCAGTATTTAACTACGGCCATGAGGAAGATAAGGTGTCCAAGAACCCATTCGTTAACCTGCGCATGAAGGAAGTGAAGAAGGCCAAAAGTAAGCGGCAGCCTATGGGTGAGCAAGACTTGGGTAAGTTGTTTAGTAACCTTACAAAAGGCTCTGAGGACTTTTGGGTGACCATGATAGCTGCATATCAAGGAGCTAGGCAGAATGAGATTCTCCAGCTTAGGCGCGAAGACATATATAGGGAACGTGGTACATGGGTAATTTCCTTCCATGATAGGTTTGATAACAACAGCCTTAAAACAGAAAGCTCTGTAAGGATTGTGCCTGTGCATCAACACCTTGTTAGTTCAGGACTTGCTGACTGGGTAGCAAAGATTGGTGGAGGAGAGAGGCTATTTCAGACCGCTTCGTTAGGTATTTATGGGAATTATTCACAGACCTACTCTAAACATATTAATGCTGTATTCAGGAGCCTTGGAGTCACTAACCACTTCCACAGTCTAAGGCACAGTTTTAGAGATGCGTGTCGTGAGGCTGAAGTGGCTAGTGACATTGCTGATTACTTAGGTGGTTGGTCTGGTTCTACTTCAGTGAGTCGTTCATATGGCTCTCTGGAGTTTAGTTTAAGCCACATGAAGCGGCAGCTGGACAAAGTGTCTTACCCTAACTGATACAGGTGTGACAATCTGGAGAGGCTGAGGGTTCAACCAGTCTACCAGCAAGCCTCTCATTCGTTCGCTAGGGATATAGAGGGTGATTGGCTTGCCATCTCGTATAGCACTGCGGAATATCCACTGTACCAAGGCAGACAAGGCATACTGGTCTTGGTTGACCTTCACCCCTCGAGACTCAATAAACGTTTTCACAATAGGAACCATATACAGATTAATCATGTAGGCGAGATTAGTCTTGTGTCGAAACTCGTTGGTAGCTCTGGCGTTACAAGATACAAAACCCTTTGCATAGCCGGCGCCCTTGAGTTTTGATTTCTGGGCCGAGTAACAAGTCCACATTGCAAGGCTAGCTGGACCGGAGACACGGTTCTTGTAGTAGTTGTAAATCAAGTTATGAAGACCTTTGAGGGCAGCATCATTTTGCTTCCTGTACCAAGTAGCACTCAACGGACAAGTCTGTCGGCCAAATTTGGGTGTATCCCCGATAGCATTTAGCTTAGAGTCACTAATTATAGTTATTTTGTCAGACACTGCGACTCTCAAATGGCTTTCATCTGTTACAGGATGAGGCTCCAGTTGGTAGTCTACAAGTGTATGGTGGTGAACTCGGTAACCGGCTGCTCTCACGTAAGCATCCATAACGCTGTCTTTCCAGAGGTAGGTAAGCACCCAGACCTCACTAAACCGTGCCAAGAAGTCGGTGGGAAATACCCAGAAGGTGTGCTTGTTTTTGAATCGGTACAGGTTACCGTTCTCACATAATGATTTAGCATTGTCGAACTTTCCTCTGTAACTACGTTCATTGTTTTGATTCCAAATAATACGACCGTCATCGGCTGTCGATATGAGGCTGTGACTGAACAACATCTCGAAGTCGCTATTGGATATTTCTAAGCTCTGTTCAACGCACTCAATCATCTCATCGATGAATAGCATGTACTTGGACTTGGACATTAAATCATAAGTTGTTCTATTAACTTTCTTCCATAGAGCATGAGTAGTGACAATATTGTGACCACCTTCGAGTAACTCATGAAAGTTATCAGTTTTAGATTGTCCGTGAGCAACGGGTTCTGTGAAGTCAGCCATAGGACAAGCCTCTTTAAATCGAGTTATTTCGTTTAAATAGGGTGTAACAATAATAATATTTGGTGGCGTTTTATCATTAAAGATGGAGAGCATAAATTTATTGACGGTATGTATAAGCCACGTGGACTTACCTTGGCCCATCATTGCGTCAACAACATTGATGAGCGGGTCATTATTGTTGTGTTCGGTGAAAGTGAACATGTTTGTGGTCCTGTTAAGTTGGGTGAGTTAGCCGTTCTAGTCGAATCAAAACAGCTAAAAAATAGTAGATATTCCCATATAGCTGACGCTCAGGGCGCTACCCTTAAAAGAAAATGGGTATATTAAATAATGAAGAACAATGATGAAAATCAGTTTCTAGAGATTCTAAAGTTAACTATATTTCATCATCATTCATGATTAATCACTGATGATATAAGCCCAATAGAGATTGGTTATGATTCACCATTACCGTGATTTCCCTGATAAAAGGGGTCATAGTTTTGGTCCATAACCATCAACGATGATGGTCATACTTGTATGAGTTAAGTAGCTACTGCTGCTTTAAGATAGGTATCTGTTGCTCCGTTCAGTCGCACAGAAACTAGCTTTGCAATTAGATTTCCTTTGTCTGTTAGAGTCAGAAGGTTTCTCCGTATACAGTCTGGGTCAGTGTTGCGTTGGATTAAGTCCAGACCACCACCATCAGGGTTGTGCGTCTTACCATCAGACAATATGTCTATACTGAAATAAAGATTAGCTACATCGGTTCCTAGAATTTCAGCAAGTTCGCTAGTAGTGGTCCTTCCGCATACCGAGATGGCAGTAAATACTTTCAATTGCATCAATGTAATATCTGGATGGATATGCCCAAGTTCGGCAACAGCCATACCTAAAGGCTGTAAGGCTCTGTACGAAGTATCTTGCTTGTTAGCTACGAGGCTCATGCTAGGGATTCTCCCAGCAGTACCATATTGAGGGCAACAGACTCAGATATGGGACGTTCAAGCTTGGTTTCTAGCATTCTCTTGGTGTTCATGAGGGCGGCATATCCTTCTTTACTAAAGCGCATTGCTCGTTTGCAGAAAGGCTGACGAAGCTGTTGTTGTGGATTTAATTGTTGTGCGTTATTCATTTGTTTATCCTATGGTAAAAGTGATTGATAGCCATGTTTCCAAAATACATATGGTCTGACATTGGTGTGAAAGGAAACCCTATTCCTATAGTGCGACAGTTGCTCAGAAACTGAGGAACAGGTTACTTATCCTGATAATGCAATTTAATTATTTTGATTGGATGTTCGGCTTTCAGAACGGCAACAAAACGTTGATGTTCCCTAAAGGGCAACTTAAATATTGAGGTTGTTGTAAAGCCTTAATGCGTCTACGTGTCAGTAGTATTTGTGTTCATTGGGGTATACCCCTGTTGAGCTGTTCACTGGATGATGAGAAAAGTGCGCTAAGGGTTGATTATCTATGAACGTATGTGTAGCATCGATATCTCTATGACCCTATATGAACGTTTAAGGAGAAAGGAATGACTACACATCAACGCTACGGGTATGCCAGGGTTAGCACCCACGACCAGCACACCACAATCCAAGTGGAAGCACTCAAAGCTGCAGGGTGTCATCGTGTATGGGAAGAGAAAGTGTCAGGTACAAGCAGGGTGTCCAGAACGGAACTAGAGAGCGTTCTAAGCTATCTTAGGGAAGGTGATACATTGGTAGTGACAAGGATAGATAGGCTCGCTAGAAGCCTTAAAGACCTGCAGGACATCATCCATGAACTCAAAGGTCGAGGTGTCCATCTGCAAGCGACTGAACAGCCTATAGATACTTCTACAGCAGCAGGTAAGGCTTTCTTAGATATGCTGGGTGTCTTTGCTGAATTCGAGTCTAACCTACGAAGAGAGAGGCAGTTGGACGGTATAGCGTTGGCTAAGGCTGCAGGGAAGTACAAGGGCAAGGCTCCTTTGAAGCAGGAGCTGAAGGACCAAGTTATCACTCTATTCAAAGCTGGTGCTAAGCAGGTAGACATCATAAGCCAAGTCGGTATTGGCAGAACGTCTGTCCATTCAATTCTAAAGGCAGCAGGCCTGAAGTAGAGGAGACATAGATAGTAAATAGCTTCTTCTGTAGAAGCTGTAAATAACTCTATGAGTGGCTGCTGGGGTGAAGAACTATATGCCTCCCCCTGTTCAATAAATCTGTCACCAATCCCATACGGCCCCATACGGGGTAACTGTCCTGCGTCCGTATAGATATAGTGGCACAGATTTTTGTGCCTAATTATTCCCAGAGAACCCCAAAGCCCACTACCCTCTATATCCAATGGATATTACGTAGACCACAGGCAGAACAGCCCACAGTTAATGCTTATATTTAATTGCTAACTTAATAGTAAATAGTTTATGTATCATGAGCCTCATTACTAATAGGTTAATCACAATAATCATAATCTATGAGCAGTCTATGAGCAGTCTATGAGAGACATCTAAGAGCCTATCTAAGAGTTGGCTTTATATGCATCAACCCTATAGGACTACACTCGCTAAAGTGTATACTGAAGTGAATTAACTCATCACATTGCTCAGGGAAGAAAGCACTCAATGAAACTACTAAACAAACTTAACGGATGGCAAAGGCTTTGGTTATTAGCTACTGTTGCCGCACAAATTTGGGGGATAACTAGGTTGTCTGCGTGGAGCTATCCATCACCAATATTTTTTTATGAGCACTGTGAGGATTGGCCTGATTGTAAAGTTTTGAAGCCTCTTCATGAAGTCATTTTGACGGATATGGGCATCAACCTTTGGTTGTTAGTGGCGTGTCTAGCAGCCTATGTGGTTACCTATGTGGCAGTCATTATTGTACGCTGGGTCATAAGTGGATTTAAGAAGGAAAATTAAGACATATGAACAAAACTAAATCACTGATTTTTTTTGAAGAACTGCTTTTAGAAATATGGCATAAACTGAGGTGGTATAGTTCTGGTGTCGTACTCGCTGTAATCACTATACTGTATTTATTCGGAGGTTTTTACTCTGCATACCACTTTATATTTTATGCGGCGGTTCCGCTTATAGAGAATCTTTTACACTGGTTAAAGACGGAAAATAGCCTATATGTAATGGGGAGTATGGACCTAATGCCATCAGTGGACGTCTATTTTGAATCTGTATGGGGCATAGATATTTTTAATAAATGGGAAGGTCTTAGGACACTTCTAGGATGGATTCCGTTTGTGTCCATTCCCTTGATTACTGCTATGCCTTCGATATTTTTATTAGAGTCTCTAGAAAGCTACAGACGCCTTATAATCCAAAAGTTAAATCAACTGGAAGAAAGTCAGATAGACAGAGCAAGGGCAATCTATCTGGAGTCGAAAGGAATGACTGCTGAGGAAGGCAGGCAGGAGGCTGAAGAAACTCTCAGGTTGGCCGAAGAAGCTAAGAAGGAAGCTCGTGAGAAAAAAATAAAGGCTAAGGATGTTAGTGATTCTGCTTGGGAGAAGCTTGAGTGATAACTCCAGCATCCCTTGCTCCTATGATTTTAACGGATAACAGTAACTAAGATGGATAACTTAAACCTGCACGGCCTAACCAAACTACTCATGGTTGGTGGGCTTGCTTTAGTGTTATTGTTACTTTTTGGTGTGTCAGCGATGGCTGCATGTTACGAAGTTTTTTGGGGCTTGAATATAGGATTTAGAGTCACAGTAGAGTGGCTAAAGGTTGGAGAGTTGCCCTCAGGATTCGATTGGACCCACTTAGGGCTAAGTGTACCCTCATATCTTGAAAAATATCTGGACATCCATATTTCTTGGGTTGGTCTACGTTCACTTTTGGATTATGTACCAGCTGTTGTAGCTTTATTATTTATATCTGCGGTTTCTTATCCGACCGCAGTCTACCTCACCGACACTTTGGATGAACTTTAGTTTAAGCTAAACAATAAAGGATTAATTAAAATGAGCGATATTAAATTTACTACAGCAGGTGATTATATGAAGGACTTAGAAGATATAACTCCTGACTATACCGATGCACCTTGGTCAGATGAAAAGGAATATACACCTGAAGAACTTGCTGCAAAAGAAGCAAGCCTTCAAAGTTAATGAGTGTAGAAAACCCACTGCCACAGGTTCATTAAAAGCCGAAGACCGCAGGGTATAAAAAGACCTATCGTACTGCTCCGAAAAATAACCACGAGGCTCTTGAAAATCCCGTGGTCAAAGTAAGCAGGCAACTGCTTAGATATAGAGAGTGCATATCTCATAGACGAAACTATCAATAACTGTGTTGGCTAACAACACCGATTACATGCTTTTACTTTGCTTACAAAGTCTTACGTTACATCCAGTTATCAAGAGTGCCTGCAATTGTCACGTCAATGACTCAGATACTTATTGGCATTTTTTGAGTATCATTCTCAGTGGACGATTTAGGGCCTCTGAGGTACCTTTGAAGCCTAATCGTATGGCGTAGACTTGGCAAATAAACTAAAAGATATACTAGAAAATCGTACCTACCGTTAACACAGAGATTTTATGCCTAATAAGTTAACTACTGCTGAGTGGACTAATAAAGCTAACGCAACTCATGGGAAATGTTATGACTACTCAGAAGTTGACTACGTGCGCGCAAAAGAGAAAGTTATTATTCGTTGCCTTGTTCCTGGTCATGGGAAGTGGCTAGCTTCGCCAAGTGGTCACCTTTCGGGCAAAGGCTGCCCTTTATGTGGCGGGTCGACTAAAAAAACCACTGGCCAATTTGTTGAGGATGCTAGGATTATTCATGGTGATAAATATACCTATGAAAATTGTAGTTATGTTAATTCACATACAAATGTGAGTATTAAGTGCAGTCATCACGGTGCCTTTGAGCAATCCCCCACCGCCCACCTTTCAGGACGGGGCTGTCCTACTTGTGGTCAAAAAACTATAACTAACAAAGCGAGAATGCACACAACTGATGTTTTAGGTCTCTTAAATAAGCAGAGCAGTCTTGGAGGCGATGTTATCTTTGACGAGGGTGCTTATTGGTCAATGAATGACAAAATGGGAATCACATGCAGCATCCATGGCAAGCAAATTCCACGCATAGTGACTTCCATGCTTACATCAAAACACCCATGCTTAAAGTGCTCGGAACCCCTACGTAATGACGGAATTACTGGGTCACAATTCCAGACCAAGCTCGATGACAAATTTAATGGGAAATATGAGGTGGAGTTATTTGATTATATAGGAGGTAAAACTTGTGTGAACTTAAACTGCTCAATCGAAGGGCATGGTATGTTTAGTATTCAAGCTTCTTACCTACATAAATCTCGAGGTTGCCCTAAATGTAGGGCTGAAAAAGGTCAGCTGAATCGAATTCATGGTCTTCAAAAGTCCATTAAAGACAGTCAAACTTATCGAAAAAATGAGTGGATGAAACAGGTGCTCAAAACCCATGGAAATAAATATGATTATTCAAAAGTCGTTTATACCAAACAGCGTGGGTCTGTAACTATAGGTTGTCCCTCGCATGGTTGGTTTGAGCAGGTGGCATCCACACATATTACTGCTGGATGCCGCCAATGTGCAGATGAAGACTTAAAAGGTCTCTACAGTGAAAAGTACTTCCATGATAACCCTGAGGAAAAGGACAAAGCTGGCAAACTATACTATATCCACTTTGAGTCAGATTCTGATTCATTTTATAAAGTAGGCATCACCCAAACCACTATAGCAGTTCGGTTTGCAATGGTGCCTAAAGAGAAGGTCGTTATAGAAATTTTAGGACTCTGTAGCGTTTCTATTTATGAGGCTTGGTTGGCAGAGGAGCGAATTCAAAAGAGTCATGGTAGTAAGTACAGGCATGTACCTAACATCGAAGGTTTTTCAAACCGAGAGATGAGGATTGGACCTACAGAGTGCTTTTCTCAGCCATTAAATGGGGACTTGATGGCTCTTTTTTCCTCAACATAACAATTGAGTGAAATCTCGGTGTATTCACTTTTAAACTATCTGGCTAAATTTATTGATTGATTTTGTAACATCCTGCTTTTTATTTAGCATGTACAAACCTCCTTTATCTCTCTGAATTCTGACGGATAAGTTGGGGGAGTCCTTGATAACACCGGTCTCAATTAGTTGCCGTATTTGATTGCTGGGCAGGATTAAATAATCATTAAAATATCGATTTTTATCATTTTGGCGAAGTACAAATATATAAAACATCTGAAAGCTATTTTTAGCTTCAAAACTGGAAGTTTTTATCGTGGCTGTGAACAACCCTTCTTCAGAAGAGTTAGATGTCTTAACTTGAACGTGAAAATATTTGTTATCTTTGCTCGCAATAACATCTATACCATCATCTACAGACATTGCACATGCATTAAATCCATAAAAAAGTAGTTCACTGATGACCGCATTCTCGCCAGCTCTTCCTGTAAATTGTGTAGTGACTGAGGGAGTAACTGACGGTTTTGTTTGTACAGCGTGCTTGCGTTTGAGTTTGTAGATACCTCGCTTATATCCACCAGTCTTATTTTTTACTTTAGAGAAGCTCGCTGCAGGCCCTTTTTTCTTTACGTCTACTGCAAGAACTTGACTGATACGGTCGTGAAGATTAATGATTCCTTGGCAAAAACGAGGTGAATTCTGTTCCAGCAGCCTAGCTATTTCATCTATGTGTATGGCACTACTTTGGTCAACCATTGCAAGTTTAATATGTTCTAATAAATTCATCATAATTCCTTTTATCTATGGGTATAAACATACTCCACAATCCCAACCATTATGATAAACACGATACCATGTTTATTCGATGTTATGTCTGCTTTAGTGTTAGGTAGCTATTTTATACACAAATTATTCATATCTTTAAATTCAACTATTGGGTTAAGGATAAAGTGATGTCATGAAATGAATAATTTATGGCCTTACAAACAGCATCATACTTCTGCTCCATTGATGTGCCGCCACTGTAGTGGCCAAAGGTAATGTTTGGTTTCTCATGGCCTACTATATCCATAGCAATATTCTCAGGAACATTTGCCTGTTCAAACATTGTCATGGCTGTGTGTCTAAAGCTATGAAAGACCTGATTGTGCCCATAGTCGAGTTTTGTCTTGAGTCTGCCAAATCTCTTTGATATGGCTGAGCTGCGCTCCATATGGCCTGTTACTGTTAGATTTGAAAAAAGGTATTCATTGGTAGACTCTGAAACCATCTCCTTAAGCAAAGGTTGGATGTATGGATGTATAGGCACATCTCTAAGACCAGCCTTGGTTTTTGATTTAGTTATCCCAAAATATGGAATAGCTGCATTAAGGTGTATCGAACTAACTAACAAAGTTGCTAGTTCCTCAACCCGTGCCCCAGTATGGGCAGCAAGTAATGTTATATTCAGAAGGTCAGTATCACCCTTCTCTGTGCAAGCCTCTATCAAATGGGTTACTTGATTCGATGTCCAATGAATCCTTTTATTATCAGAGTCAGTTTTCCTGCCCCCACCATTCGATAGCCTAACGTCTTTAAATGGATTGGTTAAGTCAGGGTCAAGGTGGCCAATGTCTAACAAATATTGATAGTACTGGGCATTGTTATTAATAATGCTCTTAGTTGTACTGTGTTTATATTCCTGAAGTAGTAATGCAGCCCATTGGTTGACTTGCTGCTTGTTGATGGGAAAAACTGGAAATTTATTTGTTCCATATGTTATTCGTGTTTCTTCTTGCTGACCTGAACGAGAGTTTACAGTGCGAGTCGCCATATAAGCGTCCACGAAGGAGTTCGAAGGTAAAGTAATACCCGTAACGATGTTGTTAAACGCTTCTGCCGCCCCAGAGCTTTCTGTATCTGCGATATTATCGATGTAGCCGCTATACACATCCGATATAGGAGAGTAATCACCTTCATAGAGAGGCTTGTAATCTTTAGCTTTATCAACTTCTTTTTTCCAGAGGAGTGCTTCGCTTATGGGAGAAGTTTGGCCTCGAGCCATAGTAATTTGACGCTTCCAGTCTCTTATGCAGGCTTCGCCTCTAGTCTTGGCTATCCTGAAATCGCTAGTTTCTAACGATTGAGTGAATTCTATAAGGCCTAAAGAATCTCTAACATCCTTTGGGATAGTGAGACGGGCTTGATAAACATTACCTCTGAGGGTTATGCCTTTAAGAGTGGTTACAGCCTTACGTGCCATCCTGAAATCCTTAAGAAATCTTTTTACATATATAACTTAACAGATGAAAAGGAGTTATGCTACGAATGAGTGTTACGAAAATGTGCTACGAAAAGAAAAAAGCCCCTACGATAACCTATTGATTCATAAGTTAAAGTAAGGGCTTTTTGGTATGTGGTGGAGATGGGGGGAAGCTCAGCCATTTGTACATAATCCTATGAAATACATACAAAACAATAAGTTACTAAGAGTGAGTGCTACGAAATTATGCTACGAAATATGATTTAGAGTAGTTCCAGTTCAGTTCCTCGTCTGGCAGTCCGAATCCTTGCTTTGATATGTAGGTGAAAAGTACCCCACTCGAAAGAAAGCCCTGCAATCGCTGACATCACTATTTATAGGACATTAGTGAAGAAAGGCTAGATACATAGAAAAAACCCTAGATTGGCAGGGTCAAGGATTGAACAGGGTAGATAACTGAAATACTCCACTTACCTGAGCTCCCTGCCTTTTTTGACTGGCAGGTTGGCCCCATTAATATTGGATAATTACTCAGTTATGCCAAGTCTGCAATAATATCTTTTAAGCTAGCTATGGATGATTGGTTGTTCTGATAATGGCACCCATCTTCGTAGTCATCATACTCATCACAGTCACTATCTTCGTCATAGTCATAGACTTCTTCAAAGGAACTGTCTTCTGAGGAGCGAGTTGTCTGGATTTCTAAAGCATTAATGTTTATAACATTGGTATGCTGTTTTGGTAATGCTTTTTGAGGGTCTTTACTGGTAGTTGGTTGAACGGTTGATGAGTATTCATAAGGGCTGTTCAGTTCTAAACCATG
>Ga0308002_1000733_pt1 | contig 11553 bp, 19 predicted proteins | sample Neamet34_FD_203148 | JGI IMG/M metagenome (GOLD analysis project Ga0308002, IMG submission 203148) | Marine microbial communities from water near the shore, Antarctic Ocean - #34 | ecosystem: Environmental > Aquatic > Marine > Unclassified | place: Southern Ocean | collected 2014-06-06
GCTACATCTCCTATTCCTGGTATAAGCCCTACTAAAGCAGCACCTCCCAGCGCACCAGCTAAGTAGTAGTTAGGTTCATCCTTTTGTAGTTCGTCATATACTTCTTTAGCTGCCATAGCATCGCCAACAATGGGCGTCATTTCAGCTACAAACTTACCTACGTCTTTGATAGATATATCAGAAGGGGTAAACTCTTCAGCAAACTTCTTACCTTCAGCCGCATAGCCTAATGCTTCTTCAGTCTGATCCATTTATAGATACCCTTAAATGTTTTAACATTCTAAGTGAACGAATAGCCCCTTGGTGCCTGAATATTTCATCAGTATCGTTAAGCGACTCCATACTTTTTTGTTGTATCTCTATGCGAAGATCCATCTCTTCTAAGAAAGCATCCCACATAGGTTTATCGTTTACAAAACTTCTAAGCGACATTACCTGTAAATCCTTCCTCTCCGGGAAGTGGTGCTGTGCCTGTACCTATTTGAGAGCCACCTCCTCCAGACGTATCAGCCACTGCTTGTGGGCCTTGTCCTTGAGGTTCTTGAGGATTAGGTGGTGCTACGCCTTCTGGCCCTGCAGGGGGCGCTACGGGCTGCTGAAAGCCCTTCAGTATTTCTGCCTGTATAGCTGCATCCTGCATAGAGTTAGTAATCTTGTCTGGATCTAAGTCCATACTCTTAGCAATCTCACGTATGATGTAATCCATCTTAGCAAACGGTGCCAGTGTTGGGTTCTGTGCAACCTGCAAGAACTGCATTAGGCGCTGTGAGCGAACTTCGTTAGCCATCAAGCTTTCTGTACCAGATGCTTTAACCTCTAAGTCACCTCGTATGCTTTCATCAAAGTCAAACTGCATGTTAAAAGCAAAGAAAGCCTTGCCTAAAGGTGCTATAAGGTAATCGTCTACATTCTTTACAACAGTACGAATACTACCGTTAGCAGCAGACATAAGCATACTAATGCCAGAAGCTGTACGCCCAACACCACTAACACCAGTTTGCCCATGAGCAAAACTAGGGAATCCAGTTGATTCATCAGCTAAAACCCTCGCCTTATCAAACAGTTGTAAGTTTTCTTGTGCAACATTTGGGAACTTGGTGCCGAAGATGCTTTGGCCCGGGGCACCCCCCTGTCTCCGAAAGACTTTTCCGGGGTACACGCTTAGGTCTTGGCCCGGAACCATGTTTGTTTCGTCAACTTCAATTATAAGATTGCCAGAAAGTGCGGCATTGTCTATCGCTAGACGTAGGAAACCATTCATTAGGGTTTGTGTGTCATCCATGTTCTCAGCTATACCTACACCGAAGAAGCTATAAGGATTATGCTCAAACGGCACTGCGTAGTAAGGTATGCGAGAAGGCTTGAATGGATTTAGTACAAATCGAATAACCTCTCCGTTACAAACCCAGATGTTACAATTGAGTTCATCTAGAGACTTAAACTCTGTAGGTATGTTAATGCCATTTGCTTCTAGATGCTCAACATCCACAAAGCCCCAGAACTCTAATACTTCCCAACGCTCTGAGTCAGGGGTAGTATCGTCATCTTGCATAGCCATTTCCCAGTACTTCTGTACATAGTTGGCTTCCTTACGTATAGCTTCTTGGATAGCGTCATCCATAAAGTAAGGACGTTTCCTTAACTGACGGAGTTGTGTACGAGACATTTTGTGTCTTTCAACAACGTATTCAGCATCAGCCATACTAGTAGCTTCTGGATCAGGGTAAAAATCCCACACACTTACGTGGTTAGTTTCAGGAACAGTCTTAATAAGAGGAGAGTAATTACCCTCTTCATCCCAATTAGGATACTCTTTATCTACTGCGAATGGGCCTTTCATAACACCTGTGCCTAAAAGAGCTTGTTCAAACGCCATAGAACGTAGGTGAGTAGAAGCATCCGACTCCTGTAGCTGGTCATGGATTTTCTTTTCCATCTTTTTAGCTGCAATCATAGCAGGGTGCCAAGATACAGTAGTAGGTGTAGTACCATCTCCTTCAACTATCTTGTCAGATACATCAGATAAGTTATCTTCTACTGGGCCTAGCCTAGACTTTAGATCCTGAAGCGTTTCTCCAGGTTTTAGCTTTGTGCTTCCATCTACTAAGTAAGGTGTAGGAGGTTTTGCTTTAGTTATATTAGATAGTTTTTCTCCTGCTGCGGCTGCATTAGGATCTATATTAATATGTACTGCCTCTGCTACCCCATCTGGCAGAACTGTAGGATCAACAGAAAGAGGAAACTTGTTGTTTCCAAAAAGTACATCTACTATCTGTCCATATGCAGCTATTGTTTTAGTTTTAGTAACCTTTACGAATACGCGAGACTTCTCTGTGTCTGTGAATTGAACATCAGGGCCATACAAACCACGATAGTTGCGGTATGCACGAAGCCAACGCTCCTCATCCCCTGTTCGAGAATCTGCAGATCTCTTAAATCTCTCTATAACAAAAGCTACTATATCAGGTTTGGAATCAAAAATACTTTCTTTTCCATCTTCTGCAGCCGTAACATTATCAGTCTCAAATGCTAGATCTTCAATTTCTGCCATGTCTTAATATCCAAACTTGTTGTCAGCGGCTTGAAAGCCTGTTCTTTGGTTGTCAGGATTAAAATCCCATAATGAACTTCTAGGTCTAGTCATAATACCATATCGTAAAGCATCGTATAGGTGGTCTTCTGAGTTAGTGTCTACGTCTTCAGGGTTTCTCTTGTCTAAAGGTATAGCAGGTATCTGGGATATAGTGTGGGTGCAGGTAGACATGAATACCATTCTAGGTTTTTCGGTAAACTCATCTACCTGCAAACGGCGATGTATCTCATTTTTACCTGAGACACGCGAACCACGAGAACGGTCAGATGGCCTCCAGCGACAGCCCTTCTGATTCATTTGTTCTGCTAGTGAAGGCCCAGTATCCCCTCTGTTATGCCACAATGAGGAGTCCAGAACGCCGTATCTTATTTGACCATCTCCTTCTTCTGCATTCATAATCATGTCTGCTAAATCGGATGCGGTAACTTTTGAACAATATAATTCACGGTATACAACAAGCTGTTCGTCAGGAGCAACCGCGAACCAGATAACCCCTGTATAACTGCCATAACCGTAGTCACAGGCTCTAAACTTAACCCAGTTGCGAGGTATGGCGTAAGGATCGACAACGTGTATCTGCCTATTAAATTCAGGGAAGGCTGCACCTTCGTTAATATCCCAGTTACCTTCTAGTAACTGCTTTCTTTGGTGTTCTGGAAGAGATAGTAGCATCGCTTCATAGTCACCACTCTCCGCTAGGTAAGGATTATCAAATAAACTAGCAGGTATGAACCTACGTTTGAATAAAGGCTTACCTTCTTTGCTATGCCCTTTTGGATATCTTAGCTCTTCGTTATTTTCTATGTCTGTAGCCCAGAAAGAAGTGTTACTTGGCGCTGGATCAATAAAGGTTTTCTTAACCCATGCATGACCATTTCCGCCCGGGTTCGTTGTTGCTCTCATGTACAAGCCTAAGTCTTGGCTGTGTGCAGATCTTAAACGTGAGCGCATGTATGAAAATGCGTAAGGGCTAGACCACTGTGTAAGTTCGTCAAATCCTATCCAGTTAAAAGCCTGACCTTGATATCTTGTAACGTCTGTATCTTTATCCAGATAAGACATCCAAAGTCTGCCACCTTGAGGAGAAGTCCATTGCGACTTACGCTCTGACCACTTAATTCCTGGTATTGCACGAGGATATAGCTCTTGGCTCTTCTGTATTAACTCTCTGAGTTCCTCTGTAGTGTGTCGAACAAGTAGCCCACTGAAATTAGGACTGTTTAATCCATGAAGTGGGTCTGCAAGCATTGCATAGCTCTTTCCACCCCCTGCTGCTCCACCATATAATACTTCTCTTTCCGAAGCAGATAAAAACTCACTCTGTGGGCCAGGGTTAGGCTTGAATACTACTTCTTGTGCAAACTCTACGTCATAAGGTTCTGCTTTTACTTCAGCAGGCACTTTCTTTGGTGTAGTAACCTGTTGCTTGCTTTTCGAGCTTTTCAATTTCCGCAAGGGTTTTTTTGAGCCGCTTGGTAAGGTTGTATTTAATAGCAGATGCTTTTTTACGTCTTCGCTCAACTTCTATTCTCTTCTTTAATCCTGAGTGAGATATACTGCGCTCTGTCTGTGTAGTTAGCCAGTTTGCAACTTCCCTATAAGAGTACTGCTTTAAATGTTTCTTTGCAAGCACTAAAGCTTCTAACTCGTGTTCTATAGGAAGAAGCATCTTTTCATTGTCAGGATCTTCCTCGTAGCCAAAAGGAATAGTCTTAGATACTCTTACTACGGGATGCCAAACCTTATCTTCCTTATTCTTAGGTAAAGGAAGCTCCCAGAAGCCTAGATCCCTAGCCCATTCACTCATTCGGGCCTTCTTTAGGTGGTAAGTAGAAAATGCCCCCACCAGAAGAGGAGACATCAACTTTTTCTACTTTTCCAAGCCCAGCGCGATCAAGTAAATCTTTTGCTGCAGCCATTTTGTCTTTTATACCCAACTCTGTAGGGTCATTAAGAGCAGAAACCAAAGCCATAACAGCTTTCGGCGCAGTCTGAGAAAAGTAAGCACGAGTTGCCTCTGCAATCTCATCTCTGAGAGAATCTGTAACAGCCTTAGTAGGCGAGTTTTCACTATAACCTGCAAGCTTTTTAGCATACACAACATCTCCTCCAGCATCCTCAAATAGAACGTCTAAGAACCTTTGTTGGTTTTCGGTTAGGTTACGTGCCATGTAGGTTTTCCTTATTATAACATAAGTTATACTTAAAATACCTACAAATGCAAGTACTTATTTACTTCCGATAAACAAGTGACTGAATTTCACCACGAGTTATACCAATATCTTTAAGATCATAATCTGACATGTTCCTCAAGATCCAATAATCAGCCCTTTGCTGCATTCGGGCTTCATGGGCTTTCCATGCTTTTTTACCCCAAGCTTTAAGTGCTGCTTTTATAGATCCTGCGCCTGTAGCTACAAAATTTCCTACTAATTCCATTTTTATATTCCTATGTTTAAGTTATCATTAGAGACAACACATAGTTATACGTATTTGTTAGGGATGTACTACAGACAAAAGGGCATACCCGCTACCCTACTTGCTACGCTTTTGTGCAGGAGGATTAGATGCTCCACAAGATACATAACCACCTTTGTTATAACCTGTTTTTTTCTTAGTCATGCCACCATACATGTAGCCCATTTTAGAAGCTACTTCTGGTGCTTCTTTCTTTAAAGCTTTCATTCCCGGATTCATTTTAGTATTCATGTCTATTTCCCTTTTTTGCAATCACATTTGTCTTGATCTTCATTACACTTTTTACATGTCATTTCTTATTCTCCCTATACATCCTTAGACAATTTACACAAGTATTTAATGTAACTAGTATTAGTATAAGCACTTGCCATAAGGACATTACTACCATTTTACTTTATCAGCCCAGTAGGCTGCACTCATCTTACCTTTAGCAATGTTTTTACCATGCCTAGCTTTAAAGCTTTTACGTTTAGCCTTCATGCGATCCGATTCGCCATCCTTTGGTTTACCAGCCGTTTTGGCTCCCTGCTCACCGAACCTGATGAGCTTAATGTTGTCACCTTCTTTGGCAAGCACTGCGTGGGATTTCGTAGGATGTTTAGGTGTTCTCTTAGGCTTGTTGTAACCTTCAAACGTTTCTCCTCTATAATCGATAGACATTAAACTCCTACTCCACTCTCAGGAACTATGATGCAACCTCCACGAGCATATTGCCCCTTAGAAAGAAAGTTGCTCTTTGCCTTTTCAGTATACTCTAAACACGTTTGCTTTGTAGGAAATAAGTCTTCTGTATTACTAAGCACATTACAGCTATAAACATTAGGCTCACTACAAACTAACAATAAAGACAAAAACATTGTTACTGGAAACGTGCAACTGTAGGGAATGCTTTGCGTAGCACAAACTTAATCGCAGGCTTGATTTTATTCCAACACCAAGACAATATAGATTTTACTTTTTTCATATTACTTCTTTCCTGCTTTTGAATTACGTGGAAAACTACGGTTCTTAGCTTTAGATACTACCGATAAGTTTTTGCTAGAGTTATTACCTGTATTGCCATCCTTGTGATGTACATCTTTGCCATCACCCTTTTTGGCTAGACCACCTGCAACCATTTTACGCCTAGCTTTCTTTCGCTCATCGTTGCGCTTGCGCTGGGCTGGTGTGCCTTGGTAGTTAGAATACTCCTTCTTGTAATCACGGGCCATTAGCTTGCCTTTTTCTGAGAAGCTTTTGACAGGTCTTTAAAATGGAATAGCTTTACACTTGATTTAGTGTGAGACTTTCCTGTGTGTAAAGAACCGTCTGGCATTTGATGCGTAGCACTTTTGTATAGAGTGCCGTCTTTTTTATAGTGCTTCATACCTTTAGCCATTATGATCTCTTCTTTGCTGTTTTAGCCGCTGCTTTAAAATTAGCTTTAGTAGGCGCACCTTTAGACCCAACCTTACGCATCTTCTCTCCAGATCCAGAGGCTATTCGCTTTTTCTTTGCAGCGATGTTAGAATATAGTCCAGCTTTAGCCATTAGTTTTTACCTTTAAGATAAGACGGAGTATCGTTTTTAAAGAAGTTTTCTATCCACTGTATAATCTTTTCCATTACCACTTCCCATTTGTTGAACCAAAATAATATATTCCTGTTGAACATATACCAGTTACAATTAAAAATATCAATATGCCTACAGCCCAGTTAATAAGGTTATCTATGAACTCTTGCTTTTGATAAACTAACTCTTGCTGTTGTTTTCTTTGTTGGGCCTCAATGGAGCAAATTTCTCGCCAAGCCGAGGGGCCGTACGTCCATGATATATGAGTTTTCAGTTCGTCACGATATTCGGCTAGTTTCTGCTTTTTCTCCCAGATTTCTAATGCATTGGCCTGATTGTCACTAAACATCTTATATAGGGGTGGCTTCTTGGCTTTCTTCTCTAGAAAATCTAAGTCGCTACAAGCCTTTGACCATGTAGATAAAGAACCAGCCATAGACTGTATATCTTTACCCATAGCTACTGCTTTTTTTATTCCTGTAAATGCTGCAGAAGCACCTGCCATAATAGTAAATGGATCCACAACTTACTCCTTATTGTGTTAGCCGACTCCTGGCCTCTCTCTTTCTGGGTCTAGAACTTCATACTTTTTTAGAAAGCCTTCTAGAAACATAGCTCTCTCTACGTGATCTAAAGTATACTTTACTCCAGTGTCTCCATGTATCGCAGTTCTTACATAAAATACGTCTGACTTAGGAATGTGTACGCGATGCATGCGTCTACTGTCATTAGCCGCTAATGCTTCATAAAATTGTTCTATTACATCTTCAGACGCATATAGTTTTATTCTTTTAGCCATTAAAGTCAACACTTAATTGTTAATACGGAAATAATAGGTGGTACGTGCCGCAAATACTACATTTGGAGTAAAGGAGGGAGAGATTGTAGTAGCTACTTAAAGCCTTACAACACGTACCAGTTGGTAACTTATACAAATACACAAGGAGGGAAGGAGTAAAACCCATTTGTATAATTAATGTTACTACAAATATAATAGTTTATATACATTATACCGTCAATAGGGTAGTTAAACTTTATTTGACTTGTTTAGATTTAGTTTAACTTGCCTAAGTCCACTATTTCTAATCCAATCCTCTAAAAGATAGTTAAACTTCTTAGTAACTACTCTTTTTTGTATGTATTAACTATAAAAGTTTAACTAAAGGCTACTACTACTACGTAGTTATAGCTAAAAAGGAGGTGCTGACAACCCCTAAAATGCCCTTCTATGAAGTTTTTTCTGTATATGTGTCTTTCGTGCATCACATAGAGCTATGCTAAGTCCGAATTACTAGATAAGTCCGAATCGGTACTACTTTATAGTGGTGTACACGTACATAAGGACTGAACTCAAAAACCTCGTGCGTGTATTTCTACATATATACTAACGTACCCACCCAGGCTGGCCCACGCCCACCCCCATGAGAACAAAAGGAGAACAAAGTCCATAGTATATCGATAAATAGAACAATACCTAAGCTAAACTATTGTTTTTACTACGTTTTATAACTGATATATGTACAGTAAAGATTGTGAAATAGTAATTTAACTCAAAGAATAAAAAAAAGATGTGCAATTGTGTCATGGATGTATGAACTATTTGCGTTCATTATATAGTACACCCGTCAAATATGTTACCGACTTGCCAATGCTTAGGATGCGTAACCCATTGTTTTTACACGATTAACCTGGAATGACGCTACGTCACAAATAAGCAGCTTTACCTATTTGTATATCTGTGAACTAGTAATGACAGAATTTAACACTAACCAAATTGGATCTAAACAATGCTAAACTTAAACGAATATAAAACTGCTACAAAACTTGCCATGATAGAAAATAAAGCTGACATGGATAACGACAAGTTTATTCTTGATTGTCGTACAGTCGCTTTAACTGCAATTGATAACGCTACCAAAGCTGACGGATCTTTGAACTGGTCTAAGCTTCCTAAGCTTATCGGTCAAAATACTAAGATGAAAAAAGATGTAATTCGTAATCTAGATCTAGATAATGATTTAGAAATTTGGGGCCTGTCACTAGCTCCCGCAAATGTAAGCGGGTTCAATACTTGTTCACAATTTAGTACCGCTTGTGCAAATGTTTGTTTAATGTTTACCGGCATGGGTGCAAAATTCATGATAGCTAGTGATGGTCAACATAAAGTAGCAATAGCCAGAATTATTAGGACAATACTTTGGTTCAAATTTCGTGATCAATTCAAAGCAAAACTATTGCGTGAAATAGAAAATAAAGCAAAACTATTAAAAAGTAAAAATATTGACATGGCGTTTCGTCCTAATGTTTTTAGCGAAATAAAGTTTGAAAAATTGTTTCCAGAATTATTTTCATTGTGTGCTAAATTTAATATTAGTGTTTATGATTATGTTAAAGACATAAAAAGAATTACTGATAACCCTATCGCAAATTATTCCATGACGTTTAGCCTGTCAGAAAATAACGCGCTATTTATTCCAACGGCATTAAAGCATGGATGTAATATTGCCGTGGTAACAGATATTCCACTCAATAAAAATAAAGATAAATCTTATAAGTTTACCGCACCCAAAACTCTAACAATAGGCGGCGTTACTTTAAACACTATTGATGGTGATCAACATGATGCACGGTTTATGGATAAAATTGACAATGCTTTTGTTGTGTTACGTGGTAAAGGTCAAATAATCCGCCAAGATAAAACTGGTTTTATGCATAGCGTACCGCACGAAATCAAATAATTATAAATACTATGGACTTTAAAGGAGTTAAAAATGAAATATTCACTAACAGTTTATAACGAATTAACGGGAAACACTATTTTCCAATCTGAAATATATAATGATACAAAATTAAATATGGATTATCTATCTAGACTATATGATGATTACGATCAAGATACCGACAAGGTGGTGAAATTCAGAGAACATGGGAAATCAAATGACTTTTAAGCAATATTGTAAAATTGAGAGTTTAGCGGGTGGTGTTGGCTGTACTAATCGACAATTTGTCAAAGCTTGTATTGATTACATATTGCCACAAGCTAGGCACCACCACCTATACAGGATAGGGCGGCACGAATTTATTCGACAAGGTTTAGAATTATTAGAGCAATCTAAAGCTGAATTTTATAAAGTTAATATTGGCAATTTCAAATAAAGGTGAGGCAAAAATGACACTGTTCATAAGTTTTCTAGCTCAATTCATAATTATAATTTGTGTTGTTGGGATTATCATTTATAAGACTAATTAAGAGTTAACGCATTTTAAATAGGAGTTTATACAATGCAAAAGTTTTTAAACAATTACGTTATTTACAAGAAATTTAGCCTGTCAGATGGTACTGATGGATATAGATATAGGTTTGCAATAAAGAAAGGAGGTGTAGAAACATTTAATTTAACAGGACTTGTGAGGCATCGCCAGCCGCAAAATAGAAAGGTTTGCACACAATTGAAGTTTTATGGTTTATTTGGTTTTGGTTTCACTAGGGGCAAATCAACTTATGGGTTTCATTCTCCCCTCACAAGTCGATATGTTCAACACAAGAAAAACTGGAAATCTGGCAATAGATTTTACAAGTTTGCAGGTTAATTGAAAGGAGGTTTAATTTTTGGTTGCACTTTTTTGGGTGCTGTATATTGAAAAGAGTATCGCGCTTGGCATTGTCGGGGTTACTTCAGAGTAGAATACAGCATCTAAAAAAGTGTAACTGAATAATTAAACACTAGCATAAAACAGGAGTTAAAAAATGTTAGACACTCAAAATACTACACCTAAAGGCATCGTGCTTTCCCTTTATGATTTTACTGGTGAGGCCTTAAAGCCTTGGGCAGATGATGGCTACACTTGCTATGCCTATGATATACAGCATAACCCAAATGAAACTACAATTGATCATTATTTTGGTAGTGGTGGCAGTATAGAATATGTCCACGCTGATCTACATGATCCCAGCACCATTTTAGAGATACAAAACAGGTTCACCACGGAGATATTTACACCCGTAGTGTTTGGCATGGCCTTTCCAGTTTGTACTGATATGGCCGTAAGTGGGGCGGCACATTTCGCCTCTAAGGCTAAAAAAGATCCTGACTTTCAGCGCAAGGCTGTAGGCTACGCTAAACTATGCGCCCTGTTATTTGAAAATCTAAACGTGCCATACTTCATAGAGAACCCTGTCAGCGTACTAGCTACGCAGTGGCGGAAGCCTGACTATTCTTTTCATCCATATGAATATGGCGGTTATATTTCCTACTCTGAGGCAGAGCATCCACGCTGGCCTGAGTATATTGCGCCTATGGATGCGTACACTAAAAAAACGTGTTTGTGGACTGGCGGCGGTTTTGTGATGCCTAACAAGGTAGCAGTTGATAAGCCTGACGGGTACAGCAATCAACACCTAAAGCTTGGCGGTAAATCCCAGCGAACTAAAGATATTCGCAGTGCTACGCCTCGCGGTTTTGCCATAGCAGTACATGATGCAAACAAGACAGTAGACAACGATCACTTCTTGATGCGTGAGGCGTTCGACATAAACGGAAATCAAGCACAATAGAAACATTTTTTACAGTAAGGATAAAACAAATGAGCGATAATTTAAAAAAATACTATGGACAACTAGTTGGTTGCAAAATTGTAAACTTTTATATGGAAAAAGATGAAGATGGACTAAATGATTGGCCTGTATTTATACTGCAATCAGAGTTCGGTGAAACTGGCGATAAAGTTAAGTTTGTACTGTCGCAAGATGAAGAAGGTAATGGCGGTGGCTTTGCATTCATAGAGGAGCATGAATAATGCATAAGTATAAAGTATTAAATGAGTTTGGTGAGGTAGAGACTATTAAGTTACATGATGAGCAGATACTTTCAAATGAACTAAAAGAAGATGGCAAATGGCCTGCGGCTTTTGATCCTTGGAGTAATCCTTCC
>Ga0308002_1000735_pt1 | contig 11526 bp, 9 predicted proteins | sample Neamet34_FD_203148 | JGI IMG/M metagenome (GOLD analysis project Ga0308002, IMG submission 203148) | Marine microbial communities from water near the shore, Antarctic Ocean - #34 | ecosystem: Environmental > Aquatic > Marine > Unclassified | place: Southern Ocean | collected 2014-06-06
TTTCAGTTAACAAAGCTAAAGTAAAAGAAGATTTCGTAATTACTGAATCTGATTTAATTAATAATAAATTTATCCTTTTAGGAAAAGGGAAAAAGAACAATTACTTAATTATTGTTTCGTAATTCAATATATAATAGTTGTGCATTTGTGGTTAACTAAACAAAATACGTCAGTCTTGTTTCTTGCTTCTTTTCTGTTGCCGCGAATGCACAAATAGTTTTTTATTTCTTTTTGTATTAGGGCGAGAAATCATAAACTTTCAAAAATTATTTTCGTTTCTTAATGTAGCTTAATGCACATTTCGTTTTATAGTTCGATATTTGTAGAAACAAATACAACAATTATGAAAACAGTAAACTATTTAATCATTTCAGGGGTTATTATTTTATTATCGGCTTTTACAATCAATGAATCAGTAAATTTAAAAATAGCTGATAACTATTCTATTAAATTTTCAGGAACTGATGTGGAAGGGATTTTTAAAGATTTGAAAGGAAGTGTTCAATTTGATGAGACTAACCTTGATGCATCTAAAGTTTCATTTTCAGTAGCTGTAAATACGATAAATACTGGTAATGGAACAAAAAACAAACATGCCATAAGTGATAAATGGTTTGATGCTGATAAATTTCCAAACATTACATTTGAATCAAAGCGATTCACCAAATCAACAGTTGGATATACTGCTACAGGAAAAATGACTATTCATGGTGTTACTAAAAAGATGACAATTCCATTTACTTTTGCTAATGATATGTTTAAATCTAAATTTTCGGTTAACCGTATGGATTTTAAAATTGGAACAATGAAAGGTATGTCTAAAAATGTGTCTAACGCTATTGAATTAGATGTTACTATTCCTGTTACTAAATAATAAAGTTATGAAAACTAATCTAATCCATGGTGTTCTTGCTGGCGTATTGTCTGCAATTGCAAGTGTTATTTACTTGAATGTATATCAAAACTTAAATTTTGTTGATTTTAGTTCAGTTATTAACGCAGGTTCAATAATTGGCGCGTCAATTATGGGTTGCGTGTTTATGGCTATTGGTTATGTTTTACTTGAAAAAATTGGTAAACCAAATGGTAAAGGGGTATTGAATTTGGTCATCATAGGTTTATCTTCTCTAAGTATTCTTAGTCCATTATTAATGGATTTACCTTTAGAGTTAGATTTTCCAGAATTATTTCCGGCCTTAGCGATTCCAATGCATTTATTTCCGGCTATGATATTCTTTGGTTTAGACCCATTTTTTAAAGCAAAGTAATACCTAATAAAATTTTAATTTTTAACAAAAAACAGCCTGAGTTTTAAGTCAGGCTGTTTTTTGTTTTCTCCTGGCTGGTTTACCTAAATTACTTTCTTGAATTAGTTGTTTTGTGTTAACGTGTCGTATTTAACCCCTCTATTTCTCCCTTTTAAAGGGAGAGGCCGTGACTTGTTTATTTTTTACATAAAAAAAGGCTACCTAAATTAATAGATAGCCTTTTATATTTATTTTAAAAATGTGTCAGTTCGAGTATTTTCTTTTCAGAAAATGTATCGAGAACAACATTTTCTTAAAATTCAAACTTGATTCCTTGCGCTAATGGAAGCGTTGTAGAATAGTTGATTGTATTTGTTTGTCTTCTCATGTAAACTTTCCAAGCATCAGATCCAGACTCACGTCCACCACCTGTATCTTTTTCACCACCAAAAGCACCACCAATTTCGGCACCAGATGTTCCAATGTTTACATTTGCAATTCCACAATCAGAACCTGCTTGAGATAAGAATAACTCAGCTTCTCTTACACTGTCAGTAAATACAGCAGAAGATAATCCTTGTGCTACACCGTTTTGTAAAGCAACTGCATTATTAATATCACCACTGTACTTCATGATGTATAATAAAGGTGCAAAAGTTTCGTCTTGAACAATTTTGTAATGATTTTCAACTTCTGCAATAGATGGAGAAACGAAACAACCAGATTCAAAACCTTCACCAGTTAATTGTTTACCTTCTACTAACATAGTTCCACCTTCAGCTTTTACAGCTTTAATAGCATTTAAGTAACCGTTAACAGAATCTTTGTCAATTAATGGCCCCATGTGATTAGACTGATCTAATGGGTTACCAATTTTCACTTGTTTATAAGCGTTAACTATTGTTTCTACTACGTTATCATAAACAGATTCGTGAATGATTAAACGTCTTGTAGATGTACATCTTTGACCTGCAGTTCCGATAGCACCAAATACAACACCTGGAATTACCATTTTTAAATCAGCAGATGGTGTAATAATTACAGCATTGTTTCCACCTAATTCTAATAAAGATCTTCCTAAACGTTTTGCAACAGCTTCACCAACTAATCTACCCATTCTTGTAGATCCAGTAGCAGAAACTAAAGGAATTCTTTTATCAGCAGTCATTTGTTTACCGATTTCAGCATCACCAATTACTAAACATGAAACACCTTCTGGTACATCATTTTCAGCAAAAACTTCATTTGCTATGTTTTGACAAGCTACAGCAGTTAATGGTGTTTTTTCTGAAGGTTTCCAGATACAAACATCACCACAAATCCAAGCTAAAGCAGTATTCCAACACCATACAGCCACTGGGAAGTTAAATGCAGAAATAATTCCTACAGTTCCTATTGGGTGATATTGATCATACATTCTGTGTAATGGTCTTTCAGAGTGTAAAGTAGATCCGTCTAATTGTCTTGATAATCCAACTGCGAAATCACAGATGTCAATCATTTCTTGAACTTCTCCTAAACCTTCTTGTAAAGATTTCCCCATTTCGTAAGAAACTAAAGCACCTAAGGCATCTTTCTTTTCTCTTAATTTTTCACCTAATTGTCTAACAATTTCACCTCTTTTTGGAGAAGGAACCATTTTCCAATCTTTAAATGCTTCTTGTGATTTTACAACAAGCGCGTCAAAATCAGCTGCAGTTGCCATGTTTACAGAACCAATTAAAGTTCCATCAACTGGTGAAAAAGAATCAACTTTTTCTCCTTTTGTGTCAAACCAAACTGCTCCTGTTGAAGCCCCTTTGTTTTCTTTTTCTAAACCTAAAGTTTTTAAAACCTCAGCGATATTAATAGTGTTTTCCATTACTGATATATTTTTGTCCGATAAAATCGAAATTAAATTTCTATGCAAAAATACAATATATATTATACAATCTATACTCCCTTAACAAAAAAGCTAAATTTCGTGTAATTTTTGACATTCGTTTTCCGGTTTTAGTCGATTGTTATACCAAATAAATTTCTGAATGAACGGCAAGAAAATAAATGATTTATTTAGTTTTTAATAGGTGTTATATCAATAGCGCCCTAACTAAAATTTGACTTTTATATCCTTTTCAACCTTTGTCACTTTTTTCTTGATAAAAAAGTAACGAAAAAATCAAGTTCTGCACTTTCATTTTTATGTTTATTAGCAAAACATTTCACTATGTCAATAAAACTCGGAAACGCCATCTATGATTTTTAAAAAAATCAATGGCTGACCTCAAACAGTATTGACATTTAACGCTACATTTTTTTGATAAACACTAAAAAATTAAACTGATGAACAATACCCCCTATACAATAGCTTACCTCTTTAACTGGATAAATAATAATTTTAAAACGTTTAGGACGGGATTGGTATTATTCCATAAGTAATGTACTTTATATTTTAGGTTATGAGTTTAAGCCAAAGTGTTTCAATTGTTTTATCTTTGTTAATTGAATTTGATAAATAATTATTAAGAATGAAAACAACCGTTTTATTATCAATTAGGTTATTCCTATTTTGGATGTTATTTTTTATCTTTCAAAGGGGCTTATTTTTTATCCATTTTAATGCTGACTTTGAGGTGTCTGTTTCAGAACTTTTAAAGTTACCTTATTATGGGTTTCAATTGGACTTATCAACGGCTTCATTTTTAATGATAGCACCCTTTATATTACATTTTGTAAGTCATTTATTTTTTAATAATTCTAAGAAAATATTTTATACTATTTCTAAATGGATCACATTTGTTTTTGGATTTATAACGTCATTAATTTTTAGTGGTGAGTTAGTGTCTTATACAGAATGGAGATCAAAGTTAACGTCAAAAATATTTGTTCATTTAGGAACACCTTCTGAAGTATTTAGAACGGCATCAGGAGAATTTACTTGGTGGTTTTTATTGTATTTTGTTATCCAATTAGTGATGTTCTATATATTATATCGCCTAATTATTACGAGATTTCATAATTCTGAAGTAACTAAAACATCTAAGTTAAAATTAATAGTAAGTTTTTTATTAGCCACAACAGTTATTGTACTTGCTGCGAGAGGTGGGGTTCAACCAATTCCTATTAGTGTGACTAATGCTTACTATTCTAATTCTCAAATTTTAAATGATTTATCCGTTAACTCTACTTGGAGTTTTGTAGAGATGACAATCAATTATAATAAATCAAATTCTGAACAATTTTTCACTTCACTTTCAGAAGAAGAATCTACACAATTAGTTGATGATTTATTTAATTATGAGCAAGTTGATTCTGTTAGGTTATTCAAATCAGAAACGCCTGATATCATCTTTATTACTTTGGAGGGTTGGTCAACTCAAATGATGAGCTGTTTAGGTGGTGAAACAGGAATAACGCCTAACTTTGATGAATTAAGTAAGGAAGGTGTTTTATTTACCAATGTTTACGCAACTTCAAGTACATCAGAAACAGGACACTCTTCTATTTTTAGTGGGTATCCTACTATTCCGCGTATCTCAATTAGTCATCAATTAGCAAAGTGTAGAAATATTCCTTCAATTATAAATTCATTAGATAATTATAATTCTGCTTATTATTTTGGCGGGTCTTTAGAGTATGGAAATATTGGTGGTTATTTAAAAGAAATTGGATTTCAAACTATTTATGATGAAGATGATTTACCAGAATTATCATCAAAAGGATACCTTGGCTATCATGATGGTGCCATGTTTCCGTATTTAGTGTCTGAACTAAAGGAAGCAAAATCACCTTATATTTATGGTTTGTTTACGCAAAGTACACATTCGCCTTACGATATGCCAGAACCAATGATGGCAGACTATCCAAACAGTAAATATGCGAGTAGCTTACATTATGCTGATGCACAAATTAAACTATTTACTGAGGAAGTTAAAAAATTACCTAATTATGAAAATACCCTAGTTGTTTTCATTTCTGACCATGGTAAAACTAACTTTAAGAATACTAATATTTATAATGATGAGTTTTTTCATATCCCTGTATTGTTTTGGGGTGGTGCATTAAAAAACAGTTCAATTGGATTAACTGTTGATAAGCTTGGTTCGCAAATTGACATAGTTAAAACACTATTAAATCAATTAAATAAAGATACATCACCTTTTAAATGGAGTAAAGATTTATTGAACCCAAACACAAAGGAATGGGCCATGTTCTCGTTAATGGACATGTATGGAATAGTTACTCCAAATGGATATTCTAATTATATGATTTACCCTGAGGTTGTATCATCATTTCCTAAAAAGAATGAAAAAGCACTTAAATTAGAGTTTAAAAAATGTAAAGCGTTTAACGAATCTGTTTACCGAGACTTTAAGAATTTATAAGTTTCGGTATTAAAATCTCTTAGCATTACTTCTTATGCTAAAGAAGACACTTTAGTGAATCAATTAGTACGTACTTTGTGTTCGTGATTTTTGGAATTGACTTAGTAGTTTCTTAAATTTTTAAAGTTCTATCTTTTAATTCAATTGCTCCATTTTTATTAGCTAATTGACCACAAGCTGCATCAATATCTTTTCCTCTACTTCTACGCATATGAACAATAATATTTTTTGACTCTAAAAAGTCTGCAAATGCATCTACTTTTTCTGGATCAGCTTGCTCATAAATACCAGAATCAATTGGATTGTATTCAATGATATTAACCTTAACTGGTAAGTTTTTACAGTAATTAGCTAACTCTTTAGCATCTTTTAATGTATCATTAAAGTCTTTAAATATAATATATTCAAATGTAACTCTACTCCCTGTTTTATGGTGGAAATAGATTAATGATTCCGCTAACACATCTAAGTTGTTAGTATCATTAATCTCCATTATCTTACTACGTTTTGTTTCGTCTGCAGCATGTAATGATAATGCTAAATTAAATTTAACGCCATCATCACCTAATTTTGTAATCATTTTGGCAATTCCTGCTGTTGATAATGTAATTCTACGTGGCGAAATATTTAAACCCTCTGGTGATGAAATCATGTTACATCCTTGTACTACATTTTTATAGTTCAATAATGGTTCACCCATTCCCATTAGTACAATGTTAGTCAATTTTTGACCGTAAGATTCTTCAGACAATTTAGTCAATAATAAAACTTGATCATAAACTTCACCTGCAGTTAAATTACGCATTAGCTTTAAACGACCTGTTGCACAAAATGTACATGCTAAACTACAACCTACTTGAGAAGAGATACAAGCTGTAACTCTATTTTCAGTTGGAATTAATACACCTTCTGTAATGTGTCCATCAAAAGACTTAAAAGCAACTTTAATTGTACCATCATTTGATTTTTGCTCATCAGATATAATTAAAGCATCAATAAAATACTCAGCTTCTAAAGCATCTGTAATTTGATTAGAGACATTATGCATGTCTGAAAAAGAGCGTGCTCCTTTTTTCCAAATCCATTCATAAACTTGTTTGGCTCTAAACTTTTTTTCACCAATTGACACTAGTTTTTCAACTAACTCATCAAAACTTAAATTACGAATATTGATTTTTTTATTGCTCATTATAGTACAAAGGTAATGCTTTTGACTAAAAAAAGAGTCTAAGAATTGAGCTTAAGAAAAATAAGTAAGTTAGTGACCAATAGTTTCACCCATTTCAACAGTTGTTTCAAACCCTTTCTGAGTGTTCTCTAGTAGGTCTGCATCAATAGTTATTTTGTCTTTTTCAAACAAAACAACTACGGTTGAACCACCAAAAGCAAAGTGTCCTTTCTCTTCTCCTTTTTTAACAGCTTGATTTTCGGTATAGGTTTGAATTATAGTTCCTGTTAACGTAGCGCCAACATCACATAATAATATGTCACCATATTCTTCAGTTTTTAGAGTAGAGTATTCTCTCTTATTTTCTAAAAATATTCTCATGTTTTGCTTTAAGGCAATTGGAGATACAGAGTAATAATACCCTTTAATTTTTGTAGTTTCTGAAGGAATACCATTAGCAGGGAAATGAAATCTGTGATAATCAGCAGGTGCTAATCTAATCACCATCATACTTCCACCATCATATTTTTCTGCTAATGCTTTATCTTTTAAAAATGTAATTAAGTTAAAAGAACAGTCTTTTACGTAAAAATCAGTACAACAATCAATTGTTTTAAATGCCACCACTTTTCCATCTGCAGGAGATACTAAACCGTTTCCAATGGGTCTTTTATTAGGTTGTAATTTTCTGTAAAAAAAGTCGTTAAAGTTTTTATAACCACCTTCAGGAATAATAAATTGAGACATGTCTAAATTGTTAACCCTTAGGAATTCATCAATCTTTTTTATAGATTTATCTTGACTCATTACCCAACCACCATATCTTGAAAATATTTTACGTTTAAATAATAACCTTAGGCCAATTTTTCCTATACGTTTATTATAAATATAATTCATTGTTTTAGGCCCTTTAACTATTTCAGTTTCTTGTTGACCTGTTTTACGATTGATATAGATAATGTTTTCCATCTGAGACAAAGATAAAAAAAGTTTTGTTAAAATGGAATAGTGGCATTAATTGAATTTATATATTTTAATCATTATGATTAAATGCCACGAAATTAACCGTTAAGTTATTTTTTTTAATTGACCTGTAACTTTTTTAAGTGTAGTAGCGTCCTATAATCAACAAACAACATTTGGTTTAAAATTATTAATTTAAATATATAGAATATGAAAACAATACTACTTACAATGCTTAGTTTGATGGCATTTAATTTAAGTGCTCAAACAGAAGAAGGCATCAAAACTATTAAAATTAAAACTGAAGTAGACCCAGCTGACACGACACGATTTGTAGTTGGGGAAACAGAATTTATTATTATTAACCATGGAAACGACAATATAGATACTGTGTTAGTAGATGGAAAAAAAGAAAAAAGTATAACAATTGGCGATAAAGATAAGTGTGATGGTTGTGCCGAGTTTGGGCATTGGTCAGGGTTTGAAATAGGTATTAACAGTATGTTAAACTCAGCAGGAGGTTTAAACTTTGGAACGGATAAGTTTTTAGAAATTGATCCAGCAGAATCATTTAATTTCGCCTTTAATATTGCACAATTTGAATTACCATTTAAGACACAGTATGTAGGTTTAGTTACAGGTTTAGGATTTGAACATTCAAGATTTGGATTTAAAAATAACTATGTATTAGATTATGACGAGAATTCAACTTTTGGCGTACTGGATACGACTAAAAACTTTAGTAAAAATCAATTGAGAGCATGGTATTTTCATGTGCCGGTATTGTTACAATTTAACACCTCAAAATACCATTCAAATAATATTCATTTAGCTGTTGGTGTAGTTGGTGCGGTTCGAATGACATCAAAAACAGTTCAAGAGTATGATGTTCATGGTGGGGAACAAGAAGATATAGCCAAAAGAAAATACAATTTAAATCCGTATAAATTAACAGCAACAGCAAGATTAGGTTATAAAAACATAGGTGTTTTTGCAAACTACAGTATGTTGTCTTTATTTGAAGAGGGTAAAACTGAAGGAGCCTTTCCATTAACATTTGGTATTAGATTAGGTTTTGAATAATATTAAAACCCAAGGGTTTTTAAAGATGCTGCTATTTGAAAAGCATAAGTAAGCGATATTCTTAAGTCAAATAGTAAGTTTTTTCATAGGTAAACGGCATTCATTAATTTGAATGCCGTTTTTGTTGAATCTAATTGGTTACTTTTGTAAAAAATAATATCATGAATAGAACATTTTCTGAAGGTTGGAAGGATTACGAATTAATTGATGCTGGAGGTTCTAAAAAGTTAGAACGCTGGGGTAAAATTGTAACAATTAGACCAGATAGAAATGCCTACTTTAAGTCAGAAATAGGATTTAGTAAATGGCAACAAATGGCTCATTTTGAGTTTGTTGAAGATACGCATACAAAAGGAGAGTGGAGAAGTTTAAAAGATGCTCCCGAACAATGGGAAATTGAGTTTAACGACTTAATTTTTAATTTAAAGTTAACTAATTATAAACACATTGGTTTATTTCCTGAACAAAGAACAAATTGGGATTTTATATCACAACACATCAAACCAAACCGTAAATTTTTAAATTTATTTGGATATACAGGTGCTGCTTCATTAGCAGCACGTTCTAAAGGGGCTGATGTATTTCATTGTGATTCAGTAAAACAAGTAATAAACTGGAGTAAAGATAATATGAAGTTGTCTAATTTAGATGACATTCATTGGGTTTTAGAGGATGCTTTAAAGTTTGGACAAAGAGAAATTAAAAGAGGTCATAAATATGATGGAATTATCATGGACCCCCCTGCTTTTGGAATTGGTGCTAAAAAAGAGCGTTGGAAAATTGAAACAAGATTTCCAGAACTTGTTCAAACAGCTGCTGAATTATTAACTAAAGACGGATTTTTAATTATTAATACATACTCGCCACGTTTAACTGATAAAGAAATACTACCTATTGTAAAAAAATATTTTGCAACTAGAAATGTTGAGGTAACTAAATTATCAGTAAAATCTACAAGTGGAAAAGTAATCGAATACGGTGAAATGACTAGAGTGTGGTAAACAAAACACGTCAATCTAGCATTTAGTACTCGCGCTCAAATGACATAGTCTTTTGAGTGTGTTCTTTATTGTGGATAGTGACCATAGCATTTGCAATGCGGTTGGTTTGTTAGTTGACTTTTTTACTTAGGCTAGTGTTCAATATCGTTCATTTATTTTGTATGTTAGATATTGTAATTTGTCACAGTCGCATTGCAAATGCTAAAATAAGAACACACTCAATACGCTACGCTAATTGAGCGCGAGTGGCATTCAAATTGTTCATTGCAAAGCAAAATAGTGCTCCAATTAGTATTTCTTTTTTAATCATTTTATTAAGTATTTTACCTAATAAGATGAATGTAACCTTGTTTTTGTTCAAACTCATTTGTTTCAAAATTAGTGTAATTTATAATATAAAAATAGACTCCTGAAGTACATTCTTCATTATTGTACATTCCATTCCAATTAAAATCATCATATCCAATAAACACTTCATTTCCCCATCTATTATAAATTTTGATAGTGACATTTTCAATATTCTCTGTTGTTATAAAAAATGTATCATTTACATTATCATTGTTAGGTGTAAACACATTGGGTATTATAAAGTTGTTATTACATTCACCTTTACACACCTTTACATTATCAATATAGTAATACACACCCGGATGACTTTGAAAACCACCAACAACCTCTTTATCAATATTTAAGCTATCATAAAAAACACCCAATAATAAATATTTCTCACCACCATGTGCTGTATATTCACCTTGAATTTTCACCCAATTGATAGAATCCTTAATAATTGTATTGCTATGTCCAACATCTGGTATATCGATAAATTCAAATGCGGATAAAGTATTACTATAATCAATAACCAACGTATCACTTAATACTATCCCAATTTTATTTATTGCCCCTAAACTACTATCTGCCAATGATACATAAAAACTCCAAGTGTATTTTTCGTTTGATACTAATGAACTATTCAATTCTACTTCAAGGTATTCTCTATAGTCAGCATAAATAGAAATATACCAATAAGCTACTAAACCACAATATGCATTACCATGCTGTGGTGTTTGATATCCTGTTTTGTTTTTAGGAACACCTGCTGTTGTGTTTGATGTATCACAAATATTAAAATAATCAGATGTACCTAAAGTTGGTGAAAACCAATTTTTAACAGTGTAAAAACCATTATTTGCTGGTTGAAATAATGTTTGCATGACTAAACCATCAGGACAATCATCATATTCCTCAAAACTTCCATTAGGCACTAAATTAGTTTGTGCTTATGTAGTAAATCCGATAACTATCGGATTAAGTAGAATAAATATATAAAGTAAAAATTTCAAATATTAATTTTATGTTTGGTTATTTTACCGCATTGGTAAACCAAACGTGTTAATGTATTTTTTTATACTGAATACTTTCAGTAATATACGTAAATACTAAAGTATAGGTTAGTTTTTATTGTTAAAATTACCAAACCCAATACATCAGTCTTGTGTCTTATATCTAAAAGCGAAGCGTTCTTGTGTCTTTTTTAATTAACTACTGTTTTACACCTTTAAAATTAGAACTTCCTCCACCACCTAAACCACCACCAGATGTTGAGTAATAAATACTGTCCTGGCTAAATTTAATTTTACAATAAGAAGTGCCTGCTGATTTTGTATAAGTAACACCTTCATTAATACTGTCAATAGGGATTT
>Ga0308002_1000745_pt1 | contig 11437 bp, 4 predicted proteins | sample Neamet34_FD_203148 | JGI IMG/M metagenome (GOLD analysis project Ga0308002, IMG submission 203148) | Marine microbial communities from water near the shore, Antarctic Ocean - #34 | ecosystem: Environmental > Aquatic > Marine > Unclassified | place: Southern Ocean | collected 2014-06-06
CATCCTGAGCCAGGATCAAACTCTCCATTGTAAAAAGTTTAATCTGTTTCTCTGACTCTCACTTTAACGGGGTAAGTTGTTTGTTCTTACCTCTCTCTTCTAATATATCTGTCAATGAACTATTGTTCTTTTTTTTGCTAAAACTCTAATTGCTTATTGTCTTAGCGGCTGCGAATGTACAACCTTTTTAATTCCTCGCAAGTCTTTTTAAATAAAGTTTAAACTTATTTTCTTTGACTCACTCCCCACAACACTTATTAGTGATTTGGGTTGGCAAAAATACAAGCTTTTTACTTAACCCACAAACCTTTTAATGTTTTATTCTCACTAGGTTGCTTCAGGATTTTAATGAACTGCGCGCTTCTTGTTTTAAGCGGTTGCAAATATAGACTAAGTACTCCCACTTACACAAGCCTATTTTAGACTTTTTTTTGAGTTTTTTATAAGCTCACCATAAGGGTTTATCAGCTCCTAGAGAACCAACAACTTACACGTACTTTATGTTTGTATATAAATTAAAAAAGCCACCCAAATGGGTGGCTTCTAGCCTTAAATTGGTTAGTTATTACTCTCTGATCCATAAATTGGTTTGAAATTCATCACCAATTTGAGTCTTTAATAAGTAAGCACCTTGATTTAACTGTGAGAAATCGAGGCTATTTTCGCCTTTCACCAATACATATTGAGCTATAAGTTTCCCAGATAAGTCGGATACAGTCAACAAAACATTCTCCTGAATTGAATTTAACTTAATAAAACCATCCGAAGAAGGATTTGGATATACCTGAAGTGTCTGTTTATTAACAGCAGAAATAGATAAATTAGATTCGACAACTAAAAACTTATCAAAACCAGCTTCTACAAGATGACCAGAATCGTCGTAATCCATTGTTTCTACAACAAGCTGCATACTTTGAGTTAACTCAAGTGAACTAGTTGAAACTTCAACAATATGCTGTTCCCACATAGCGGAACTAGATGCTGCACTTCTATAATCTAAGAGAATTGTTTCGGTACCATTAGTAAGTTTTACTACTAAGGAGTCATTTGGCGCCCCTTGTCCTCCTGTATTCTGAAACCAAGTACTAAAACTTAAGGAAACACTTTGAGAAAAACTAAAATCCATAAGGGGTGACAAAAGAGTGGTACGTCCTCCATCCACATCAGCTTCGTAAAAACTGGCATTAACTGTATTACCTGTAATATATGCTTCAGAACCACAATCGCCAGCTGCATCAGAATTAGGATTCATAGGTTCTCCTTGATAATTTGTTCCGTTTGGAATTCCTCGCTCCCAGGCTCCAGCAGTCAAACTACTTTCATTTTCTACTATCCAGCCTAAATCAATAGAAAAATCGTCAGAATACCCTTTATCTAATTCAAAAGCAATTTCTACTTGACTAGACTCGATTGTAAACTCAGAACATAGTGTTTGGTAACCCCAAATCCCAATTGATACATTATAAGTACCCGGCACTAAATTACTGGTAACAAATCCGTTTTGAGCAGAAACCCAATCAAAATCAAAATCATCATTATAAACATGTACAGAAGCTGAAGAAACACCTATTAAATCAGCTGCATCAACAACAGAAATTTGTACCCCAAAAGATTCGAAAGGAATCAACTGAACAGAGAATTCGAAATTTTCTCCGCTAACAAGTGATACTTCAACAATTTGATCTTCGTAACCAGGAGCAGTAAAAATAACAGAATAAACTCCCGCATCTGCAGTACCTGTTTCATAAGAACCATCTAGACTAGAAAGAGATGTGTAATTCTCTCCAACAATTTGAATTGTAACATTACTCATAGGTACACTAGTATTGGCATCAGTAATAATACCTTCTAAAAAACTAGCATTTGTATATTTTGGTTCGATTACAAACAAACCATTTTCTATGTCGGTTACCAATATATTACCTGAAGGCAACCAAGGGTATGCACCCCAGGCACCATTAAACCCATTCCCACTAAAGTCATCTGAAGTATCGTAATAACCAACTTCAATTAAATTAGAAGGATTACTTACATCTACAATAGAAACACCATCTCTATAATAAGAGGTTATAATAAAATCACCATCAACATGGGTGTTATGTGGAATAACATCTGAATAACCACTCCAAGCCTGAATTCTATCTACTTCTTGAATATCGTCTAAATCTGAAACATCGTAAGCTGCAACATAAGCACCACTAACTTCATCGGTAGTGAATAAATAATCGCCATCGTCAGAGATCCAACAATTATGAGAAAATGTATTTGGTGTTGCATGCGAACCAATAATTTCAGGGTTTGCTTTATCGCTTACATCAATTACAGAAAATACACCTCCATAAATTGCTCCACCCCATAAAGTATCGCCTCTAACCATTCCATCGTGAAAGTAGTAATCGTCGAAGACACCTAAAAAAATAGGGCTTTCTGGATCAGTCGTCAAATCGTACATTTCGCAACCTCCAGTACTATAATTAGAACCGAACACATAAAGAATCCCATTTTTATCAATAAAGATATTATGAGCGGTAGTAAAACCTAAAGTTGTATTCTCTATATATGTAGGATTTAAATCCTCATTTATTACCTCAGCTAGATTTACAATCTGTAAACCTCCATTCGTTTCATTTATACAATACAAATAATCGCCCCAAGTTTTTAAATCTCTCCAAATAGATGAAGGCCCCTCAAAGAATGCTAATTCTACAAGAATTGACGGATTTGTAACATCTACAACAGAAACCCCATTATAAACGCCAACTAAAGCGTATTCGCTTCCCTCTTTTTCATAGCCCCAAATATCACTAAGTTCCTGAGAATATGATTTTTGTCCTAAAAACGCGGTATTTAATGATTGTTGTGCTTGAATGGTAAAACTTATTAATCCAATAATAAGAAGTAGTGTGTTTTTCATGAGTGTTTTGTTTTGAACGAAAATATGTACTTATAAGTAATCATGCCACAAAACAAAAATTATGCCTAAAAAAAAAGCTCCTCGTTAGAGAAGCATTATTTTTTAAAAATCTAAAATAATTTGTGCTTGTTCGTCATCTTCATCGTCTAATTCCTCATCGCTAGTTTCAATTGGAGGATTAATAGATTCTAATAGATTTATCGACTTAACTTTATAACTGGTCAAAATATTTCCTTGTGCTTTATATCCTTTTATAGAAATAAATTCTTCGAAGTTGATTTGTTCATTTGGACGTTGCTCCTTATTGCGTTCTTTAGTGAACTCTATTTCTGCAATAGGTAAATAGTCTGTTGATACGACTTCTAGATGCGAACCTTGAGAGTCTGAAATAAAACACACTTTTTTATCGGAAGCTTCAACCAAGAAGCGTTTAACATAATACTTGTCTTTCGAAGCATCCCAATATATGGCACTAATTGGTTTTTTAGGAGTAAGCTTTTCTAATACAACCATATCTGAAGGGAAATGAGTTGTAAGTTCGTAAGCTAATAATTGGTATTCTCCAGATTGAGAAACAACTAATATTTTATCCTCACCTGCAAACTCGCCAAGTAAATCACCTCTACCATCAATATTTAATCGTTGCACAGTATCGTCGAACCATATTTTTTGTGCTGCTAAAGTAGAAACACCTTTCGATTTAAGTTCAACTTTGCTTACAGCGTGTTTAGAAACCAAATTCCCTTTAGAACTTCGTCCTTTAATAGCCAAATCTGCAAAATCAATATCAAATTTAAGCTTTTTGGTTTTAGCTTGAGATTTCAATATTATTGAAACAAGCTCTGCTTCGCCATTAGGATTAGCAGAAAAGTGGAACATTTTTGATCCTTTGGTCCCTGCAGTTAAATCGTATTCTTTATCGCGTGTAATACTCTTTACAGGAAAACGTTTCATGTAGGTATTCCCCAATTTTCCGTCACGGTAAATTAAGTTATAAATGGTACGGACATCATTTTTCTTAAAAAGAGCTAGATGAATTATTCCTTTACCTACAAAAGTTTTTGCAGACACACGAGTAATTAACATTTTACCATCATTTCGAATCACAATTACATCGTCGATGTCTGAGCATTCACAAACAAGTTCATCTTTACGAAGAGAGGTTCCTATAAAACCTTCCTCCTTATTAATGTATAATTTTTGATTTCTGATGGCTACCTTAGAAGCTACAATTGTTTCGAAAGCTCTAATTTCAGTCTTGCGACTTCTACCCTCTTTGTATTTCTTTTTTAGGTTCTTAAAATAGCCAACTGCATAATCGATAAGATTAGCTAGTTTATTTTTAAGATCAGCAATAGCGTCTTCAATCCGTTTTAGATATTCGTTTGCTTTATCTAAATCGAATTTAGAAATACGCTTAATCTTTATTTCTGTAAGACGAACAATATCTTCGTCTGTAACATCTTCTTTTAAATGCTTAATATGTGGATTTAATCCTTCACGAATTGCTACGATAACAGCTTCCCATGTTTCACAGTCTTCAATATCGCGGTAAATTCTATTTTCAATAAAAATACGTTCTAAGGAAGCAAAGTGCCATAAAGCTTGTTGCTCTGCTAATAAAATCTCTAGTTCTGCTTTTAGTAAAGCTAAAGAATGTGCCGTAGATTGTTTTAATATCTCGGAAACTGTAAGGAAATAAGGCTTGTCGTTTTTAATGATACATGCATTCGGCGAAATAGAAATCTCGCAATCGGAGAATGCGTATAAAGCATCAATGGTTTTATCTGGAGAAACTCCAGCAGGAAGGTGAATGAGGATTTCTACAAATTCTGCTGTATTGTCTTCAATTTTCTTAATCTTAATTTTCCCTTTTTCATTGGCTCTAATCACAGAATCTATTAGAGTAGAAGTTGTTGTAGCAAAAGGGAGTTCAATAATTTTTAAGAGCTTAGCATCTACTTGCTCTATTTTAGCTCGAACCTTTACTCTACCACCTCTATGTCCATCGTTGTATTGAGAAAAATCGGCAATTCCTCCAGTTGGAAAATCTGGATATACTTTTTGAGACTTACCTCTTAATATAGAAATAGAAGCATCGATAAGTTCTATAAAATTATGAGGCATTATTTTGGTTGATAAACCAACCGCTATACCTTCTACACCTTGAGCTAATAATAATGGGAATTTTACAGGAAGTGTAACAGGTTCTTTAGTACGCCCATCATAGGTAGGAATCCATTCTGTGATTTTCGCATTAAAAACAACCTCTAATGCAAATTTCGATAAACGAGATTCTATATAACGCGGAGCTGCTGCTCTATCGCCGGTAAGAATATTCCCCCAGTTACCTTGCATGTCAATCAGCAAGTCTTTTTGCCCCATATTTACTAACGCATCGCCAATTGAGGCATCACCATGTGGGTGGTACTTCATCGTATTACCAATAACATTGGCTACTTTATTATAGCGACCATCGTCCATTTCTTTTAAAGAATGGAGCAATCGGCGTTGCACTGGTTTCAATCCATCGTGAATATCTGGAACAGCTCTTTCGAGGATTACATAAGATGCGTAATCCAAGAACCAACTTTCGTACATCCCATCAACTTGTGTAATGGTACTTACTTCATGCTCTTCTGCATTGAAGTTTTCATCCGAATATTCTGTTTCTTCACTCATAACTACTCTACTCCTTTTTCTACACGAAGATTCTCAATAATAAACTGCTGACGATCGGGTGTATTTTTACCCATATAGAATTTCAACATATCGGGAATTGATTGTTCTTTACCTATCATTACAGGCTCCAAACGTATGTCATCTCCTATAAATCCTTTAAACTCATTGGGCGAAATCTCTCCTAAACCTTTAAATCGAGTTATCTCTAATTTACCACTTAGCCTAGACATGGCATTGTTTTTTTCTACTTGGTCGTAACAATAAACAGTTTCCTTTTTATTGCGGACTCTAAACAATGGAGTTTGGAGAATGTATAAATGCCCTTCTCTAATTAATTCTGGAAAAAACTGTAAAAAGAAGGTTATTAATAATAAACGTATATGCATCCCATCTACATCGGCATCGGTAGCAATTACAACATTATTATAGCGTAATTCAGCTAAACCATCTTCAATATTAAGCGCTGCCTGAACGAGGTTAAACTCCTCGTTTTCGTAAACGATTTTCTTTGTTAAACCATACGAATTTAAAGGTTTCCCTTTTAAACTAAATACAGCCTGTGTATTTACATCGCGTGATTTTGTTATTGAACCACTGGCAGAATCCCCTTCTGTAATAAAAAGCGTGGATTCTAAGTGTCTTTCTTTTTTGACTTCGTTGTAGTGAACTCTACAATCGCGTAATTTTTTATTGTGTAAGTTGGATTTTTTAGCTCTTTCTCTACTGAGTTTTTTTATTCCGGCTAAATCCTTTCTTTCTCTTTCTGCTAATAATATTTTTTTCTGTAGAGCATCAGCTACAACAGGATTTTTATGTAGGTAATTATCCAGCTGACTTTTAACAAAATCGTTTATAAAAGTTCTTACCGTAGGAAGGTCTGGTCCCATATCGGCAGAACCTAATTTTGTTTTTGTTTGCGATTCAAAAATAGGCTCTATAACCTTTATACTAATTGCGGCATTTATAGATTGACGTATATCTGCTGCTTCATAATTTTTTCCGTAGTATTCGCGTATTGTTTTTACGACTGCTTCGCGAAAAGCAGCTTGATGAGTACCACCCATTGTGGTGTTTTGTCCATTTACAAAAGAATGGTACGATTCTCCATATTGATGTCGCATGTGCGTCATCGCTATTTCTATATCATCTCCTAAAAGATGAATAACGGGATAATGAGAAGTCCCCGCAGTAATTTCGTTATTTAATAAATCTAATAATCCATTATCGGAGTGAAATTTATCTCCATTGTAAACCATGGTAAGTCCAGTATTCAGATAGGCATAATGCCACATCATTTTCTCGATATACTCGTTTACATATCTAAAATTTTGAAAAATAACTTCGTCTGGGATAAACGAAACTCGTGTTCCTTTACGGATGGAGGTTTCTTGAATATCTTCTTCTAAAACAACTTCTCCTTGATGGAACTCTACAACTTTAGTTTTTCCATCTCTTACAGATTGAACTCTAAAATAATCGGACAAAGCGTTTACTGCTTTTGTACCAACTCCATTTAATCCAATAGATTTTTTAAAAGCTTTAGAATCGTACTTACCTCCAGTATTAATTTTAGAAACACAATCTATTACTTTACCTAATGGGATACCTCTACCAAAATCTCGTACAGTAACTTTTTTACCACGAACATTCACTTCAATATTCTTACCGTGCCCCATTACGTACTCATCCACACAATTATCTACAACTTCTTTGAGAAGTATATAAACACCATCGTCTTGAGCAGTACCGTCGCCGAGCTTACCAATATACATTCCGGGACGCAAGCGAATATGCTCTTTCCAGTCTAAGGACCTTATGCTATCTTCTGTGTATTGATTCTCTGCCATTAGAATTTATTGAATGTGTTATAAAAAAGAAAGTAGTATAGGTTAACCTATACTACTTTTTAAAAGTACTTATTTTAGTGCTAGCTAAGACTTTACAGTCACAAAAGCTCTAACAATTTTATCAACAATTAAACATTGAATCGGAAGTGCATAATATCGCCATCCTGAACAATGTATTCTTTTCCTTCTACGGATAATTTACCAGCTTCTTTACAAGCCAATTCTGAACCTAAAGAAACAAAATCGTCGTATTTAATTACTTCAGCTCTAATAAAACCTTTTTCGAAATCGGTATGAATTACACCTGCAGCTTGAGGAGCAGTAAATCCTTCTTTAATAGTCCAAGCTCGTACTTCTTTTACACCTGCGGTAAAATAAGTTTGAAGTTTTAATAAAGTATAGGCAGTACGAATAACTTTTTTTACACCGGGTTCTGCTAATCCCATATCTTGTAAAAACTCCTGACGTTCTTCAAAAGTCTCTAATTCCATTATATCTGCTTCCATTCCTGCTGCAATAACAAGCATTTCTGCATCTTCATCCTTAATAGCTTCTTTTACTGCATCTACATAAGCATTCCCAGAATTTGCATCATCTTCATTTACATTACAAATGTATAAGATAGGCTTGTCTGTTAAAAGCATTAAATCCTCAACAATCTCTTTTTCTTTGTCGGTTAAGTCAATTGAACGAGCAGATTGTCCGGACTCTAAATGAGTCTTGTATTTTTCAAGAATCAAAAGATGCTTTGCAGCTTCTTTATCTCCAGTACGAGATTTCTTTTTGGTAGTATCGATTTTCTTATCTACAGATTCTAAATCTTTAATCTGTAATTCTATATCGATGGTTTCTTTATCACGAACAGGATTGATTGATTCATCAACGTGAGAAATATTATCGTCGTCGAAACAACGTAACACATGAATAATAGCTTGGGTTTCTCTAATGTTAGCAAGGAATTTATTTCCTAAACCTTCACCTTTACTTGCACCGCGAACTAAACCTGCAATATCTACAATCTCTACAATTGCTTGTTGCATTTTTTCGGGCTTCACCAACTCCTCCAACTTCGCCATTCTATCATCTGGCACAGGAATTACACCTACATTAGGCTCTATTGTTGCAAAGGGATAATTTGCTGCTAATGCTTTGGCGTTAGACAAACAATTAAAAAGGGTTGATTTACCAACATTAGGCAATCCTACAATTCCACACTTCATAGCTAAATTTTAGAATTGCAAAGATAGCTTTTCGTTGAAGAGTTGAAAGTTAAAGATTAAAAGTTTTAATTATAAATTGGTATTACCTACCAAGAAAACAGATTACCTAAAAATAGTAACATCTCCGGTAATACTTAGATGTTCTAGCTCCAATAAATAAAAATATACACCTTCTACAACTTCGTTAGAATGATTTAAACCTGCCCATGGTTCAGTTTGTGGAGTTAAAGAGTAAAAGACTTCAACTCCCCATCTGTTAAATATTTTCAGACTTGCAGGCTCACATTCATTCAAACCACCAATAATCATTCTATCATTTATAAGATCTCCGTTAGGTGTAAATACATTAGGAATTATTACGTTTCGATAAACAAATTCTGCGTTATAATCTACCACTTGAATTAATTCATCGGTACAAAAATCGTTACTAGCTATTAAGCTGATACTATACGAATTCCCAACTTCGAGTTCCATAATCGGATTTACTTCTACAGACTCTTCCCCATTTAAGTTCCACAAATACTCGTCAGATAATTCCGACTCGTTAATAATAGTTAACTCTTTTTTACAAGAATCTATGGAATACGAAAATGCAGGAATTGGTTTTTGAAGAAAACCTACATTTATGGTAGTCCCAAAACTATCCTCACAACCTTGATCTGTTTCTACATTTAAAGAAACGTAATAAGAACCTTCGATACTATAAACATGCTCAGCTATGTAACCCTGAGATTCTACTCCATCGCCAAAATCCCAATCCCAACTAAGCACATCGTCGAAAGTAGAAATAAAACTCAAATTTTGGAATTGTACAATTCCTGCTTCACAGTCTGCAGTAGGAATTGTAGAAAATTCGACTACGGGAGGTTGTGCAACAGCAATTATAGTACTTGCTGTACTCGTTCCATTACAAGAATTAGGATTTGTAGCCACAAGACTAATGGTGTATGAGCCTTCATTTTCGTATGCATACGAACTTTGTGTAGCTCCTAATTGATTTCCATCACCAAAATCCCATAACAATTGTGTAAAAGAGTTCGAATTATCATTAATCGTAATTTCTAAATCATCGTTACACTCATAATCTACTTGAAAACTAGCATCGACAACAGGCATAGCTAAAATAGCAACTGACATTTCATCATCCTGACTACAGAAATAATCATTTGAAGCTTGTAGGGTAACTTGATAATCACCTTCATCAAAAACGTAATTAAAGTTCTCGCCAGCACCAACAACAGCACCATTCACAGTCCATTCGTAAGAATCTGCCTCTTCACTAAAGTTAACAAAATTAACTTCTAAGGGTTCGCAACCCTGTAAAACACTTGTTTCAAAAACGGCAGTTGGTTGTGGATAAACAGTAATCCAATCATCTTCAAACAACTCGCTCTCGCATCCTGTTATGGTATTTAATACAGACAAACTAACATCGTAAATCCCGGGTTCATAAGACACTATTGGGTTTGGAATAGTAGAACTAGTACCATTTCCTAAATCCCAATTGTACACTAAAGGTGCAGTAGAATTACTATTTGCAGTAAAGGTTACCGTTTGTGGTTCGCATAATTGATTAGCGGTAGATGTAATAGAATTCAAATCGTCGCCAGAAGTCATTAAAGTTTGCTCGTAAGTTTCCTCACAGTCTAAATAAGTTACTGTAAACGATATTTGCTGAGCACCATCTTGAGTGAAGTTTATATTTTGCGGCGAAAGCTCGTTAGAAAATTGAGTACTTGCATTAGTTCCAAAGTCCCACGAGAAATCACCATTTGTTGGAATTACACCAGAACCTTCAAAATCGTAAAGAGCATTTTCATCACAATCAGTTGGAGGTAAAGAAAAGTAAGGAAAAACATTTGGGTAGAGCGAAAAAGAAACCGTTGAAGAATCGGAACAAAATGAACCCGGGTTTGCAATGAGAGTTACATCGTATGTACCACTATCGGGGTATGTATAAATCGGTTCGTTTTCAGTAGAAAAATCTGTAGTACTAGTTGCATCGCCAAAATCCCAATAATACTCAAAGGCATTAAGACTTTCGTTTGTAAAAGTCACGTCTAAACCATCGCAATAAACATCTGCAATAGGCACAGAGGCCGTTGCTATTTCACAATCAACAACTAAGAATCTAAAATCTCTTAAAATCTCACCTATATAAACGCCATTTCGATACTCCTCAACTTTAATTCCAATAATATAAAACCCTTCTTGAGTGGGAGTACCTGTAATGATACCTGAAGTAGAATTAATATTTACAACAGGATTAGAGTCCATAGGATAAGCGTCTGAATAACCAGTTTCCCAAGGTACTTGTGCATAAGGAGGTGCATAGGTTTCTGTAGGATCCATATTACTTGCCCCATGAAAAGGAGCTATAAAAGAATATACTAAAGAATCTCCATCTACATCGGTTGCCGATTGGCTTATGTTTACATCCGAACCTAAACACAAAGCCATAGGAGGAAAACTATCGAATGTTGGTGAATTATTGCATGCCGAACCAGAAATTGCAGGAATATAAGCGACTAAAGAAGAACCTAAATCTCCTGGATTAACAATATTTAATACTTGATCGTTTCTACAACAGCGCTGGTAAACAACCTGATAGCCCTGACCATTATTTGGAAGAGTGGTAATAATTGTATAAGTCCCTTTTTCTACACACAGTTCTGGTGGTAGTGTTAAGCACTCGCTCGTAAATTCATCTACTACATATTCTTGAAAAACAGAACCATGATCGAGTTCACTTACTAAATTATTATTCATATTGT
>Ga0308002_1000748_pt1 | contig 11421 bp, 11 predicted proteins | sample Neamet34_FD_203148 | JGI IMG/M metagenome (GOLD analysis project Ga0308002, IMG submission 203148) | Marine microbial communities from water near the shore, Antarctic Ocean - #34 | ecosystem: Environmental > Aquatic > Marine > Unclassified | place: Southern Ocean | collected 2014-06-06
ACTGGTTTTAGCAGCGGTACTATTCATTTTATTCAGAAGTTTAAACTTTCCTTTTTTACTAATCAATAATTGGCATTCTGATGTTGTACTCACCAATAAAGCTTGTAAAAATGAAGCCCCTAACAAATCTGAAAGTAAAAGCATCGCTTCCTCCAAGGTATAATTCTTAACCTGGTCTTGGGTTTTAGATCTGTAAGTAAAAGAAAGCATTTGTTCTCCTTTAATTTCTACAGGAACAATATATATATTCTTCAAATCTTCCTGAGCTTTAAATACCTTACTCAGTGTTAATTTGATAAACTTTCCTTGACTATTCACTTCTTGAAATAAGTCAAGAAATTCTTTCTTCTGTGGGTTTGCTTGCATAGCTCAAAGGTATTTAAAATATGTGGTTGTTTCTTTATGGTATAGAATGTCTCATGGTAGAATTATATATTTTATTTAAAGCTGATAATGAAATGTATATGTATTGTGTTTTTTGTGTGTGTTTTCTGACATAAATTCAATTCGTACAGGAATCTAAACACATTAGCCAAACAAACATCTAAAAAAGAATAAAAGTCTCATATAAATACTAAATTTGGACTAAACACATAAGCGATATATCCACTTGTTACCTACAATTACTAAAACATGATAAAAAGTTATTATTCAAATGATATAAGTGATTTTACAGCAGAGGATAATTCAAGTATTCTTGGAAAACTAAATTCTGCATATAATCTAGAGAACCTTAACATAAAGCAAACTAATGCATGGGAAGAACAAATTGAAATATTAAAAAAGAATTTCACCAATTTTGAAAATGGTAAAATCTATTTTGAATTTTCCATTCCTAGAATGGGAAAAAGAGCAGATAATATTTTAGTCATAAATGGTTTGATATTTATTCTTGAATTTAAAGTTGGAAGTAAAACATATGACAATTCCTCTATCAATCAAGTTTTAGATTACTCTCTTGATTTAAAAAACTTTCATGACGGGAGTCATAACATGAAAATTGTTCCAATTTTAATTTCAACCAAAGCCAATAGTCTTGATAATGAAATAATTATAAACAATGATATTTATAAACCTATTAAATGCAATGAAGATAATTTAAATACAATTATAACTAATATATTAAGTTTATCAACAAGTACCACAATTGATACTCTAAAATGGGAGAGCTCTAATTACAAACCTACGCCTACTATTATTGAGGCAGCTCAAGCATTATATAGAAATCACAATGTTGAAGATATAACTAGATATGAAGCGGGAGATAATTTAGCAGTCACAACAACTAAGCATTCGTCCTGCCGATAGGCCAAGGATGAATGCAAGCTTGACTAACCCATTGATAGCACTATGGGGAAATCGCCAAGAATTCGTTCTTCCATAAATTTGGATTTTGTCTTAATTCTTGTAAAAAAAAACTTTACATTTTGACAATTTGATTCATTTATCAGTCAAAAAACTATATTTCTTACTCTGCTTAGAGTAAAGCGGAATCTTTTGGTGAAAATTAAGCATAGGTATTTCTTTACAAAAAACATATGCTTTGTAATTTACTGGTAATCTTGCTGTTATGTAATTTTATTAGTTTCTCCATATTGGGTGGAGGTCGATTTTTTTGAAATACACAAATAGGCTCCATCTTTCCTTTTTTACAATAGAGACACACATTTAGCTTTATTTCTGGAGGATTTGGGCGAGCCGATTTGTTGAGTTTTTCTTGTAAATCCTCCAGATTATTCTTTTTCCATGTTCCGCTCAATATGCCATAATGCCTTATTCGAGTAAATCCTTTGGGCAAAATATGCATAGAAAACCTACGAATAAACTCCTTTTGAGTTAAAGTGAGATTTTGTTTTTCGCCTTCCTTTTTGTAGTTTTTGTGGCTAAATGTTACCGTATCTTTTTGATTATTTATATCCAAAATACGTGAATTTGTTAAGGCAATTTTATGAGAATACCTACCCAAATATTCTACCACAGAATTGGGCGTACCAAATGCTTGCTTAGAATAAACAACCCATGGTTTTGTAAAGAGTTTGTCGTATTGCTCCTGTTTAAATTCAACTTTATTTTTACGCAGTTCTGCTACAAATTTGGCTCGGAATACTTTGCTCATTTCTTTTACAGGAAATAAGAATTTACCTTTGTTTTTACTCGTTTTCCAGTTTCCGTTTTGTTCCACACCACCACTTGGCACAATGCAATGCAAGTGAGGGTGCAAACTCAAATTCTGACCCCACGTATGCAACAACATTATTGCCCCAATTCGTGCTTCCAAATACTCAGGATTTTTGGCAAAACCATTCAAAGTAGCCCATGCCGTTTTAAACAAAATAGCATAAATAAATTTGGGGTTTTCGATACACAATTCATTTATTTCGTGAGCAATAGTAAACACTACATGAAAATATGGAACCTCGAGCAGTTCGTCTGTTCTAGCATTTATCCATTGCTCACGTTTGTGTCCTTGGCAAGTTGGGCAATGCCGATTTCGGCAACTGTTATAACTCAAATGCAATTTATTACAGCAATTACATTGGTCAATATGACCGCCAAGTTCTGCCGTTCTGCATTTTCGAATAGCGTGTAAAGTTCTATTCTTCCAAGAGTTTGTCACCCAATAAGGCAAGTCATTTTGGTGATGATTAAGTACATCAGCCAATTTATATTTGGAACCCATTTTACTTTTTATACAAAGTATCCAGAGGACTAAATTTGGGTTTTCGACCAATATTTGCTACATGTAAATAAACCAAAGTGGTTTCAATGCAAGCATGGCCCAACAATTCTTTTACACTCATAATGTCCATCCCATCTTCCAGTAAATGAGTGGCGTAAGTATGTCTGAAAACGTGAGCTGTTACCTTTTTTTGTATTCCTGTTTTGCTTCTAGCTTCTTTAACAGCCCATTGCACTCCTCGGGTGGTGTATGCTAAAGCTTCTCCATTTTTGGTTATTTGTGAGTTAAAAACCCATTTCTGAGGATGTTCTGTTCTAAAATATTTTCTCAAGCCTCTTTTTAGTATAGGACTAAGGGGAACATATCGATCACGGTTGCCCTTTTTCTTTTTTATAAAAACAGTATTTCTATCAAAATCTACATCTTTTATCTCGAGTTCACACAATTCGTAATTCCTTAATCCACAACTGTAAAGCATGCCAATAACCAGTTTATGTTTCAGGTATTTGGGAGAGTTGAGTAATAATTTTACTTCATTTCTGCTGAGAACTTCTGGCAAATCATTTTGCCTTTTTATCTGTGGCAACTGAATTCCTAGGGCTTTCATTCCATAAACTTTGTAAGCTGCACGAAGTCCATAAATAGTATGTTTGAAAAAACTTTCTGAAGGAGTTTTATGTAAGTTTTTACAATAAAAAAGGTAGTCATTTACAGACTCCTCATTTAGCTCTACAGGGTTCGCAGAATAGTGCAAAGCTAAGTGAGCTAAGCATCTTGTGTAGTTATTAAATGTACTTTCTGCTTTCCCATTAATACTGAAATTACGTTTCAGTTTCAGGTAAAGACCCTCAAATCCCGGCACTGAAAACAGTGCTTTTTCTGTTATTGTTTGACTTTTTTTTTATACATTGAATCCTGTTTTAAAAGGTTAATAATAAAACAAGGTACTTAATTGGAATACAATCAGAAAAAGCTCCCGACCGCAGGAAGGGTTAGTTCAACACTAGGTAAAAAGCATTAAAATGAATTTTCACTTTGATTTAATTGCTAATTATACTTTCTAATTTAACAAAAGAAGAATTCATAGATATGGAGTTGAAAAATTCGGTACAACTCAGGCTGATAAATATTTTGATTCTTTGTTTGAGAATTTTGATATTATAGCTGAAAGTCCATTTTCATTTGAATCTGTAGATTATATAAAAATTGGATACAGACTCTGTTTGCGTTAGTGACATTATTTATTACACAATAAACAATAATATTGTGCAAATTATGGCAATAATTGGAAGTCAAGATTTAAAGAATATATTCTAAGTGTGAAAAATTCAGTAACCAAGACCGTATTTTATATAGAGCTATTTTACATACACATAGCATCTATAAAAACAAAAAAGCACCCAAAAGGGTGCTTTTTAAATTTACTAATTTATTTTTAACAACAGTTAGCATCACAACCACACATAGGGTAAAGACGTTTCTTTTCTGAAACTAGGATCACTATATTAATCAATAATAATACAATACCCATTACCATACCAGCAGTGTCTAAAAAAGCGTGGAATAAGAAAATGTTTACTGTTACAGGCATCATTAAAACAGCACCTAAACCAGTTGTTTTTTTATTTAACAACAAAATACCTGCAATAATTTCGGTAATCGCAATTAATGGGAACATATAACCAGATGCACCAAAGGCACCCATAAGTTCCATAGCTTGCTCGGTCATTTCTGGCATTGGCATATAATGTAGGAATTTGTTTAGTCCTGCATTTACCATCATCAATCCTAATAAAAATCGGATTACTGTAATTGCTTTCTCTTTCATAATTTTTAGTTTTAAAGTTTAACGGTTCGTAATTTATCTAAAAGCGAATTCATAAGCTTGGCTTCTTCTACTGATACAGCACTTATGTATTTTTTTTCTATAGCTGAGACCTCTTCATCTACAGAAGACAAAAAAGTCAAACCTTGATCCATAATTTTTATATCTACCCTCCTCCTATCATTGCAACACGCTACACGTTCTACATACTCCTTATTTAAGAGCTTATCGATTAAGCGAGATACATTAGAGGATTTGTCTAACATGCGAGATTCTATGTCTTTTACAGTAATTGCAGAACCCTTTTGGCCTCTTAATATGCGTAACACATTAAACTGCTGATTCGTCAAATCGTGTTTCTTAAACATCCGATTAGATTCTGCACTCAAGGTATTCCCAGTAAACACCAAGTTCATAATTAAACGTTGTTGTTCTGAACTAAAGGAGGCCTGTTTTATTTCTTTGTTTATTGACATTGTTTCTTTTTACTGATGCAAATATATGTAATTACATTTAATGTATCTACATTAATTGAAATATTTTTATACATTTGCAAAGATTAAAACATAAAGACATGGGGATTATAGTTGTAAAAAAAGAAGATCAAGCTAGAGGAAGCTTTAATAATGGGGAAATACTAGAGAACAAACCAATTGGTTTTCCACAAGACGGTGGAGTACAAAATGCATATTCCAATCTATTTTATTGGGCACACGCATACACTAGTAAAGGTAGTACCGTAGGTTTACACCCTCATAAGGGATTTGAGATTGTTAGTTATGTTCTAAAAGGTGCCATTAAACACTACGATACAAAAACGGATAAATGGTTAGGTATAGAAACTGGAGGTTTTCAGGTTATAAAGTCTGGAAGTGGAATTTCACATTCTGAAGAATTAGAAAAAGATTCAGAAATTTTTCAAATTTGGTTCGACCCAAACCTAAACGAAAGTCTATATAAAGAACCTTCATACGAGGACTATAAATCTGAAATGCTTCCAATAGAGACCAATAAAAACAGATCAATTAAAACAATAGTTGGAGAAGACAGTCCCGTAAAACTAGATACTGAAGGAATTAGCATACAAGAAATAACACTTAAACAGAACTTCCTATTACCACTTAAGTCTAATTACACCCACTCTATTTATGTAATACGAGGAAAAGTAAATATAATTGATGAGCAAATGGATAAAGATGACTTTGCCATTGTACACGAGGAAAACGAGCTTCAAATTGATGGGGAAATAGATTCAAAACTATTTATAATTTCCTCTCCAATAAAACCCACTTACAAAACCTATATTAACTCATAAACACAAAACCATGACTAAAATAATCGCCTTTTCAGGAAGTAACCACTCAAAATCAATAAATCAGTTATTAGTAAAACATGCGGCTAGCATGATCGAGAATCATGAGGTAGAAGTCCTTGATTTAAGAGACTACGAGAGTCCTATGTTTAGTCTCGATTTAGAAGCGGCAGAAGGACATCCAGAAATTTTAAAACAATTAGATGCTACCATTTCTGCGAGTACAACTTTACTTATAGCAGTTCCAGAATACAATGGATTTATGCCTTCTTTTTTCAAAAACACCATCGATTGGTTGAGCAGAATAAATATAAAATTTTTAAAGGATAAAAAAGTAATACTCTTGAGTACCTCACCAGGGAAATATGGAGCAAAACAATCTTTAGAACACCTAGCAAGCATACTACCACGATTTGGCGGACAAGTTATTGGGCAATATAGTCTAGGTAGTTTTTATGACAGTGTGAATTTAGAAAATGGATTTACATTTAATGATCAGGCTGTAGAACAAGAAATAAAAGATCTAGTAAATAACCTATAAGCTTACAGCAAGTTCTAAAAAGGTTTTCAAAGCCAACTTTTTACTTTCGTTTAAATCATACGAAATAGCATCATTTAAATAGCTCTTCAAATCGATAGAGCTATTTTCTTTTTGCTGCCAATCTGTAATGGCTTTTTCCTTGTTAGTCAAGCCTACATTTAAAGCTTCAGAAAATTGGTTTACAAAAGAAGAATCCAAGGGTTTATTAGCTACCCAACAAGCAAATACAAAAGGTAAACCTGTAAATTTAAACCACTCTTCGGCTAAGTCATACTCGTAGGGGAAAGTTCCATTTAAATCGAAAGCTCTATCGCCTATTACCAATCCGGCTTTAGTACCCGTAATTGTATTTATATAACCTGGAGCTGTTTGCTCGAAAGACACATTTATTTTCCAAAAATTCTTTACCAATACTTTAGTCAGCATTACCGAAGTTCTCGATTGATAATCGAGTGCTATAGATTTAATCTCTTCTAAAGGGCAATCGCTATACAGGATTACTGTGTTCACCTTTCCTACAGCACCAATACAATAATCACTTATGATGTTAGCATTTGGGATATTCGGGATTTCCGCAACAGGAATTAAAGCTAAGTCAACCTCATCAGACTTTAATAAGTCGGCACACTTAGAAGGATACTCCAAACGAACGTCTATCATAGATAAAAGCTTTTCGTCCTTCTCTAAACCATATAAGAAAGGAATCGTATTTAAATACGAAACAGCGGCAACTTTAATTTTACGCTCCATTAGAACCAAATATTACAAATTGAATAATACAATAAAACAGTACTTACACCCAATTTGAGTACAGTACCCGAAACAAAACCAATAAAGGAACCGATAGCAACTTTAAAAGCTCTGGTATTATCTCCTTTCACCTCAGCTAAGGCACCCATAAAAGCACCAACAAAAGGTCCAATTAATAATCCTACAGGAGGAAACAACAGACCTAAAAACAAACCTACAAAAGTACCGATAGTCGCTTTTCGTCCTCCTCCAAACTTTTTAACTCCCCAAGCTTGTAGCGTATAATCAAGTACAAAAACAAGGGCTACAATAAGTGCCCAAGTAAATAAAAAGGAATTCGAAAACTGACTCGGTGTAAAAAAGTGAATGATTAACACTCCCAAATACGAAATTGGAGGTCCTGGAAGTCCAGGTATAACACTCCCAAGAAAACCCAAAAGGAATAAGGAGAAGGCGAGGATTAAAAAGAATACAGTCATTTTGTGATTTGCTAATTCAAACAAAAATATTAGATAATTCTGGATTAGGTATATGAAACGAGAATTTAATTTGAATCTATTCTAAAAGGATCCAAATTAAGGAAGCTGAAGATTTAAAAAGATAGAAGCATGACTTTTGAGTGTACGAGTAATTTGACATTTTTTCAAAAGGTTTTCTTACCTTTGCATCCTAATTTTCAAGTAGAAATCATGAATTTAAATGCACTTACCGCTATCTCTCCTGTTGACGGTCGTTACCGTAGAGCAGGAAAAGAACTGGCTGCTTATTTTTCTGAATATGCTTTAATACGCTACCGTGTTAGAGTAGAGATAGAATATTTCATCGCTTTATGCGAAATCCCTCTACCTCAACTAAAAGAGATAGACAAGTCTTTATACCCTACTTTAAGAGCTATTTATTTAGATTTTACTGAAGCAGATGCACAAGCTATAAAAGACATTGAAAAGGTTACCAACCACGATGTTAAAGCTGTAGAGTATTTTATAAAAGAAAAATTTGACGCATTAAATTTAGAAGCTTATAAAGAGTTTATTCACTTTGGATTAACTTCTCAAGACATTAATAATACCTCTGTACCACTTTCTTTAAAAGAAGCCGTTTTAGAGCAGTATTTACCACAGTTAGATTCTGTAGTTTCTAAACTACAAGAACTAGCTAACGAATGGGCAGACATTCCTTTATTGGCTCGTACGCACGGACAACCAGCTTCTCCTACACGTATGGGTAAAGAAATTGAAGTATTTATTGCACGTATCAAACGTCAGGTAATTCAATTAAAAGCAGTTCCTTTTTCTGCTAAATTTGGTGGTGCTACAGGAAACTTTAATGCACACTTAGTGGCTTATCCAAACAACGACTGGTTGGCTTTTGGAAATCACTTTGTAAACGATATTTTAGGATTAGATCGCTCTCACCCTACCACACAAATTGAACACTACGATAATTTAGCCGCTCTTTTTGATGCTATGAAACGTATAAACAATATCCTTTTAGATTTAAACCGCGACATGTGGACTTATATCTCTATGGATTATTTCAAGCAAAAAATTAAAGAAGGTGAAGTCGGTTCTTCTGCTATGCCACATAAAGTAAACCCTATAGATTTCGAAAATTCTGAAGGAAATATTGGGATTGCGAATGCTTTATTCGAACACTTATCGGCTAAACTTCCTGTTTCTCGTTTACAAAGAGATCTAACCGATTCTACTGTATTGAGAAATGTAGGTGTACCCTTTGCACACACAAGTATTGCTTTTGGTTCTTTACTTAGAGGATTAAACAAATTGATTATTCGTGAAGACAATATTCAAGGTGATTTAGAGAAAAACTGGGCAGTAGTTTCGGAAGCTATCCAAACGATTCTTCGTAGAGAAGGTTATCCTAAACCTTACGAAGCTTTGAAAGGTTTAACTCGTACAAACGCTGCTATTACACAAACAAGTATTGCTGAGTTTATAGATACCTTAAATGTAAGTGATGCTTTAAAAACAGAATTAAAAGCAATTACTCCACAAAATTATACTGGAATTTAAAACCCGTATTTCTTATAAACAAAAAAGGCTGATCTAACGATCAGCCTTTTTTTTATGAATAACTATATCCCTAAGCAAGATAAGCGTTTATGTTTTTCTCTACTCTATTTAGAACATCAGAAACATCTGCTTTTACAAAGTCATCACCTGTAATTTGCTCGTAAAGCTCAATATAACGTTCCGAAACAGAAGCAATAAATTCTTCATCCATATCTGGAATACTTTGTCCTTCTAATCCTTGAAAACCGTTGGTGATTAACCATTGGCGAACAAACTCCTTAGACAGTTGCTTTTGAGAATCATCGGCATCTTGACGGTCTTGGTAACCTTCCATATAAAAATAACGAGAAGAATCTGGTGTATGAATCTCATCGATTAAGATGATGGTACCGTCTTTATCTTTTCCGAATTCGTATTTAGTATCTACCAAAATTAAACCCATATCTGCAGCGATGTCAGTTCCTCTTTGGAATACTTCGCGCGTATATTTCTCAAGCAGTAAATAATCTGCTTCCGAAACTAGACCTTGAGCAAGAATTTCCTCTCTCGAGATATCCTCATCGTGTCCTACATCTGCTTTTGTGGTAGGCGTAAGTAATGGCGTAGGGAATTTATCATTCTCCTTCATACCATCGGGCATAGTAACACCACAAATAATTCTTTTTCCAGCTCTGTATTCTCTCCAAGCGTGTCCAGAAAGGTATCCACGAATAACCATTTCTACTTTAAAAGGCTCACAGAATTTACCAACTGTTACCATAGGATCTGGCATAGCAATTTTCCAGTTGGGAACGATATCGGTAGTTGCATCTAAAAATTTAGCAGCAATTTGGTTCAACACCTGTCCTTTATAAGGAATCCCTTTAGGCATAACTACATCAAATGCAGAAATACGGTCAGAAACGATCATCACCAATAAATCGTTGTTAATTGTATATACTTCGCGAACTTTACCGTGGTAAACTTTTGTTTGACCAGAAAAGTTAAAATCAGTTTTTAGAATCGTGTTTCCCACTTTCTTTCTCCTTTAATTGTTCTTGTTTGTAAGCTTGTATAATCTGCATCACCAAGTTGTGGCAAATTTCATCCTTTTCGTTTAAATAGACAATTCCTATAACATATAATTAGACAAAAATACTAAAGAATAAGTCAAAGCCAATTTCTAATTACTAAAGAAATTAATCAGGGTCATTACTTTTTCAAACAGTAATTAACGGAAGGTTTTACACGAGTAAGAATTAACATAAATTGCTGTAATTCAGAAATTTGAAATCCAAAATAGAATATATTTTTGTTAGTGCACGATTTATTATAAAGAGAATCTTCAATTTATAATAAATTTCATTCAATAAATACTTTCAAATTTCAGAAGGAATCACAATTCATAGTTTTAATAAAGTACGAATTTTTAAAGCCAATATCGAATTTCGACAGCCACTAAATCATTGAAGAATCTACAGGAGCTAAAGAGATCATTTTTGTAAGGAAACTGCATATATTTGTAGACTAAAATGAAATCAGGTAAAATTCTTTTCAACTGAGAATATTTGTCTAATTTTATACACACAAAATAACAAATTTCATTCATTTATTTCAAGTAAAATAAGCTGTTTTTCAGCAACATGGCAATCATTACACTTACAAGCGATTACGGTACTAAGGATTACTTTAGAGCAGCTATAAAAGGAGCTCTATTATCGGAGGCACCAGAGGTTCAAATTGTAGATATTTCGCATGAAATATCGCCCTTTAACACCGAAGAAGCTGCTTATGTTTTAAAAAACGCCTACCATCATTTCCCTGAAGGAACTATTCACATGATAGGAATTGATGCAGAAGCGACTCCCAATAAGCTACATATTGTTTGTAAAGTAGATGGGCATTATTTTATTGGAGCAGATACAGGTATTTTTTCTTTAATGTTTCCTCATTTTAAAGCAGAACAAATTATTGCTTTAAACATATCACAAGACGGCGACAGTATTCCATTCCCGATGAAAGATGTATTTGTAAAAGCTGCTTGCCACATAAACCGCGGAGGAACACTTCAGGTGATTGGAAGAAAAATAAACGAACTAAAAGAATTAATTGACTTTCATCCTACTTTATCGGCAGATAGAAAAATCTTAAACGGACAGATAATATACATAGATCACTACGGGAATTTGATTAGTAATATTACCGAAAAGGTCTTTAAAGAATCGTTTGCTGGAGTAGATTTCGAAATTAAACTACCCAGAAAATACAGCATTAAAATGCTTCATAAATCTTACAGTCAAG
>Ga0308002_1000749_pt1 | contig 11418 bp, 17 predicted proteins | sample Neamet34_FD_203148 | JGI IMG/M metagenome (GOLD analysis project Ga0308002, IMG submission 203148) | Marine microbial communities from water near the shore, Antarctic Ocean - #34 | ecosystem: Environmental > Aquatic > Marine > Unclassified | place: Southern Ocean | collected 2014-06-06
ACGTATATTGTCTTTTGAGGTGAATTATTATTGGGATGAGAAAAAGTCCGTGCTGTTCGATGGCAATGACAGAGAAGTATTTAATTATAATGCTTGACAGGTAGTTCTATATACGCTAATTTAGTTGTAGAAACAGAATCACTTGAAAGGGTTCGCAAATGTCTTTACTTGTTCAGACAGTTATTCTTAAAAAAACTGAAACCACCCAGTGGGCAAATGCTGAAGTTGGTGTTGCTTGCCAAATGATTTCGCAAACTATCACTAAGGTGTATGATGCTGATGAACTGATAGATTGTGTTGTTGAATCGCCAAAGGTTATTTACGAACTTGCGGATGGTTGGTGTTAATTTAAATATTCGGAGAGTTTAAGATGATTTATGCACATACCGCTCGTAAGACAAATGACAAAAATAAGGCAACCTATGCTATAGGTAGGAATGATGCTGATCATGGAAAACAACCCATCGATGGTGGGTATTCTGTCTGGAAAAGAAAAGCAAATTATCGGCAAGGTGCACAAGATCAAATGGCATGGTCATGGGTTAAAGTTGCACCAGCGTACACTGGAAAGAAAACTGGACTATCCTTTGTCGATGCCGTTAAAATGATGAATAAAAGACTTAAAAGAAAAGAGTTTATTGAAGAATTACCATAGAAACAGAAACTCAGTCTTGAAAGGACTCACAAATGACTGCTCATATCTTTACTAACATTGCTGCTTTTTACATAGTATGCCATTCAGTATTCATCTTACTCAATAACGGTGATTTCGGAACTGACGGGCGTTGGACAAAATCAAACAAGGAAAATGACAATGAGTGATATCTTTTTTAACTTTTCGTATGCCCCTATTTCTACCACTTTAATTTGGGTCTGTATTGCTGCTATTGTGCTTATCTTAAAGTGGAAGCATAGTGAAGGACACTTTGATCTGAACCGTGTTAATGATGAGGAATATGAAAATGACTAATGAACTTATAATCATAGCAGTTGCAATTCCTGTGGTATTTGCTATTATAATAATGTGTATAGATGTGGGAGGCAGATGATGGATGTTTTAAATATTGTTAATATGTTCGTAGGTATTATGTGTCTATGGCAACTCACACACACTAAGGATTGGATGATGGGTTCAGTCCTAGGGATAGGTGCAACAACTAACTTTTGTGTTATGATAACCAATTTAATTACTTGACTTTAGTTCAATACCATGCTAATATGGTTATAGAAATAGAATCACTACTATCGTAATATATTACACTATACTTTATAATTAACCCTCTAATCATTGAGGGTTTTTTTATTATAAATAGTATGCAACAACAAGTGAAGGATACCCCATGAACCCCCTGAAAGACTCTAATGCTTTTGTTACTGAAACGAAGAATATGCATATGACGCATATCGAAGATAAAGTACTATATGGTGGGGTTTCTGGAACAAGAGAAGCAATAGTTGCCTTACGAAATATGAGGGGTATGTTAAGTGGTAAAAAGGGTGGTAATATAAGTGTTAAATGGGATGGTTCTCCTGCTATATTTGCTGGTATTGATCCGAGCGATAACCGCTTTTTCGTTGCCAAAAAAGGAATATTCAACAAAAACCCTAAAGTCTATAAATCTTCAGATGACATCGATTCTGATACTTCTGCTGATCTTAATGCTTTGCTTAAAAGTGCACTCAAGTACTTGCCAGAGTTGGGTATCACAGGTGTGGTCCAAGGAGACTTCTTATATTCCCGAAACGATTTGTCAACAAAAGTCATTGGTGGAAAAAAATATCTCACCTTCCACCCCAATACCATACTATATGCAATAGATGCTGATTCACAGGCGGCAAAAGATGTTATGAGTAGTCAGATTGGTATCGTATGGCATACATCATATGTAGGTAATACATTTGAGAATATGAAGGCAGTCTATGACGTTGATGTAAGTAAATTCAAAGCATCTAAGAACGTATGGAGTCAAGATGCTATGTTGCGAGATATGAGTCATGTTACAATGACTAAAAAAGATACAGATGATGTGAATAATAATTTATCTAATATAGGTAAAGTATTTAATTCTATCACAGCAACTACTCTTAAATCTCTGGAAGGTAATAAGAGTCTTGCTCAATCCATAGAAACATTTAATAACACTTATGTTCGCAAGGGCGAATTGATTGGTGATACAAGCAAGCATGTTGATAAACTCATTGAATGGCATAAGATGAAATTCCAGAAAGAGATCGACAAGCGCAAAACTCAACGTGGAAAGACTGCACAAGAGACAAAAAGAGATGAACTATTGAAGTTTTTCTCTGATGAGAACAAATCCAACCTTAAAAAAATGTTTGAATTGCAAAAATTAATCGTAGTTGTAAAACTAAAACTTATAAATATACTTGATAGAATGAAAACTATAAATACTTTTGTCCAGACCAAAGATGGTTTTAAGGTAACTGGAGAAGAGGGTTATGTAGTAATTGATAAACTTGGTGGTGATGCAGTGAAAATTGTTGATCGTATGGAATTTTCATACAACAACTTTTCACCCAATATTTTAAAAGGATGGGACAAAGCAGGTAGGAACTAATGAAAACATTTAGACAGTTAACAGAGAAGACAGAATTACCACATATGATGTATGACCCCAAAAGTGGTAAGGGTTACAAAGTAAAAAAAGCAGCAGATCATTTACGGATGAAGAAACTGGGTTATACCCATGATAAACCTGATGTAAATGAAGAATCTCCGCTTGATCGAAAACAAGATAGGATAGATAGAACTGCCGATTTGCGTAAAGCGCGACTTAGACATAAAGACGAAATCAAAAAAATCCGCGAAGAAATTTCTGAACTGTCTCAAATGAGACCAGGTTCTAAAATGGTCAATCCGCAAACTTTGCGTAGGATGAAACAACTTCAAAAAGATTTAGATTCTATGAGAAATTCTGCCTTCGGTCAGAGTGCTGATAAGGGTGATGAAGATCACAGTAATGAAGTAAAGAATTCAAAGAGAAAAGATTTAAGATTTTCCAGAGACAAATTTGATGGACTGCCTAAAAGTTATGATAAGTATAAACTTAACAAAAAACCAGTAATGGCAGCAAAAGAATCTGCTGAAGTTGATGAGAGTCTTGATGAAGTCTTAAACATGCAGCAACGTATTGCGCGGGGCAGAATGTTTAAAAGACATGCCAAGAGAAATGCTGTCAAGAGAGAAAGAAAACTACGCCGTAAGGCAACTCAAGGTGACCTTTTAAAAAGGGCAGAGAAGGCAGCAAAAAAAGTTCTGATTAAAAAGTTTACAAAAGGTGCTGATAAACAAGACCAGAGTACTTCTCGTAAAATTGAAATCGAAAAGAGACTGTCTAAAATGCAAGGTAAGATCAAAGCAATCGCTAAGAAAATGATGCCAGTAGTTAGACAGAGAGAAAAAGAAAGATTTGGAAAAATCAACAAACCCTCTACAGATGCTAGGAAATAAAAATCGTGGACGTTAGTTTTACATCATTCAAACAGTATTTGGTAGAAGAAGAAAAAACTGTATATTTCACTTTCGGTAGAATGAATCCTCCGACTATAGGTCATGGATTTCTACTAAGTGTTCTCAGTAAAAAAGCAGGTAATAATCCATATAGAATTTACCTTTCTCAATCCAATGACTCAAAGAAGAATCCGTTATCCTATGTAGATAAAGTAAAATTTGTACGTAAGATGTTTCCCAAACAATCTCGTAGTGTAATGATGAATACTTCTGTAAAGGATGTAATGAATGCCGCGAGTGCATTGTATTCCGATGGTTACCTAAATGCTGTTATGGTAACTGGAAGTGATAGAGTAGAAGAACTAGATAATCGCCTTAAAAAATATAATGGTGTGAAGGGTAAGCATGGGTTTTATAACTTTAAAACTCTAAATGTTATTAGTGCTGGGCAACGTGATGCTGATGGCGAAGGTGTCAACGGTGCTTCTGGGACTAAACAACGCAAAGCAGCACAAGATAATGATTTTATATTATTTTCTCAAGCACTGCCTTCCACTATGTCAGATAAAGACGCCAAAGAACTGTTTAATGCAGTAAGAAAAGGTATGGGACTTAAAGAGGCACATGAGTTTCATAACCATGTAAAACTTGAAACTGTATCTAATATCAGAGAAAAATTTGTTGAGGGTAATATTTTTAATGTTGGCGATATGGTCATGATTACCGATATTCAAGAAAAAGCAATTATTCAAGTTCGAGGTCCGAATTATTTAATTCTCGAAAAAGAAGATGGCACTACTATCCGCAAATGGTTAGATTCTGTAGAGTCGATTGATGAGGCAATAAATGAGCAAGAAATTGGCACAGATTCTTATCGTAAACACGCGGAGAAAAGTTATATTCCCTCAAAGAAAAAAGTAAAAGAAGTAGTACAAGACCAAGATATTAAAGATAAAAAAGGCACTCAACCAGCAAAGTATTATGCTGGTGATATGTCTAAATCTACAAAAAGTAAAAGAGATTCACATTTCAAAGCGGGCGCGGCAAAAAATGATGATGACAATAGCGCATATAAACCAGCACCAGGAGATTCTGACGCTGAAACAAAACCTTCTAAGCATACAAAAAATTTCAAGAAGATGTATGATGAAGATTGTTGGGATGGTTACAAGCAAGTTGGAATGAAGAACAAAAAGGGAAAAAGCGTTCCCAATTGTGTACCAGAAGATGTTAATGAAAACACTGAAGGTCTCAAAAACAAAGCAGAAAAAACAGGAATGCCCTTGGGCATCTTAAAGAAAGTTTATGATAGAGGTGTAGCAGCATGGCGCACTGGACATAGACCAGGAACAACACCTCAACAATGGGGTATGGCAAGGGTAAATTCATTTGTAACTAAGTCCAGTGGTACTTGGGGCAAAGCAGACTCAGACTTAGCAGCAAAAGTAAAGGGAAATTAAATGAAAAGTATATCTCAATTCATAAAAGAACATAGTGGTAGTCATGCAAATGACGTAACCAAAACAGAATTTCTCGAAGCACTTGCTGAGTTAGATAATGTTGCCGATGAACTAGAAGAAGATGTTGAACTCAACATTCTGGCAGATGAGCGAGAAGACGTATCAGAAGCAAAAAAATCATGGAAAGATGCAGAAAGAAGTGGTTATGATGCTTGGATGTCTAACATCAAACGGAATAAGAATCCAAATAAAAAGAAAGGTCAGGAACGCGATAGTTGGTTTGACGGTTGGGACAATGCACAACTAGATTCTGACAACGGCGACTTTGACGAATCTTTTTCAGAAGAAAAATCTGGTACAGGATATACACTACACCACAAAACATTAGGTAGTGCGATTGATACTGCCATTTCCCATGCAAAAAAGCAATATGGTATAGAAATCACAGACGATGAAAGAATGGATCAAGTAGGCATGGGTCCACGCAAACCTGCAAACGGTAAAACCAATTCATATCGTTTAATGGGTAGCGATAAGAGTGGTAAAGAAAAGGGCGTTCAAGTACAAGTGTATAACATGGGCAATAAGTATGAATTGAACATGTACAAAGAATCTGTTGAACTTGATGAACGTACTATCAATGGTTGGAAAATATCAACACTCCCCAAAAGTGGAGAGTACAATTACACTGCTGATAAGTCTGGATATGCTAGTAATAAGTTTCATAATTTAAGCGCAGCGGAAAAGTTCGCGGAAAAAAATCCTAGTAAAAATTGGCATAAAGAATCTCTTGATGAAAAAGCACCTAAAATTGATTCTGACAAATATGCAGCGCATATGAATAGAAATAAGAAGGTTGTCAAAAAAACATCTGCCACACAAGATTACATTAAAGATGTACAAAAAAGATCAAATAAAATGGGAGAAGCAATCTCTATGAAAAATAGTATTAACCAATACTATTATCAAGACCCTAAAGGAGTTGTTCAAGCAGTAGGCAGTAAAGATGCTATGCGTAAGATGAATATCAAGCAAGCAAAAGATGGTAATAAAGGTGGCTCTTTCAGTATGAATTTTAAAAAACATAAAGTAGGAGACACCATTAAAGAAGGCAAAACTAAACCAGTATCGCAAATGACTCCCAAAGAAAAAGCAGATAACGATGCAAGACGTAAGGAATACAAAGCGTTTCAGAAATCCATGAAGAAGGAATCTGTTGAGATTGATGAGACTGTGGGTGCGCTTGGTATGGAATCTGCTGCCAAAGCGATTGAAAAATATGCAAAATCGCATGGTGGAATTGATGAAAAAGATTTCATGATTGCAGCAAAATTGCTGCGTAAAGGTTTAGATATGAAATTGAAAAAATTCGTAGATGATATGGACACTGAACCTAGAGAATATGTTATTACCGCTATGGCAAAAAGCATGGGCAAAAAGAATGTTGAGAAAATGTTTGGTGTAAAACTTCGTGAAAAGGTTCTAACTCCACTAGGAGATGAACTTAGCGAATATGCTAATAAACCAGAAATGGTTTGTGAAGATTGTGGATGTGCGCCAAATCAAGCAAAAGAGGGATGTGAATGTCCAAACGACAATAGTGACTTGAATGGTAGTCATTGGGTTGTTAAAGATGTGCAGGAATCTGCTGGCAACAAGAAGGGGAAACCCAGACTTAGTTCCAGATCAGCGGAAACTGGTCCATATGAATCTGCTATGAGTAAATTCTATCGTATTGGAGAAAGTGCGCGATTGGCAATCCAAAGAGCAAAACAGCACATGGAAAAATCTAATGATTAGTTTTAGTAATTTTTGCGAAGATAATAGCAATAAGAAACTAAACGATCCATTTCGTCTACCTTCTGGTTCCAACAAAAAGTTTGGCGTGTATGTAAAAAATGATAAGGGTAATATAGTTAAAGTTACTTTTGGCGACCCGAACATGGAAATAAAAAGAGATGACCCAAAAAGAAGGGCAGCATTTAGGGCGCGTCATGGATGCGATAAAGATGCTGGACCCAAGTGGAAAGCGAAATATTGGAGTTGTTATCAGTGGCGTGGAAGTGCTAAAGTTAATAATTAAAATTATATAAATACAACGTAACAAATAGGAATGTACTATGGCAACAGCAACTGACAAGAGACTAGATCGTATAGAATTAAAGATTGATACCTTGTCAGAGGCACTCGTTACCATAGCACGGTTTGAAGAAAAAATGGATGCTTATAACGAATATAGGACAGAGTCTTGGGAGAGAATGAATAAATTCTCAGATAAGTTGGATGCTATAGAGAAAAAAGTGGATGAAAATTCCCACACAGTACAAGTAATAAACAAACTATTTTGGGCGGCAATCGTTGCCGCCGCAAGTGCAATTGCAGCGCAAATTTGGATGTAGGAGATAACACCAATGGACCCGAATAATGAAGTAAACACCAATATTGCCAACGCATACACGCAGATGCTGGCACTAGAAGAAAAGAAAAAAAATGGCAAGCACAAGATGCCAGATGGGTCTATGATGAAAGATGACGATCCTTCTATGTCAGAGGATAATACAAATAATAAATCTGATGATGGTGAGGGACTTGATAAAGTTCAACCAAAGGCACTGAAAAAGAAATTTAAAGATCGTAAAGACAAAGATATTGATAACGATGGCGATGTTGATAAGTCTGACGAATATCTGGACAACCGCCGTAAAACTGTCAGTAAAGAAATTGACAAGGATGATGGAAAAGAGTTAGATCAGTCTAAACCAAAAGTAACTGATGCCACTCCAGAAAAAGACGATGATGATGATCGTGACGAAAAGGGTTCTGTCCTTAAAAAAGACACTGATAAAAAGAAAACTAATGAAGCACAAAAAGAATCTGTTGAACTTGATGAAGGCGCAGATTTTAAATCGACATTCGATGGTCTGAAAAAAGGCGACATGGTTACAATCAAATACGGTTCTTCAATTAAGAAACAGCAAGAGGGAACATTTAAAGTAACATTTAAATCCATTGTTGGTAAAGCAAAAGTTGGAAAAATTACTTTGGTTAAACAAGGCGAAGGTGCTGCAAAAGTAAAGCATTACCTATACGATAGAAATGGGAAAGTATCAATGGCGATGGGTGATATGGGAGCAAGTATGACTAGTTTGGTTAAGGAATCTGTTGAACTTGACGAAGCAGAAGATTTACGTTCTATTGGTTTAAAAATTCTTAATACTAAAGTTGATATTCTTGACGAAGCATTATCTCCGGGTCAAATCGCAGCAATGAAAAAGTCGTATGCAACTACTGGTGATCGTATCTCCATGGAACTTGGACAAAAATTGTCTAAGATGATAAAGAAACTTCCTGATGATGAACTGATCCAACTTGCAAATGCAAACATTAAGTGGATTTCAACTTCCGCGATGACGACTCTTATTATCAAAGGTAAAAAAGTTAAAGACTTCATGGAATCTGTCGAAGAACTTGATGAAAAAAGAGTAGGTGACGCTCCACAGAATGTTGATACTTGGGATAAGCAAGTTGCTGGTCGCAGAGCAAATGATGTTCTTGATACCGAAATGACTGAGCAAGAATTTATTGCTATGCACAAGTCAGAGACTCCAGAATTTGTTGATGGTCCAAAAGTTGCCAATAAAACTATGGATGCTATAAAAGCGTCTGTCAAAACAGGTCCAAAAAGAAATGGTGACAGTAATATTGGTGAGTCTGTTGAACTTGATGAGGCAACACCAATGCAAAGAGCATTGGATAAAGTAAAAGCAAAACCTAAAGATAAAGTATCACTTAAAAAGGCACCTTGGGACAAAGAAGACGTAAAAAAAGAATCTTTGGGTAATAAAACTGAGGTTGATCAAGGAACACTTGCTAAAGTTCAAAAGAAATTAAACTCAATGGGCAAGGACGCACCAAAGGTTGTCAAAGATAAATCTGGGTATTTTCATATAAAGGGCAAAGGTTCTGTTGATGGACCATTTCATACAATGGCGCAGGTACTTAAAGGTCTTGAAAGCATGAACAAGTTTCCAACTAATACTAGTGCCACACAAGGTAAGAGAATGGGAGAATCTGTTGAAGTTGATGTTAAGTCTGAAGAATCCGTATTTACTAATATGAAAAATATTCTAGACAGCATGAATAAAAAATAAGATTATATAAAATATAATGAAAATTTTTGAAGAAGTTAAAGAAGATAACCTTATTATTTTTGCAGCAAAGCATTATTACAATCCAAAATGTATTGATGTTGAAGAATTTCATGAAGACTTGAATAGAATAAAATATGTGAAAAGATTGGTGAACAGATATATTGGAACTGAAGATAAAAAATTATCTGTTCGCCTAATCTTAAATCATATTGTAGTCATATTTAATGTTTTTGGAGTTGATGCCGCGCTGAAAATATTAAAACTAAAATTGGACGATGACCATTGGTCAATAGTTAAACCTTTTTTAATTTTTTTAAAATATGTAGATTACGACGATTTAATAGGCATTGAAATGAATGCGAAGGTAGTAGAAGAATTAAGGAAGATATAAACTATGGGAATGATTGCAAGAGCAGGTGACCTATTATATACATTTAGATTTTTAACTCTTTTGGTTACACCTTTCGAGAGAACAAATGCTTATAAATTTGGAATCATCGATAAGAACGGGAAACGACTAAAAGAAAAAGATGTTAGCACTAGTCAAGAAAAAGGTGCATATACGCATTTTCATCGTATGGTTTTCAATGTAAAAAAACTACTTGGAAAATTTCCAGGTGGAAAAAGTACAATATCATCTTATGCTGCTGCACTTTATTTAATAAAAGAAAAGTTAGAGTTGAGTGATAAGTCCCTAAAACAGATAGTAGAAAAGTCTGGACATACCACCGACTTGTTTTTGGCAGAAGAAAACACATGGTTTATGTTAGAAGGTAATGTTATCGCTAGTGGTGTTTATAGGATAAAATATGATAAAGTTGTTAACAGTACTATAGAAGAAGTTGTTAAGGCAAAAGATCAAATAAGAATTTCGCATGATTGTGGTCCAGTTGGTGATATATTTGGACTGAATATATATGAGGCAACACATGTAAAAACAAATCAAAAGATATATATTTCATCAGAGGAATTAGTTTAATGACTAACGAAGAAATTGCTGCTAATAACACTTCTAATGTTGCAAGTCATGGAAATTTCCCATTGGGCAAACCGATAGATGTTACTGATAAACGATATAAGAAAAAACAAAAAGAAGGTAAGACAGTTCTTCTCAAAAGATTTAGAGAATTTGCTGACGAAACTTCTGTCGCCCCAAAGCGAAGATAATGCTCAAAATTTATATTATGCTTTTTGTTATAGGACTAATAAGTTCAGTTGGGTTTGCTGGTTATAAGACATGGAATAACATGCAAGCAAAAATAGAAATTCTCAAAGACAATAATTCAAAATTAGAAGGTGCTGTTGAAACACAAATAGCGACTATTTCTAGTATGGAAAGTAATATAAAAAAAGTTAATGAAGAACTAAATAAACTTAATAGAGAACTAAGAAGAACACGAACTAGAAACAAAGTTTTATTGAAAAAGATTCAAAATCATGATATAGGTATGCTAGGCGAAGCAAAACCAGAATTAGTTGAACGTGTAATAAATAATGCAAGTGATAAAGCACTCAGATGTTTTGAAATTCAATCTGGTGCCGAATTGACAGTGAAAGAAAGGAATGCAAAAAATGGTAAAGCGTTCAATAGCGAATGTCCTTGGGTCTATGACGATCTTATTACTTCTGGGGGGTTGTCTAGGTCTGAATGATATTCCAGAACCAATACAGATAGCAACTAAACCTATAGAAAAACCTAAGTTAGTTTTACCTGTAGCAGATGAATTAGTTCAAAGAAAAGTAGAATGGATTCTAATTACTCCAGATAATCATGAAGAAGCATTCTCACAAATAAAAGATAGCGGCAGACCTCTAGTTTTCTTCGGTTTAACAGATGAAGGATATGAAAACATTGCTTTAAATCTTTCTGATATTAGGATGTATATCTCACAACAGCACTCTATCATTGGTGCATATAAAAAATATTACATCGAAGCAAATGATACTATGGATGGTATATCCACTCCCCAATAAAGACTCTACTTATTATACAGCGATAATATGATTCTGTCAATACACTAAAAAGTCTATATGTCGCATCATAATAGTATAAAAAAACCTTGGTAAAACACCAAATGTGGTGTTTACAACCAACTGAAAATACTATATAATGTACATAATAAGAATTAAAAGATAAAAGAAACGGAGATATGCGTATGCTATTTGAAGAACAAATTGCACGAAAACCAGACCTATACCCATGGACTAAACAGTTCATAGAAGCAATTTGGAAAGGTTTTTGGACACCAGAAGAATTTAATTTTAGATCAGACTATTCGCAGTTTAAAACGGATTTGACAGATCAAGAACAACAAATGGTTGTTCGCACCATGTC
>Ga0308002_1000753_pt1 | contig 11345 bp, 12 predicted proteins | sample Neamet34_FD_203148 | JGI IMG/M metagenome (GOLD analysis project Ga0308002, IMG submission 203148) | Marine microbial communities from water near the shore, Antarctic Ocean - #34 | ecosystem: Environmental > Aquatic > Marine > Unclassified | place: Southern Ocean | collected 2014-06-06
AGAAAAGATGTATTCTTTAATTATTACATTTGTCACAAATTAAAACGCTATGAAAACTATAAATCTAATTATTTTTATTCTCACAATGACATCATGTTCTAATTCTGAAGATATAAATTCTGAAGACACAAAAAAAAATAATGAAACTAAAACAGATTTAGAAATATGCTACGAAATGGCAGATATGAGTTTAAAATATGATTCAGAAAAAATATTTCTAATTTCAATTATAAAAGGAATTCCTTACAAAAAAACAAACTCTATTTTAAAAGAGTATATCGCGAAAACTGATTATTATGAATATTATAAAACAGACAAATCACCTCAGTCTTTTATTAAATTAGTTCATACAATTTCGAATACAAATAATTTATCGAAAAAATTAACCGCTTCAATTATTTTTAGCTATAAATATGAAATGATTACAAAAGAAGAAATTCGGTCTGAAATTGAAGATGAAGTTATTGACGAATTTAGGTCTGAAATTGAAGAAGAAATTATGAATGACTACATAGATAACCAGTACGATTATTAATTAAATTAATATGGTTTTCAACATCAATTAATAACAAATAAATATGAAATCAATACTAACAATAATCACCTTCACAATCTTTTTAGTTTCCTTATCCAGTTGTGACCCAGGCGAAAGGTCAGGGGCTATTTGTAATGACGGTTGGAAAAGTAACTCAACAGGTAGAGGAACATGTAGTAGTCATGGAGGAGTAGACCATTGGATTCACGAAAATGATTAATATTTTTTACCTATGTATATACACAGGTTTATAATCCGGATTTTAGTTGTAAATTTAAAATTACATAATACAAATACTCTAACAATGTTTTACGAATGTAAAGAATATTTAAGTAAATGGCTTACAGAAATGAATGTAAATTCATTTAAACTATATAATACTGATTTACCAGAATATACTAAATCTAAAATCGATAATTTTATCAACCAGTAATAAAAAAACAGTAAATATCTTTCTTGGTTATATTGATAAATTGTTATAGTAACAATAGAATAGTAAACACACTGAACAAGTTTATTGAAAATAATTATAGTTAAAGATGTCAATAATAAAAAACGCTAAAAATTTCACCTTATTTGAGTACAAAAAATTAAAAAAAATAATGTATAACTTTTCTTTTTCAAATTTGAATTAAAGCTTATTTCAAACTTGAAATGTAATCAAAATTTAAACTCCTCCGAAAATGGAAAAAACAATAAAAATAGTTCTCGCAGCTTTATTCTTTATTTGCGTATTAGATATGCCGTATGGTTATTATCAATTTATACGGTTTTTAGCATTAATAGGTTTTGGAATTTTAGCATTTCAAGTAAATGAAAAAGATAATCAAACGGAAATGGTTATATATATTGGTCTTGCGATTCTCTTTCAACCATTATTAAAAATATCATTAGGCCGAGAAATTTGGAATATTATTGATATTATTGTTGGGATAGGGCTGATAATTAGCATATTTTTAAAAAACAAAAAATAATATTTGATATAAAAAAGCCTTAACACACATATAATTTATAAAAGTATGTTAAGGCTAAATATTATTTTTGAATAATTTATAAAGACAAAACCTTATAATTTAATCATTCTTTTTACTTATAATATTTTTTAAATCATCTTCATCTAAAGGATGTATTAATTCAAATTCAGTTATTGTATGCGTATTGAAAAAATCATTCTGTAACCTTGATAAATAAGAATCACTAATTATATCTTGTTCTAAATACTCTTCAAAGTCTGGATGAAATTTCAAAATTTCATCATCTGAAATTTTCAATTTTGATCTTATAACTTTAAAAAACTTAATTTCGCTATATTCAACTTCATCATCTGCTTTAATAGTATGAATTGCAATTTCAATAATTTTCAACTCCTCATCTTCGGTTAATTCAGTAGAAGTCAGTTCTGAAAAGTAATCTTTCAAAAATTGATGACCATCTTTGTTAATTAAATGTAATAATGAATCTAATTGAGTATTAATATCAATATCTCCAAACTCTTGCTTTTCGTTTGACATTTGTTTTATTAACTTTACTTCACGTTTGTCAATATACCCATCACATGCCATACAAGAAAAGGCTGTTTTTAGTAATAATTCATTAAAATTTTTATTTACCATAGTTTAGTATTTAATTGAACCCTATTGGAGTTCTAGAATTAGTATTTGATGTCTTTTCACCTTCTAGTTTAGCTTTTATAGCAACATAACTATTCAATTCAGTTAATGTAATTGAAGGTCTATTATTTATAATAGTTTCAATAATTATTTCTTTAGAAATTTTACAGTTTCGTTTTAATGCTGTTCTTGATGCTTCATCACAAAGAAATTTTATATCACTAGATACATAGTTTTCAGTTTCAGTAGAAAAACCTTTATAATCCAATCCTAATTCTGTTGGACGCTTCTTTAAATAAAGTTTAAACATCAATCTACGGGCATCAAAATCTGGAGGAGGAAGATAGATTACCTTATCCAATCTTCCCGCTCTTAGAATTGCAGGATCGATTGAATTTGGTCTATTAGTTGCTCCAATTATAAAAACACCATCATCACCACAATTATTCATTTGTGCTAAAAACTCATTTACAGCAGAAGTATTCATATGATTGACACTAGAATTATCCCGATTAGGAACTAAGGCATCTAATTCATCAATAAAAATAATACTTGGTGCATTTTCTCTTGCTTCATCAAATAATTTTTTAATATTCTCTTGTGAAGCATTTACCCATTTACTTTGAATATCAGAAGGTTTTATTTGATAAAAATTAAAACCAATCTCCTCAGCCATACGTTCTGCAAAAAATGTTTTACCACATCCTGGAGGTCCATATAATAACATTCCATTTGGAATAGTTAAACCATATTTGGCATATTTTTCTTTTTCGTTAAGTGCATCAATTACATCTAACTTTATCATATCTTTTAAGTCTTGCATTCCTGCAATTACTGAAAACCCTTGACCTTTTTTCACTTCTTTTTTGATTAATTTTTCTACGGTTGGTTTTGATACTTGGTTTACAACTTCAATTTCTCCATTTAAAGCTTGTATAAATTCTTTAGCTGACTTAAATCGATTATCGGTATTTGGTTGTAATGCTTTTGTAATAATATTTATTGTATTAGCATCTATACTCGCATCAGAATCCAAAACTCTCAATGGTTTTGCTCTTTCTTCTAAAATGGCCTCTTCTAGTTTTATTGTATCTGATTTATATTTAGAAACCTCAACAAACCATGGAGGTAAACCAAATAACAAATGATAATATAAGGCTCCTACTGAAAATAAATCACTTTGAACTGAAAATACTTTGTTAAACGTTTCTGGCGCTAAATAAAATAAATTTAAGCCTTCTTTATTAAAGTCTTTATTTGACTGACTTAAATAACGTGAATATCCAAAATCTATGATTTTTGGAATAGAAACTTTACCTGATAAATCGGTCATAACATTAAGATTTGTGATCTCATTATGAATAATTGGATTATCAAGATTGTGTAAATAATTCAAACCGTTTAAAACACCTATAATGATATTTTTTACATCATAAATATTTATCGTTTCATCACGTTTCATCTTATCAGCCAGTGTCTCTCCACTAATAAAATCGAGTATAACAAACGCATACTTTTGATTTTCAATTAATAAATCTCCACTATCCTTATATTTTACAATATTTGGATGTTTAACTTCTTTTAAAGTTTCAATTTCAAGAATATTTTCATTTTGGTCAAATTGTGTTCTATGCAATTTTGAGTACGAAAACAATTTTAAAAAATACGTTTTTCCTTTCTTGTCTTTTATACGATATGTTTCTGCATAAGTTCCTTTCTTTTGTGAGAAAGTTACAGTATATTTATCATTAATCGAATAACCTTTTTGTAATATGTAAATTACTTTTTTATTCATAAGATTCAAAAATTTGAGATATACCTTTTACATTCATGCAATACGTGCAGAATTTGTCACTAAGTATGTCTGGAAATTTATTTTCATTTAAAAAGCTTCATTTGAATTACTTGATTTTGTACTGAAATTACCATTTTGTTGAAGAATCAATTCATAACTACGAATCATGTCAGAAAGATATTCAGGATTATCCTTTCCAAAATGTTCTGAATCAATAAAACCACCTTTTAATTTTCCACAAGCCACTTTTTTCATGAATTTATTTGGATTCCAACCTTTTCCATAATAAAAAAATGTTTGATATTTTCCATTAGGAATATTGAAAGTATAAGAACTACTTGATTTTATATATGCGTGACGATAAACTCTACCATTCTTCTTAATAGTTACTAAAACATCTGAATTATATGGTGTTTTCACTTTGATTTGTGAACAATCATAACCATCACAAGAATTATTTGAACCAAAACAGTATGCATAAGGTTTTGAACCTGTACGTAAATAATTATTTATGTATTTATCATAAATTGCTTGTTTTTTTCGTTCTTCTTCTTCACGTTTTTCACGGATAACACGTTCTTTTTCAAGTCTAACTTCTCTTTCTTTACGATTTATCTTGGCTATGCGTTCTTGCTCTATTCTTTCTTCTTCTAATTTTAATACTCGTTCATCATCTTCTGCTTGTATTTTTTCAGCATGTTCTATTCGCACTTGTTCCTCTTGGTATTCTCTTGCGTTTCTGTCTTTTTCGGATTCGCATGAAAAAAGTAGAAATGTAAATGTTAAAAGATATATTATTTTTTTCATAATTTTATTTTATTTTATTTTATTTAAAGGTGTCTAATTCGTCTTCATTAAAAAGTCTTTATCCTACTAATATAGTATCATCTCCACTTGGTCTTTCATCATTTGGTAACAAATCGAATATTGAAACAACAATTTGTCTTAAATCTTCAACATCAGGGTTTTCTGTTATTTTAGTTAACCCACTATTAACAAGTTGTCTTGCTCTTGCATTATCTTTCCAACTATGAGTATTAAAGTTTTTATCAAAATCTCTAATCATACCAATAATTTGGTAAATCATTGTTATTTCAAAGAAAAGAGAATCTATCTCTTCTAAAAGTGAATTACCTAGTTTTACATCTTTTACCTCAAGAACTTTTTCTACATTGTTTTTTAATTGATTAACTAAAGCAGTTGATTTATCGTTTCCTAGGTCAGTATTTGCCTTTTCTAATCGATAGAATCCTTCTTTAATTTCTGCCTCCAACTTTGGCCATTCTGTACTTGTATTTAATTCATCAAGTACTTTTAGTGATTTTCTTAAATCTGTTAGGGCTTTAGATTTTGTATCAATATCATTTTTGTTATTTTGAAATGACTTATCTATTTCTTCTATCTCTTTTTCAACCTTATTTAATTTAGCATCAGCATTTTCATCTTGTTTCAATTCAGAAATACTTCCTTTTGCTTTTCTAATTTCATTTTCTAAGAAATTGGTTTCAACAGAAATTCTTTTAGATTCTATTTCAATATCTGTTGAATAATCTAAATATGGAAAAAATGCAGTAACTGTAATTTTTTCAGATTTATCTACATTTACAGTTAAATCTACATCACTATTTTGTGGTAAAAGTGCAGGTAACATTGAACCATCAATTCTAATCGTACTTACGTGATGATTATGTATTGCTCTTGTACCTTCTGCTCCATAATCACCTTCAAAAACAGAAATATTAAAATAATCTTCATCCATTCCTGGGCGAATTTGTTTCTGTGTTTTTAAACCATTTCTTGTACCAACTGCTGGGATAGATTGATTTTTTTCTAACCCTTTAATTTCGGTAAACGCTATTTTACCTGTAGTTCTACTTTTAATTTCTATCCCTATACTCTTAGGCAAAGTTGCACTACCAATTTTTGAACCTTGAATAATATTAAAACTGCTCGGTTCACATTCTAAAAGATTTCCTTTTTCATCATATAAAACAACATCAAAAGCGTTAGTTTTCCCTTCTAAAAGTTGTACTTCTACAACTTCACCTGTTGTATTTATTTCTTGTTTCCCACTCGACCAAGCCTTATCTGTTCTTGTAAATTCCGTAAATACTTTTGTAGGGATTTCCCCGTCTGTTTTATCTGCTAATATTTTTATAGAAATCCATTCTTCCATTTCTACAGTAGAAGATTCGTGAGAAATATCCAATTGAATTTTTGCAGTATCTCTTGTTTGTTCTCTTACTTCATCAGAAACATCAACTGTAGAAGCGTAAAGTGCCGCACCTGTAGAAACGACTGTCATTGGGTCGGCACTTGTATCAGGTTTACAAATTTGACTTTCTAACATCCCTCTTAAAACTGGCGAAAATGTTGGTCCACCAACTAAGATTAAAGCATCTAAATCGTTTCCTTTTAAATTATTTCTTTTCAATAAATTTTGACTTACATCAATTGCTTTTTGAAAAACAGGTGCTAATGCTCTTGTAATATTTTCTTGCGTAACTGTAATGTCTAATTCAAATTCTTCTCCTTCATCATCTTCTCCCGGAATATCTCCTAAATCAGATAAAATATTATGTGCATCATTAAAAGAAAGTTTAATTTTTGTTTCTTCTGCATAAAACTTCATTGCATTACGCAATATTTGCTTTTTATTATCATCTTCTAAAATAGAATCAATTGCAAAGTTTTCCTTGATGTATGGAATAATAATCTCGTCAACAATTGCAAAATCTAAGTTTTGACCTCCTAAATAATTATCCCCTTCTGTATCTTCAACCTCCATTATTCCATCTTCAACTTTTAGAAGTGCTGCATCAAATGTTCCTCCACCAAAATCAAATACCAACCAAAAACCATCTTTTTTGTCAGAATCAATACCATAAGCCATTGCTGCTGCAACTGGTTCTTGTAATAATTCAACATGGTCAAAACCTGCTAATTTAGCGGCTTCTCTTGTTGCTTCTTTTTGATTATTTAAAAATGCAGCTGGTACTGTAATCACTATTGAATTTACACTTTCATCTTTCACAAAAGACTTTAGTGTTTTTAGTACTTCTGCTGATAAATCTTCAGAAGATAAGACTTTATCTAGGTTTGAACTTGGATAATTTTTATCAGTACCCATTGTTCGTTTAAATTCAATAAAAGCATTAGAGTTTGAGTCATCCCATGTCTTCATGGCTTTCAATTTATCCCTTTTTAATATATTGTAGGCACTATCTCCGACTTGTATTGCTTTCTTTTTGTTTATATAAACAGAAGATGGCATTGTATCTTTTAATGTATCCGTTTTTTTAATGGTGGGTTTACCATTTTCCATTCTTGATATCGCTGAATTTGTTGTTCCTAAATCAATACCGTAATCAATTTTTGTTCTTGCCATTTTATGTTATTTTTATTCTCCTATACTAACTTCAATTTGAGCAGCTTGTATCATTGCTCCATTATAGTTTACTTGAGGTTTAATAATTCTTGTAATAATTTGTTTCCCAATCTCAATATCCTCATTTGGTATAAAGTTTGCAGTTACTTTCATTCCTTCATTATAGTCTTTCCCTAGCATTTCAACCAATTCATAACCATTAGCAATAAAATTGTCTTTAATTATTTTTACAGATTTAGTTAAGTGTTTATGTCCTTTTATTTTTTCATCCATTCTACTTAAATTCTTTTGAATTCTAGTAACTTCATCAGCCACTTTTAAAACCAAGGAATGATCTTCTTTTTGATTTACTGTAGGTTGAACTTTAGCTTCAGCTTGTTTTAATTTTAGTTGAGTTTCTAAAATATTAACTAACTTATTATCTAACTTCAAACTTTCTTCTTCTATGTTTTTATTTGTAATTTTTATTTGTGTTTCAATATCTGTTTTACTAGATTTAATACTTTTACCTAAAAACAAATACATTAATACACCCAATAAAAGAGTACCTAAACTTACTAATATCCAATACAAACGGTTTTGACCAATTGTATTATCTAAAGTTGAAATTTGGGTATTCCTTTCGGTAGTCACTTTTTGTATTTCTGTTCCCAATTGGTTTGAATTGATAGTAATGTTTTGACTATTTACATTTACTAAATTACTTAAACTATCAATTGATTCTTTCTGTCGAGTATTAACTTGAGATAAAGAAGTAAGCGTTTTATTTTGTTTTTTAATAATCGACATTTGATTATTAAGTTGCTTTTTTAATACGTTCACATCCTCTCTTTGTTCAAATATATTATTTTTTATTGTTGAAATTTCTTTTACTAAAGTACTATCTATCTGTTGTGAAAATAGTGTCGTAGTTCCTAATATCAAGATTGATGTTATTATTTTGTTTTTCATTGTTTTTTATTTCTTAATCATTTAAACTCCCTCCTAATATTGCACCTCCTAGGCCTATAATTAAACTAAACCATCCAGCCCCAAACATTAAGCCTATAATTATACCAACTACTGCAAAAATCCACCATGCATTTTTAGAAAAATCAAATTCTTCAATTACTGTAGGACTTCTAGGTTGTGAAGGTCTAGGTATTGAAACTGACCAGTAGGCTAAATAGTTAATTCTATTCTTATTAGAATAACTTGTTTTTTCAAAAACAAATCCAACTAGTGTTTTGTATTTATTTACTTTAGAAGTATCTTGAGTATTTTTAATTTTCAATATACTTTCTTTTGGCACTAACCTAACTATCAACCCAATAGCCTCATCCCAATCTATACAATTTTTAATTAATTCATTAACTTTAGTCCAATTTATAGATTCCCCATACCCCATAGATGCCTCTTGGTTTCTAACTTGAAGTAAGAATTGTCTTTCATTGGTTTCAAATGCATCCTTAATTGATTGTAATATTTCAATAGCCTGAGAAATCTCTCGTTCCTTCATTTCTTCTAGAGAAATAAGATTATCTTTTGCTTTATCTATCGTGAACTTTCCTTGAGCTATAGATTTTGCTAACTTCACCAATTCCATTGCCTTGTTCAAGTGGTCATTATTCTGGTCCTTACATTCATTATAGTAATCTATACCACACTGCATCAACTCCTTAGATAATCTATCCGAAATCATTTTAAAGTTTAAATCATTCCTACTTAATAACGTCTTTAATTTAACTAAATCATTTTTCGTATCTTTATATAATATTTTCCCAAGTGAATACCCATCACTTTTATCTTTATTTCTATTTCGTTTAGCTAATTCAATACTACTTTCAATATTATGTAATGGTTCTTCTGTAAACTTTTTGGAAAGATAATTTTGAATAGTGTTATCACAATTACTAAACAATTCAAGTAAGTCTGTACTTGAATATTGGTTTTTGAATAATATTAACAATTCATCAATCAAAATTTGTGATTGTTTCTTGTTATCTATTGTAAATGTTTGGCCAGCAACCGAATGTACAAACTTTTCAAAATATTCAGATTTAATCAGTTTTATTTTTGCTTCAATTCCTTGTTTTATTTCAGTTTTAGAATTACTTAATAATTTAAGCGTTCCAATATTGTTAAATGCAGAGAAAGTATTTGACTTAACATCTTTGTTAACTGTCATTTTACTCCAAAAATCTAATGCTTTCTCACTACTCCCATCAATAAGACATTTAATAGCATTTTCATCTAATTTGTTTGTCTTTACAAACCAAAATAAAGAATTATTTACTTTATCTTGATTTTGTTTAATATTAGAAAACGCTTTTTCAATTGACTGTTCTGTTCGCTCAATTTTGCTTAATATATCAAAATCAAGGTCCGAAGTGATTACCTTTCCAACTTTTGAAAATGCTATTATTTTTCCTTTTTGTTTTTGTAATTCTTTTGCAGATGCACTTGAAAGTATTCCTGCAATTCTATAAGGGTTATTCTGGATAATATTCATAGGTGATTATTTTTTCTCTTATATAGTTTTCATGTTCGTTGGCAATTATTACAGGGTTTTTCTTTTTAGTACTACTTATTTTTCAATGAAGCTTAATAAATGATACATTTAACATAATACTATACTGCATTATTATCATATGATGTAATGCTAATAAATACATCTGAATTTTAAAATATTAAACTCGCAATGTTCCTTTTTATCCAATATCAAAAGTATAAATTAAAATTGGATAGCAAACCTGTGTATATACACAGGTGAAAAGTGGTAAGTATAATTGAAATAGTTGTATAAATTTAATCTTTTTTAATACATCTTATGGAACAACCATTACTTTTATACCCCCCTTGCCTTGATAAACTCGCAGCCTTTAAATCAGTATAGACTGTACACGTATATGAAAATTGCTGATCGTATGAATTAGTTGACCACCAACAAGAATACCCACCTGAGCCTTTACCAGTCAAGACATCACGATTACCTGTATCAAAACTATAAAATCCAGACTTCTTTAATTCCCCTTTTTCTAATAAATAACCTCCTGAGGAAGATAATAATTCGATCCAATCAGAATTGTTTGGTATTTGATATCCGGACGGAGCTATACCTCTAGAGTCTACTATAGCGTACCAATTATACAATATCTGTCCTTCATGTTTACAATATGCTCCTGTTATACATTTTTGCCATTGTGACTGACTCTCTATTTCAGGTATTGAATCACCATTTTGATAAAAAATAACATTAAGGTTTTCTGCCATCCACACTTGTGAACCAATTTTTACAGTTTTATAAAAATCATCAGTATTACTTTGAGAAAAACTAGTCAAACAAAAAAGGCCCATTGTAAATGTTAGTATATATTTCATAATTTGTTCTTTTATTAGTTTAATATTAATTAACTTATTAGACTTTTTATAATTTTAAATACGAAACTGAGAAACTTTCGTATGTTACTTATTATTTAACAACAGTTTATAGACTGTTTTAATTAACTTCACTTTAAACACTTTATAAATAAATTTTTTAAAGAGATTTAGAGCTAAATAGTTAAGTCAATCTTTCCTTGAGTTAACCATAATGTTAGCACAGTCATTAATTGATTTGAACAGAATTGACTATGATTGTAACATCATTAATTTCCCATTTGTAAACTCTAAATTCTGATTTTTCTATCTTTAGTTCTGTCTCACTATAAAGTTTCATTAATTTATTTTTCAAAAATTCTGATTTGTTAAACCTCTTATCCATTAATTGCTGTGTGTTTTTAAATTTACTCTCATATAAAATCCAAAACATAATACAATATCAATCAATACCGTCATTTTTTTCCGAGATATTTTCATTGTATTTCTCTAAGTAGGAATCATTTTCATTAGTCAATTGTAGTTTTCTAAACAGCATGTATTTCCACTTTACATGTGGTTTAAGAATAAAGGATATTTTCTTGTAATGGAGATAGGCACCTAAAATAAAGAGGGGCCAAAGTAACATAAAAATTAAGAACCTAAACATATGAAAAACAA
>Ga0308002_1000754_pt1 | contig 11326 bp, 5 predicted proteins | sample Neamet34_FD_203148 | JGI IMG/M metagenome (GOLD analysis project Ga0308002, IMG submission 203148) | Marine microbial communities from water near the shore, Antarctic Ocean - #34 | ecosystem: Environmental > Aquatic > Marine > Unclassified | place: Southern Ocean | collected 2014-06-06
ATCAGATTTCATCAGAGAAAAAAGTTTTTCTCTTGGTCGATGAATCTCATAGTTTGGGTGTTTTAGGTGAAAAAGGAAATGGGATTTCATCAGAAATTAGCAATAATAATAGCATAGAAATTATTACTGTTTCGTCATTTACAAAAGCACTCGGAATTAATGGTGGCGTTATTTCGGGGAGTAAAAACTTCATAAACTTAATTAAAGAAAATCCTATTTTTGTTGGAAGCTCTGGAATGAATCCTGCTTTTTTAGAAAGCTTTTTAGACGGACAAAAATTGTATGAAAATCAATTAAAGAAACTACAAGAAAACTGTAATTATGTATATGAAAACTTAAAGCAAATGGATAAAGTTAAGATTTCTAAAAACTATCCTGTTTTCTTTGTAGATGATGAAAACATAACAGATTATTTGTTATCAAAAAAAATAGTAATTACAAGTTTTTATTATCCGACATCAACAAAAAAGATTAATAGAATTGTGTTAAACGCCAATCATACAAAAGAACAATTAGATCAGTTAATAGCCGTTTTATTTTCTTATTAAACTGAAATTCCCTATTTTTTCTACAGAATATCCATTTATATCTGTTAAAATAGTTTTAAACCAATAATCATTTGATGGGGATTTCCCGTTTTCAGAGTTGCCATCCCAACCTTCGCTATTTTCATCAATTGTATAAATTAATTTACCAAACCTGTTATAAATAGAAACTTCAGAAATGATGTAAAAATCTTTATTATAACCTTCTATTCTCCAAATATCATTATCACCATCGTCATTTGGTGTAAAAAACTTTGGATATCCTAAAATAGAAAATTGATATTCTTGAGTTTCGCAACCTAATTTATCTTTGATGTATAATGTGTGAATTCCTATAGAAATATCACTAAAAAAACCTTGCACTCTATAAGTACCAAATTCATCATCTAAAGAAAATTCATAGTTGCCAATCCCTAAATTTAAATTAGTAACATAGATTGTGTTATTACTAGAATCATCAACAATAATTACATCATCTTTTGTAATGCTTGCTTTTTCAGAATTTCTAACGAAAATTGCCTTTTCTTCTGATTCACAACCAGCTTCAGAAATTGCACTTACAGTATAATTTCCATTACTATTAATAGAAATTGAAGAATTATTCCCTGGAATAGATACCCCATATTTTTTCCAAACATAACTGTAATTAGCCTGTTGATTTGTGGTTTCTAACGTAATTGAATCTTCATCATTACACAATACATAAATGTCTTGAGCCAAATCAAACTCAGGGGTTGTAGCATCTACAGTTGCTGTTATTGCAGTTCTTGTTAAAGATTCGCAATTGGCAATAGTAGCTTCTACATAATAAGTTGTTGTACTATTTAGAATTGGTGTTGTAAAATCTGCCCCTGTAAAAATAGGAGTGACGCTTGTTAAGGAATCATACCAATTAATTTGCCCTATCGAGGATGTTGCTTTTAAAATTGCAGAACCAGAACAAATTAAACCGTCTATTACAGAAGTAATTACAGGTCTTTGATTCACCGTTACAGTTACGGGTGTTCTTTGAGGACTAACACATCCATTTACAGAAATTGCCGCATAATATGTTGTGTTGTTGGTTAAAACAGGAGTTGTATAAGAAGTACCTGTTGATGGTAATTGCATTCCTCCAGTTTGAGAATCAAACCAAAAAATGCTTCCTTCACTCGGAGTTGCGGTAATGGTTGCTGAGCCAGATTCACAAATTGTCGCTGCTATTGTTGCTGTAATTTGAGGAATATAAATACTTGTCGTTGCCACAATATTTAAAGGAGGATCACTCGGAATTCCGTATTCAACAATATAACCTCTTGGAATATATAAGTCTGTTCCACCTTCATTTGGTAAATCATTCCAAGCACCAGACATTCCAATCGAAGGGTCTGTTATATGTGCATAATCTTCATTTCCAGCATTATTAGGTTCATTAATGTTCCAAAAAGCGAAATTAGGTGTTGTTCCATTTATTTCTCCGTTCCAAAAAATTGTGCCAGCTTCTGGACCCGTAACCCATTTCCAAACACCTTCTGTTTCTTCATCAGAGCCACCAATCCAACCAGGGCCAGAAGCTTGGTTACCCGCAAATTCTGCTTCTTCTTGACTTGTTAATGTTGCTAAATAGCCTTGTCTTCCATAATAGGTTCTGTTCTCTGCAGCAACTTTTGCATTGCTCCAAGTAATACTTAGAGCAGCAATAAATTCATAAAAATGGTCTGTAGATGGCAAGTAATTTGCATCTCCAATTGATAGAGAAAAAGACTTTTCTTCCACAATATTTGTTGCAGATGTTGTAAAAACGACATCTTTTACTGCATTTTCTAAGTCATAAAATAAAATTTCTGAGCCACTAGTAGAAGCTAGTAAGGTTAATTTACCTTCATTTATTCAGTAATATTAGGATGACTACCTACTAATTCTAAACGGTCAAAATTTATTTGATACCCAGAAGAAATTTGGATAAAAAATGACGCAATTGTAGTGTCATCAGTATCTGTAATAGAAAAATCGGTTACAATATTTATAGGGTTTCCAACACAAAAAACTTGTCTTCCACTTGCAGTAATTGATGGAGGATTATTTGTCTGTGAATATAAAAATGCAGGGATTAAAAATAAAATAAAAATGAATATTTTATTTTTAAACTGTAGAGATTTATCCTTTTTAATCATTAACTTATATGCGTTTTCTTATTTTTGTAAGAAAGTACAATTTAATACATCAATTTCGAAATTTAGATAAATAATGGAAAAAAATATCGTTACAACAGTTTGGACACAAAAAGAGCAATTTGAATCTGATAACCCAAGTGGACATAAATTAACAATGTTTTCTGCTGCGGATGAAGAAAATAAAGATACAATTGGTTTTGGGCCAAAAGCGCTAATGCTGTCTTCTTTGGCGGGTTGTTCTGGTTTAGATGTCGTTTCTTTATTGAAGAAAATGCGTGCAGAAGTGGCAGATTTTAAAATTGAAGTTACAGGTGAATTAACAGATGAACATCCTAGATTTTACAATAAAGTAAAAGTAGATTATCATTTTTCTGATGCGGAATTACAGCCTGATAAAATTCAAAAAGCAGTAAATTTATCAGTAACAAAATACTGTGGGGTGATGGAAATGTTTAGACAATTTGCAGAAATCTCTATAGAAATTCATTTACATAAAATCTAGTACTTAACTAAACTTCCAAAAATTGCTATGAGATGGACGTTAAAACCACAACCCGAAAAAGAAAAAGTAGATAAATTAGCCAAAGAGCTTCAGGTAGATGCAGTTATAGCATCCATTCTTTGTCAAAGAAATATTGTAACATTTGAGGATGCTAAAAATTACTTTCGCCCAAGTTTAGAGGAGATTCATGATCCTTTTTTAATGAAAGATATGGATGTTGCAGTTGCAAGAATTGAAACTGCAATTGCTAACAACGAAAATATTTTAATTTATGGCGATTATGATGTGGATGGAACAACAGCCGTTTCTTTAGTTTTTTCCTACTTAAAAACGATAACTCCGAATATTGCAACGTACATTCCAGATAGATATGCAGAAGGTTACGGGGTTTCTTATCTAGGAATTGATTTTGCCAAAGACAATGATTTTTCTTTAATTATTGCCTTAGATTGTGGTATAAAAGCGATTGAGAAAGTAGCGTATGCTTCAGAAAAAAACATTGATTTTATAATTTGTGATCACCATAAACCAGGGGCTGAAATTCCAAATGCAGTCGCTATTTTAAATGCAAAAAGAGAAGACTGTAACTACCCTTTTGATGAATTGTGTGGTTGTGGAGTTGGGTTTAAATTGATACAAGCTTTAGGTGTTTCTAGAAATCAAACTATTGAAGATTTTGTACCTTATTTAGATTTGGTAGCAACAGCAATTGCGGCAGATATTGTACCTATGAATGGTGAAAATAGAGTTTTGGCTTATCATGGTTTACAAGTAATTAACAATAGTCCTAGAAACGGAATTAAAGCAATTATTCATCAAACAAAAAAGACTGAACTTACAATTACAGATGTTGTTTTTATTATTGCGCCAAGAATAAATGCTGCAGGAAGAATGAGACATGGAAATTATGCTGTCGAATTGTTAACTGAAATGGATTTAGATTCGGCAATAGAATTTGCTGCTGCGATAGAAATTTTTAATGCGGATAGAAAAGAATTAGATAAAAAAATTACGGATCAAGCCATCATTCAAATTATTGATAATGAAGAAGAACAAGGTTTTTCAACAGTTGTCTATCAAGAGGATTGGCATAAAGGTGTTATTGGTATTGTCGCTTCTCGATTGATAGAAAAATATTACAGACCTACGTTAGTTTTTACAAAAAGTGGAGATAAATTAGCTGCTTCTGCTCGTTCTGTGAAAGGTTTTGATGTGTATGATGCATTGCATGAATGCTCAGAATTTATAGAACAATTTGGCGGACATAAATATGCTGCTGGTTTAACTTTGTTGCCAGAAAATTACACCAATTTTAAAAATAAGTTCGAAGAAGTTGTTGAAAGAACGATTGATAAAAAATTATTGACTCCAGAGATTTCTGTAGATGCAGAAATCGATTTATCAGAAATTACACCCAAGTTTTTTAGAATTATTCAACAAATGGCGCCTTTCGGACCCTTGAATATGAAGCCTACTTTTAAATCTACTTGTGTTCGTGATAATGGCTACGGAAAACAAGTTGGCGCAGATAAAACGCATTTAAAACTAAATGTTTTTCAGGGTGATAATCAAAAAACCTACAATGCTATTGGTTTTAATTTAGGGGATAAAATGGACTTTGTGCAAAATGATTTTGATATTGTTTACGCTTTAGATGAAAACGAATGGAATGGTAGAAAAACAGTACAATTACTTTTGAAGGATTTGAAGTAAAAATCATTGTTATTTTACAAAAAATCTAACTCTCCATGGACAATAAAACCATTCTCAATTCCATAAAACTAAAAGATTTATCTACTTTTTCTTTGAGTTCTGTTAAGTTTTTAAACTTCGTTTCTTCAATTGCTTTTATAAGTTTCTTATAGCGTTTTATATCTATCAACTCTAAAATATCAATATCGCCAGAAGGAATATAACTTGCCAAATGACTTTCTATAGTTCCAGAAGTAAGGCTTCTTTCATTCGCAACTTCTTTTACTGAAAGCCCCGATTTAAACAACTCAAAAGTAATTTGTTTGGTTGGCTTCTTATCTTCTTTCTTTTGCTTATTGAACTTGTTAATTCCGTTTTCTGAGCAATATGTTTCAATCGCCTCTAAAATCTCCTCTCCATATTTATGTACACGGGTTTTTCCCATTCCAACAATCTTTAACAAGGCTGTTTCTGTTCTAGGCAATTCGTCACACATTGCATATAAAGTTTCTTGAGTGAAAATTTGAAAATGTGGAATTCCTAAATCTTTTGAAATTCCGTCCCTTAGTTCACGTAATTTTAATGCTAAAATGGGATCACGTTTAGAAGCCACTTTTTTCTTTTTAGTAGGATCCGATTTTTGTAAAACGGCTTTCGCTCTTACTTGTAAATATTCTTGTACTTTAAAACCATTTGGCATTTTTTGGAGTGCAAAAAGTTTCTCTAATAACTTTTCTTGTAACGAGTCAAACTGTTTAGAAAAGTCCTTTTTTACGGCTTTATTATCCGTTGAAAATGAAATAGCATTTAAAGGATTTAGAATATGATTTTTTGTTTTTGTTATAAAATAATCTACCGCTTTTGTAAACCGCTCTTGAATTTGGGAGCTGTTTTCTGGTAAAACACCCTCTTCGGATATTTGTAAAAGCTGATTTTTAAATCCGCTAGAAACCTTCATTAATGCAACAATTCCATCATCTTTTATGGTTTGCAAATGATCAATAACTTCCCCTTTAATACTTGTTTGATTCTTGTAAAAAATATCAATCAATCGTGTAGTTGGGTATAAAAGTGGCTGATAATCTAACAATTCAGAAATTAAATTCAACTGAAAATGTTTTTCAGATTCATTTAAAATATTTTCATCAGGATGATTTTCTTCGACACTTTCATTAAAAACACTTACTGTTTTATCGTTAATAATAGCGCTGCTTGTAATGGGTGTTTTCAAAACCAAACCTTCTAAAGAAGTACATCTACTTAAGGCAACATAGGTTTGCCCGTGTGCAAAAGAAGCTTCTGCATCTATAATCGCTCTTTCAAAAGTTAAACCCTGACTTTTATGAATGGTAATTGCCCAAGCTAAACGCAAAGGAATTTGAGTAAAAGAACCGATAACATCCTCCTTAATTGCTTTCGTTTCTTCGTTAATTGAATAATTTACATTATCCCACATTTCTTTTTCTGTAACAATTTCATCAATCTCATTCGCGCATTGTACAGTAACATTCTCTTTAGAGATGTCAGTTACAATTCCTATTTTTCCATTGAAATATCTTTTTTCAGGGGATGAATCATTTTTGATAAACATTACTTGCGCACCAATTTTTAATTCTAACCTCTCTGAATTAGGAAATGCATTTTCATTAAACTTTCCTGAAATTTCTGCATCAAAAAAGTAGCTTCTATTTTTGAGCTTATTAAGCTCAGAATTGTTGATTAAATTGGCTCTATTATTATGCGTTGTTAAAGTAATATAACCATCATCTTTAGTCGGAGAAAAGGTAGGAGCATAACGACTATTTAAAATTTTAGCAGATTCTTCTGATAAATTATCATTTCTAATTTCATTCAAAATTTTGATGAAATCAGCATTTTTTTGACGATAAATATGCTTCAATTCTATAGAAACAACATTTGCTTCTTGATACGCTTTAGAACTAAAAAAGTAAACTGTATTATAATGTTGTTGTAATAAACTCCATTCGTTTGGTCTTACAACGGGTGCTAATTGTTGCAAATCCCCAATCATTAAAATTTGTGCGCCACCAAACACCTTATTTCGGTTTTTGTAACGTCTCATTACTTGATCTATTCCATCCAATAAATCTGCACGCACCATAGAAATTTCATCAATAATTATTAAATCTAAAGATTTGATAATATCAATTTTTGTCTTTGAAAATTTACGTTGCGCATTCGATGTATTTGCAATTTGGTTTGGTAAAATTGGACCAAAAGGCATTTGAAAAAAGGAATGAATCGTAACGCCTTTTGCATTAATTGCAGCCACACCAGTTGGCGCAACAATAACCATTCTTTTTAAAGATTCACTTTTTATTTTATGTAAAAAAGTAGTTTTTCCTGTTCCTGCTTTTCCTGTAATAAAAAGATTCCTATCGGTTTTCTCTATGAATTGTAAGGCAAGTTCTAGTTCAGGGTTTGTAGGCATTGTCGCTTTTTGATGCAAGATAAATAATTAAAAATTATTTCATAAAAAATCCCAAGCAAAAGCTCGGGATTTTGAATATTTATAAGTTTAAATGGATAGACTACATTTCCAACGTTTTTGTTGGGTTGTTATCCATCAATAATTCCATTGGATTTTCTAAAGCTTCTTTAACAGCTACTAAGAAACCAACAGATTCTCTACCATCTATAATTCTGTGATCGTAAGACAAAGCAACGTACATAATTGGCTGAATTACAACTTCACCATTTACTGCCATTGGTCTGTTTACAATATTGTGCATTCCTAAAATTCCACTTTGTGGAGGATTTAAAATTGGCGTAGACAACATAGAACCAAATACACCACCGTTGGTGATTGTAAAAGTTCCACCTGTCATTTCATCAATTGTTATTTGTCCGTCTCTAGCTCTAATTGCTAAACGTTTCACTTCAGATTCTACACCTCTAAAAGATAACTCTTCCGCATTTCTAATTACAGGCACCATTAATCCTTTAGGACCAGAAACTGCAATCGATATGTCGTGAAAATCATTCTTGATTTGGAAATCTCCATCAATCATAGAATTCACATCAGGATACAATTTTAACGCTCTTACCACAGCTAAAGTGAAGAAAGACATAAAGCCTAATCCAACACCATGTTTTGCTTTAAAGGCTTCTTTAAATTGAGTACGTAAATCGAAAATTGGCTGCATGTTTACTTCGTTAAAAGTAGTTAACATGGCAGTTTCGCTTTTTACAGCAACCAAACGTTCCGCAACTTTTCTACGCAACATAGACATTTTCTTACGCTCAGTTCCTCTAGAACCATTTGCAGGTTGAGTTCCCATAGATGGTACAGCTTTTACAGCATCATCCTTCGTAATTCTTCCATCTTTTCCTGTTCCTTTTATTGCTGATGTAGCAATTCCTTTTTCAGCTAATACTTTTTTAGCAGCAGGCGAAGCAGTTCCAGAAGCGTAAGTTGCAGCTTTAGGAGCTTCTTTTACGGCAACTTTCTTTTCTTCTTTTTTAATCTCGGTTTTTGGCGCATCCCCTTCTGGTTTTGCGGCACTTGTATCAATTAAACAAACAACTGCACCGACTGCAACAGCATCCCCTTCTTCCGCTTTTAAAGTGATAATTCCACTTTCTTCAGCAGGCAATTCTAAGGTTGCTTTGTCAGAATCTACTTCTGCAATAGGTTGATCTTTTTCTACATAGTCTCCATCTTCAACTAACCACGTTGCAATTTCTACTTCTGTAATCGATTCTCCCGGGGAAGGAACTTTCATTTCTAAAATCATCAGTTCTTATTTTTACTTGTGCTGAATATGTTTCAGCATCTAATTTATTATTTTTTATTATTTGGGCGTTTCAATCCTTAACGCACTTACTCATTACTAAAAACACTATCGATAACCGCTTTATGACGTTTCTTGAAACGTGTACTAGATCCTGCAGCTGGTACAGCATAATATTTACGAGAACGAACATTTAATTTCACTAACTCAAAACGTTCTAACATAAAACTCCAAGCACCCATGTTTCTTGGTTCTTCTTGTGCCCAAATATATTCTTCAACATTTGGATAACGATCTATTACTTTTTGAATCTTTTCTAAATGCAAAGGGAATAATTGTTCAATTCTAACCAAAGCGATATCTTCTCTTCCTAAGATTTCACGTTCTGCAAGTAAATCATAATAGAATTTACCCATACAGAAAACTAACTTGGTAACTCCAGTTGGGTTTAGTGTATCATCAATAACTTCTTGGAATTCACCAGTTGCTAATTCTTCAATAGTATTCGTAGCTTTTGGATGACGCAATAAACTCTTAGGTGTAAAAACAATTAAAGGTTTTCTGTAATCGCGTTTCATTTGTCTACGTAACAAGTGATAGAAATTTGCAGGTGTAGTACAATTTGCAACGGTCATATTATCTATTGCACATAATTGTAAATAACGTTCTATTCTTGCAGATGAATGTTCAGAACCTTGCCCTTCGTAACCGTGAGGTAAAAGTACTACAATTCCGTTTTGTAACTTCCATTTGTCTTCTGCTGCAGAAATATATTGATCGAACATTATTTGTGCTCCGTTAGAGAAATCTCCAAACTGCGCTTCCCAAATGGTTAACGTATTAGGGTTTGCCATAGCATAACCATAATCGAAACCAAGAACACCATATTCAGACAATAACGAATTGTAAATCGTCATTTGCCCTTTATTATTTGGGTTTGTATTTAATAAATTGATTCTTTCTTCAGTAATTTCATCACGTAAAATAGCATGTCTGTGAGAGAAAGTTCCTCTTTCTACATCTTGACCAGAAATACGAACATTATAACCTTCTTCCATTAAAGAACCATAAGCAAGATTTTCTGCCATTCCCCAATCTAATTGATTGGTTTCAAAAGCCATTTGTTTTCTACCATTTAAAATACGTTCAGCTTTACGAACAAACTTTACGTTTTCTGGAACTGTAGAAACAACTTTTGCAATATTTTTTAACTTCTCAAGATCATATTTTGTATCATCAGTAAGCATCATGGTGTCTAATCGCTTACGCTCATAGCCTTTCCATGTAGATTTCATGAATTCTCTAACCTTAGATGTTTTTACTTTTTTAGCTTCTTCAAATTCTTTTTCAAGCATTTGTTTAAACTCGTTCGTAATTCCTGTTAGGTAAGAGGTGTCAATAGTACCTTCTGCAATTAATTGTGTTGCATAAATATCTTTCGGATTTTGATGCTTAGAAATTGCTTTGTATAGTTTTGGTTGTGTAAAACGAGGTTCATCACCTTCATTATGGCCATATTTTCTATATCCTAATAAGTCAATAAAAATATCGCTTTTAAACTTCATTCTGTAATGTAATGCCATCTCCATTGCGTGACAAACAGCTTCTGTATCATCTGCATTTACGTGTAAAACAGGTGATAAGGTAACTTTTGCAACATCTGTACAATAAGTACTTGAGCGTGCATCTAAATAGTTCGTTGTAAAACCTATTTGGTTATTTACAACGATATGAATTGTTCCTCCGGTTTTATAACCATTTAATTTGGCCATTTGAACAATCTCATAAGCAATTCCTTGACCAGCAATTGCTGCATCTCCATGAATAACTATCGGTAATATTTTACTAGAATCACCATTGTATTTTCTGTCTATTTTTGCTCTTGTGATTCCTTCTGCTACAGCTGCAACAGTTTCTAAGTGAGATGGATTTGGAACCAAGTTCATTTTGATCTCATTACCATCTCTATATGTTTTACTTAAAGTTAAACCTAAGTGATACTTTACATCTCCATCAATATTTTGATCTTCAAAATCTTTTCCTTCAAACTCACTAAATAAGTCTCTAACGGGTTTTTTAAAAATATTAACCAAGGTGTTTAAGCGACCTCTATGCGCCATTCCTAAAACACATTCTTTTACACCGAATTTTTCAGCAGCATCTCTTAGAATAACACTAATTCCAGGAATTAAAGCTTCACCACCTTCTAAAGAAAATCGCTTTTGCCCAACATATTTTGTTTGTAAAAAACTTTCAAACGTTACGGCTTGATTTAATTTACCTAAGATATATTTTTTAGCTTCAGAATTGTATTTTGGGTGATTATCATTTTCATTAATACGGTTTTGCCACCATTTTAATTTTTCTGGACTACGCATGTACATGTATTCTACACCAATAGAATCACAATAGATACGCTTTAAGTGTTTAATTATGATAGAAAGTTTAGTTTTACCTACCCCTATAATTTCACCTGCTGAAAACTCTTTATCTAAATCATTTACAGATAATCCGAAATTTTCAAGATCTAAAGTTGGTTGGTATTGTCTTCTTTCTCTTACAGGATTTGTTTCAGTAAACAAATGCCCACGAGTTCTGTATCCATTAATTAAATCAGCAACAAGGAATTCTTTGCGAACTTCAGACGGAACTTCTAGTAAGTTTTCTTCATCTTTTAAG
>Ga0308002_1000755_pt1 | contig 11314 bp, 9 predicted proteins | sample Neamet34_FD_203148 | JGI IMG/M metagenome (GOLD analysis project Ga0308002, IMG submission 203148) | Marine microbial communities from water near the shore, Antarctic Ocean - #34 | ecosystem: Environmental > Aquatic > Marine > Unclassified | place: Southern Ocean | collected 2014-06-06
GTGTGGCGGTTTGTCGGATCGTGAAATGGAGCAGCAGGTGCTGGATTCCATGGACATTGAGCGCGAACGTGGCATCACCATTAAAGCTCAAAGTGTAACTTTGGATTTTCCTAGCAAAGACGGCAAAACCTATCAACTCAACCTTATAGATACCCCAGGGCACGTTGATTTTTCCTACGAGGTTTCTCGCTCTTTAGAGGCCTGTGAAGGTGCTCTGCTGGTTGTGGATGCGGCTCAAGGCGTAGAGGCACAATCCGTGGCTAATTGCTATACGGCCCTAGAACTGGGTTTGGAAGTAGTGCCTGTGTTAAATAAAATGGACCTGCCTCAAGCCGATCCAGATAAGGTAAAGCAAGAAATTGAAGAAGTGATTGGTATCGATGCCACTGACGCAGTTGAAGCCTCGGCTAAAAGTGGTCTAGGTATGGAAGCAGTACTGGAGCAATTAATTGAATTAATTCCACCGCCTGTTGGTGACGAAGATAAACCACTGCAAGCGCTAATCATTGACTCTTGGTTCGACAACTACCTTGGCATTGTGTCTTTGGTGCGCATTAAAAATGGTGTGTTGCGTAAAAAAGACAAAATTATAGTGAAGTCTACTGGCATCCAGTACGGTGTCGAAGATATTGGTATTTTTACGCCTAAACGTAAGCAAACTGGCATCTTAAGTGCGGGTGAAGTGGGTTATGTAGTTGCAGGTATTAAAGATATTCATGGCGCACCCGTTGGCGATACGTTGACTCATCTTAAAACTTCTGATGTTGATAGCCTGCCAGGCTTTAAGAAAGTTCAGCCCCAGGTATATGCGGGTTTGTTCCCTACTAGCTCTGATGACTATGAAGATTTCCGTGAAGCCTTAGCTAAGCTGAGTCTTAATGATGCCTCATTATTTTATGAGCCAGAAAGCTCTGATGCCTTAGGTTTTGGATTTCGATGTGGGTTCTTGGGCATGTTGCACATGGAGATTATTCAAGAGCGGTTAGAACGTGAATATAATCTCGATTTATTAACCACAGCGCCTACTGTAATTTACGAATTGGAACTCAACAACGGCAAGGTGATCTTCGTAGATAACCCCTCAAAACTGCCTGATATGGGTGGTGTGGCAGAAATGCGTGAACCCATTGTCGAAGCTAATATTTTGGTACCACAAGAACACTTAGGTAATGTCATTACCTTGTGTGTTCAAAAGCGTGGGGTACAAAAGAATATGCAGTTTACCGCCACGCAGGTTGCGTTGACCTATGACATGCCAATGAGTGAGGTAGTGCTAGATTTCTTTGACCGTCTTAAGTCTGTAAGCCGAGGTTATGCGTCATTAGAATATAATTTTGTCCGGTTCGAAGAAGCCAAGCTAGTCCGTTTAGATATTCTCATTAATGGGGAGCGAGTGGATGCTTTAGCCGTCATTATGCATCGAGATAACGCCCAGTCACGAGGCAGGGCTTTGTGTGAAAAAATGAAAGAGCTAATTCCTCGGCAAATGTTTGATGTTGCAATTCAGGCCGCTATTGGGGGCAATATTGTGTCTCGCACGACGGTTAAAGCGCTGCGTAAAAACGTAACAGCGAAATGTTATGGTGGTGATATTAGCCGTAAGAAAAAACTCTTGTCTAAACAAAAAGAAGGTAAAAAACGCATGAAACAGGTGGGTAGTGTAGAAATCCCGCAGGATGCCTTCTTAGCGGTACTTAAGCTAGATAGCTAAGCTGACAGTAACTAGACCTAAAGGATATATGGACGATGATGGATTTTGATTTTGAATTACTGCTCACCGTGCTGGTGGGGCTTTTTGGTGTTGGTTATGCCTTAGACGTGTGGTTATGGAAACCTGCACGCCTCAAAGCTTTAGCGCTAGCAACGGCTAGTGCAGGTGGCAACCTACCTCAAGCAGACCAACAAAAAGTAATGCGTGAACCACTGTTTGCAGAATACAGCCGTTCATTTTTTCCTGTGTTGGCCTTTGTGCTGATACTGCGTTCTTTTTTTATGGAGCCATACCAGATTCCTTCAGGTTCTATGCTGCCTACCCTTACTGTAGGCGACTTTATTGTGGTGAATAAGTTTGAATATGGTATACGTTTGCCAGTACTGGGGACTAAAGTGTTTGGCTACAATGAGCCAAAAGTAGGCGATGTTATGGTGTTCAAGTATCCAAAAAACACAGCGGTTAAGTATATTAAACGAGTGGTAGCGGTACCTGGCGATACCTTAGAGTTACGCGACAAGATTATATACATTAATGGTAAACAGATGACCCAGACTTTTATTGCTGACGAGTCCCCAACGACAGAAATCTATAAAGAGCAGCTAGGGGATGCTGAGCACCTGATATGGCGAAACAAAAACCCTGGAAAAAATGGTGCGGTCACTGTTCCTCCAGGTAAATACTTCATGATGGGAGACAACAGGGATGGCAGTAATGACAGCCGTTATTGGGGTTTTGTGCCAGAAGAAAATATTACTGGTAAAGCCGTTGCGGTGTGGTTACATTGGGATAACTTCTTTAGTTTGCCCAATTTCAGTACGGCAGGTAGCATAGACTAGTATGAAAGCCCCTGCCGCGACCGCCTACCAGCAAAAACTTAACACCTTGTGTTCTGCAATGGGTTATTCCTTTGTCGACACAACACTGTTGGAGTTGGCGCTAACGCACCGTTCGTGTGGTCACCACAACAATGAGCGATTAGAGTTTTTAGGAGATTCTATTGTTAACTTTGTTATTGCAGATGCCTTGTTTGATAAATTCCCTAAAGCCCGCGAAGGCCAGCTAAGTCGTTTACGTGCTGGCTTAGTAAAAGGTGTGACCCTCGCTCAAGTGGCAAAAGAAATGCACATTGGCCCTTGTCTGAAGCTAGGTGCTGGTGAATTAAAGAGTGGTGGTCAACGACGCGAATCGATTTTGGCTGACGCCACTGAGGCCCTTATTGGTGCGATTTACAAAGATGCGGGAATGGCTGTCTGCCAAGCCCGTATTTTAGCTTGGTTTACCTCTCGGCTAGCAAATTTGAGTTTGTCAGACACCCAAAAAGACCCTAAAACACGCTTGCAGGAATACTTGCAGGCTAAGAAATCTGACTTGCCCATATACCAATTGATTGATGTTAAAGGGCAGGATCATGAGCAAATGTTTATTATAGAATGCCACAGTAGCCTACTAGATAAGCCCACTAAAGCGGAAGCCTCCAGCCGCCGCATCGCAGAACAGAAATCGGCCACGCTAGCACTGCAGCAGCTTGGTCAAGAATCTTTATAGTAGAAAATATATCATGACAGATCTAGACACTTGGTTAGCAGCCCAAAATGACAGCAGCACAAAGTGTGGCTACGTCGCTATTGTAGGCCGCCCTAATGTGGGCAAGTCAACTTTACTCAACCGTATTTTGGGCCAAAAAATTAGTATTACTTCTCGTAAGCCACAAACTACACGCCATCAAATTCTGGGTATTAAAACCGAAGGTGACGTGCAGGTTGTTTATGTGGATACGCCTGGCTTGCATATAGACCAAGCCGACAAGGCGATTAACCGCTACATGAACAAAGCCGCAACTAGTGCTTTAAAGCATGTAGACTTGGTTATTTTTATGGTCGATCGTACGCGGTGGAATGAAGCTGATGAGCACGTTTATGAAAAAGTTAAAGCGGCTAACTGCCCTGTTATTTTAGCAATAAATAAAATTGACATACTGGATGATAAGCAATCTTTGTTGCCGTATTTACAGGAAGTCCAGCAACGTTTGCCCAACGCTGTGCTAGTGCCCATTGCAGCGCATACCGGTGCATCGGTAGAGCAACTAGAGCAATGTGTGCTTGATCAACTTCCAAATGGGCGCCATTTTTTCCCTGAAGATCAAGTGACTGACCGCAGTGCGCGCTTTATTACTGCGGAGTTGATTCGTGAAAAAATTATGCGCCAACTTGGTGATGAGCTGCCTTATCAAATGACGGTAGAAATAGAAGAGTTCGCTCAAGATGGCCCTGTATTGCATATAGGCGCTTTAATTTTAGTAGAGCGCAAAGGCCAAAAACGTATTCTTATTGGTGACAAAGGTGACCGAATTAAACAGATTGGTCGTGATGCGCGGGTTGATATGGAACGCATGTTTGAGTGTAAAGTTATGCTTAAGCTTTGGGTGAAGGTGAAAAGCGGTTGGTCTGATGACGAGCGTGCTTTGCAAAGCCTAGGCTACGACGGCCTCGATTAATTAAGGTGAATGAGCAGCAGCCGGCTTACGTATTGCACAGTCGCCCATGGCGGGAGACCAGCGTGATTGCCGATTTGTTCACGTTAAATCAAGGCCGTGTGTCGGTCATTGTTCACGGGGCACGAAAAGCCCAGGGCAAGCAGCCCGCTAAACGCGCTTTAGTGCAGCCCTTTACGCCGCTTATGGTGAGTTTCACTGGGCGGGGTGAATTACGCACAAGTGTGCAATTTGATGGTGCAGGTGCACCGTTAGCCATAGTGGGTAATAGCTTGTACAGTGGCCTTTATGTTAATGAACTATTGCTCAATCTGCTCGCTAACGATGACCCCCACCCGAACTTATTTGCCTACTATCAAGCCTTGCTCAATGAGTTGATGGATAATCCCGTAATCGAGCAATGTTTGCGTCCGTTTGAAGTCCATCTAATGGACGAACTGGGGTATCATGTGGTGTTAGATAAAGACTATATATCAGGCCAGCAGGTGGTGGCTGACGCAAGTTATCAGCTACACCCTCTGCAGGGAGTTTGTTTAACCAAGATTCCTTATGATGAGCGAGATGCTCCCCCTTCGATTAGTGGCGAGGTGCTGCTACAATTAGCTGCAGGTCATTACGCAGACAGGCAATGCCTTAGGGTGGCTAAGTACATGGCGCGAGCTAATTTAGACCAGTTATTGGATGGCAAACCAATTCAAAGCCGTAACCTATTTCACACTATTGTTAAAAAGTAACTCATTATAGTTAGTGGAAATAAAGACGAGCGACAACTAGGAGAAAGTAAGACATGGTGGATCCAAATAGAATTCTACTAGGTGTGAATGTAGACCACGTTGCCACCTTGCGCCAAGCAAGGGGTACGCGTTATCCCGACCCAGTAAAAGCTGCATTAGACGCAGAGCAAGCTGGTGCAGACGGTATTACAGTGCACTTGCGTGAAGATGCGCGCCACATTCAGGAACGTGATGTGCGTGTGATGGCGCAAGTGTTGCAAACGCGGATGAATTTTGAGATTGCAGTCACCGATACAATGGTTGATATGGCTGTGGAAATTGCGCCAGCTTATGTGTGTTTAGTGCCAGAAAAGCGCCAAGAACTCACCACGGAGGGAGGCCTAGACGTGGTTTCTCAAGAAGCCAAAATTAAATCAGCGTGTCAGCGTATGCAAGCCGTAGGCACCCAAATTTCTTTGTTTGTAGATGCAGACAAACAGCAAATAGATGCAAGCAAGCGCACAGGTGCGCAGCTTATAGAGTTACACACAGGGGCTTATGCAGACGCCACAACTTATGCCCAGCAGCATGCCGAACTTGTGCGTATAGCAGAATGTGCTGCGTATGCTGCCAGTATCGGGCTTGTTGTTAACGCAGGCCATGGCCTTAACTTACAAAATGTAGAAGCCATCGCTGCTATCCCTGAAATCAATGAGCTTAATATAGGCCACTCTTTAATGGCAGATGCGTTATTTGTGGGCCTCCCTCAGGCGGTAAAGAATATGAAAGCATTAATGTTAGCGGCCCGTGAACCCCACCGCCCTAGCCGCGTTTAGCTAGGAAGAGCGAAACTGCGCATGGTTAAGGGTATTGGCACCGATATAGTAGCAACGGCTCGTATTGAAGCGGCGTTAAAGCGCACGGGGCGAAAATTTGCACAACGAATACTTACTGAGTTTGAACTGACTCAGTTTGATGTCGCCAGTCAACCTGCTGCTTTTTTAGCCAAACGGTTTGCCGCCAAAGAAGCTGCTGCCAAAGCCCTAGGAACCGGCATTGGGCGCGGTATTTCCTGGCAACACATGCATATAGAACATGATGAAATGGGTGCGCCTCTGCTTATTTTTAGTGGTGCAGCTGCGCAACGGCAAGCTGATTTGGGTAGCCAAACAGCTCATATTAGTATTGCTGATGAATTAGACCAAGCCTTAGCCTTTGTAGTGCTAAGCTAGGGATGTTAACTCGAGGTTAGTATGCACAAGTTCCCCACAATAGAAGACTATGTAGGCAAGACCCCCTTGGTTCGCCTACAACGTTTGCCGGGCAATACCAGTAATATTATTCTCGCCAAGCTAGAGGGTAACAACCCAGCTGGCTCAGTAAAAGATCGTCCTGCTTTAAGTATGATCGCTGAAGCAGAAATGCGTGGTGATATCCAGCCAGGTGATGTGCTTATTGAGGCTACTAGTGGCAACACAGGGATTGCTTTAGCTATGGTAGCTGCCATCAAAGGCTATAAGCTAAAATTAATCATGCCCGACAATATGAGTTCAGAACGTAAGGCCTCTATGGCTGCTTATGGTGCCGAGCTGATTACAGTGACAGCAGCCCAAGGCATGGAGAGTGCTCGGGATTTAGCGGCAGCTATGGAGGCTAGGGGTGAAGGTAAGGTACTGGATCAATTTGCCAATAGTGATAACCCGTTGGCCCATTATCGTACAACAGGCCCTGAGATTTGGCAGCAAACCCAAGGAAAAATTACTCATATGGTAAGTTCCATGGGGACTACCGGTACTATTATGGGATTGTCAGCCTATTTAAAGGAACAAAACCCAGAGGTACAAATCCATGGGTTACAGCCTACGCCAGATTCCTCCATCCCTGGTATCCGCCGCTGGCCAGAAGCTTATCTGCCAAGTATTTTTGATGCAGCAAAAGTAGATGCCATTATTGACATGGACCAGGCCGAAGCAGAAGCAACAATGAAAGCCTTAGCTACTGAAGAAGGTATCTTTGCTGGAGTCTCTTCTGGCGGTTCTGTAGCTGCTGCCCTGCGTTTGTCTAAGCAGGTAGAAAATGCCGTTATTGTCTGTATTATTTGTGATCGTGGTGATCGCTACCTATCCACTGGAGTATTTGTTTAATCATGGCCCGTTTATCGCCCTTACAGCGCAAACTCAAACTTAAAAACCCTTCGGCTTCAGCTAAACAAAAACGCTCTCAAGCCCACGTAGATGTCGAAGTTGTGACCTTGCCTGTTGGCAAGCATATCAACCTAGATCTTGAGAGCCTAAGCCACGATGGCCGTGGTGTGGGTCGATGGCAAGGCAAGACAATTTTCGTTGAAGGCGGGTTACAGGGTGAAACTGTTAAGGCAGAAGTGCTCAGTGATCGCAAAACCCACGCTGAAGCCCGGGTGCTGGAGATCCAACAAGCCAGTGAACATCGCGTTGAACCTTTCTGTCCGGTATATCATTCCTGTGGTGGTTGCCAGTTGCAGCACTTAGAATCAGCGGCTCAGGTTAGCTTTAAGCAAGTCGCTATTGGTGAGCAACTTCGTCGTTTGGCAGCTATTGAACCTCAACAATGGGTGCCCCCCATTAGGGGTGAAAACGTGGGCTACCGCCGCCGAGCACAGCTGGCGACCCGTTATTTTGCTGATAGCAAAACCTTATTGCTGGGCTTTCGCCAAAGCGGCCATAAACACATTGTGCCTATCAGCCAATGCCCAGTGTTGGAACCCGCTTTGTCTAACTTGTTGGTACCCCTGCATGACATATTAGTAGCAATGGAACACACACAATGGGTAACCCATGTGGAGTTACTGCAAGTTAATGAGGGGGTCTGCATCAGTTTAAAAATGTCCGCCTCCCCAACCCCAGAAGATCATCAGCTGTTAGCTAGTTTTGGTGCCCAGCATGCGCTCAGTATCGTGTGTCAGCAAACTGATTATGACGATCTGTGGTTAAGCGGCAGTGCCCAAGAGCTCAGTTATAGTGTGTTAGTGGCAGGAATAGACAAGCCTGTAGAGCTAGATTTTTCAGTGCAAGATTTTGTACAGGTGAACGCTAAGGTTAACCAAGGCATGGTTGCTCAGGCTTTAGAATGGCTGCAACCTCAGGCTGGCGATCAAGTATTAGATTTGTTCAGTGGTGTAGGTAACTTTGCCCTACCGATTGCGAGCATGGCTGATCAACATGTTACAGTATTAGCCTTAGAAGGTGACTACGCCATGGTAAAGCAAGGCCGTAAAAACGCCCGGCGAAATGGCTTGGCTCTAGTCGATTTTGAACATGCAGATTTATTTGATGCAAGTGCCCGCAAGCTGTGGCAACGAAAATCCTTTAATAAGGCGCTTTTAGACCCTCCTCGTGCAGGGGCTAAAGGGATTGCCCAATTACTTAAAGGTCAGTCATTGGAACGAGTGGTTTATGTGTCTTGCAACCCTGCGTCTATGGCGCGAGATTTAAAAGAATTTCAGGCCTTGGGGCTTACCGTTGCTAAAGTAGGTTGCATTGATATGTTTCCCCATACACCTCACTTAGAAGTGATGGCTTTGCTTGTTCCTAAATAATCCCAAGGCAACCAAACATACACTAAGATAACCGGCGTGCCATGTTGGCATACCATTTAAACGAGATTTAACCATGGTACAGGTACGCGCTTTACACCCCACCCATGCGGACGGCAATGTTGATATCCAGGCCTGGATGGCGGGATTGCAAAATGAAGTAGAGTTGCCAGATACCAGCCGCCTCCAAAAGGCCTGTGAACTGGCCCAAGAAGTACGTGATCACGCCAGTAAAAGTGAAGACGTTTGGGCCACTGCAGAAGTAGACTGTTTTCGGACAGGCCTCGAAATGGCTGAAATCCTCACTACTTTAAAAGTTAATGAAGAAACCTTGGTGGCAGCCGTATTGTACCGTGCTGTGCGTGAGGACAAACTCACTCTTAAATATGTGAAAGAAACGTTTGGTCCCATCGTTGCTCAGCTGATTGATGGCGTGCTGCAAATGGCCGTGATAGGCAACTTACAAAGCCCAACTCGAGATAGTATTTTGGGTCAATCAGATGGTCAGTTAACCAATGTTCGTAAGATGCTGGTTTCACTAGTAGATGATGTGCGAGTTGCGCTAATTAAATTGGCAGAGCGTACCTGCGCTATTCGAGCAGTAAAAAATGTTGACCGTAAAAAGCGTTATTTAGTCTCCCGTGAGGTGTTTGATGTTTATGCACCCTTGGCCCACCGTCTAGGTATTGGTGCTGTTAAATGGGAACTAGAAGACCTCTCCTTTCGTTACCTTCAGCCCAACGCTTACAAAGAAATTGCGTCGTTCTTAGATGAGCGCCGGATGGATAGGCAAGACTATATTGAGCGTGTGTTAGCTGACCTAACAGAGCAGCTCATGGGTGCAGGTATCCAACCTGATGTGATGGGCAGAGCCAAGCATATTTACAGTATTTGGCGCAAAATGCAGCGTAAGAGCATTGAGTTTTCTCAAGTGTATGACGTGCGTGCCGTGCGTATCCTGGTGCCAGAATTGACAGATTGTTATACCGCCCTGGGCATTGTTCATGGCTTGTGGCGCAATATCCCCCAAGAATTCGATGATTATATTGCTACGCCTAAAGAAAATGGCTATCGCTCCTTGCATACGGCAGTCATTGGCCCAGAGGGAAAGGTGGTGGAAATTCAGATTCGCACCTTTGCTATGCACGACGAAGCCGAACTGGGTGTCTGCGCCCATTGGCTTTATAAAGGCACTGATGTTAACAGCGCGGGTAACTCATACGATGACAAACTCGCATGGCTGCGTCAGGTGTTGGAGTGGCATGATGAAGTGGGCGATGGCGCCGAGTTTGTTAACCAAGTTAAAGGTGATGTTGCACAGGATCGCATTTATGTATTCACCCCCGATGGGCACGTAGTAGACCTACCTAACGGTGCCACTCCCATCGATTTTGCTTACCGGGTGCATACAGAAGTAGGTAATACCTGTCGTGGGGCAAAAATACATGGCCGTATAGTCCCTCTTACCTATGGTCTTCAAACTGGAGATCAAGTCTCTATAATGACGTCCAAAGGGGGTGCTCCTAGTCGAGATTGGATGAATCCAAACTTAGGCTATGTCAATGCTGGGCGCACACGGGCGAAAATAGGTCATTATTTTAAGCAGTTAGATAAAGACAAAAACGCGACAGCTGGGCGTCAACTGGTTGAGCGTGAACTGCGGCGTATGGCTATTTCAGGGGTAGATTACAATCAAATAGCCACCGCCATAAACTTTAAACATGTGGATGACATGTATGCTGCGCTAGGTGCTGGTGACCTTCGTTTAACGCAGGTTATTAACGCTGCACAGCAGCAAGTAGAGCCAAATCTTAAGTCTAAAAAACAGCTAGACCTGAGCTTGTTAAATGGCAAATCCAAGGCCACTTCTATAACTGGCAATGATGTCCAAATTGCTGGGGTAGGAAACCTGCTTACGACTATGGCTAACTGTTGTAAGCCTGTGCCTGGTGATCCTATTACCGGCTTCATCACCCTCACTCGCGGTGTGTCGGTGCATCAACAAGACTGCCTTAATATCATGAATATGGCAGAACGTGATCGACAGCGTATTATTGAAGTCAACTGGTCCGGCACTAGTGAGCATACTTACCCCGTAGATATCTTTATTGAAGCCGTGGATCGATCTGGGTTGTTAAGTGAAGTGATTATGGTTTTGGGTAATGAAAGCGTTAACTTGGGCAATATCAGTACTAATGTCGATAAGAAGACGCACTCTGCTACTATTTCTATGACAATTGATATTCCTCGATTAGATTTACTTGGTCGGATCTTAGATAAAATAAGCCAACTTCCTAATGTGTTAGATGTAAGGCGACAAAAAAATGGTTAAACATATTGGCAACACCAGTGATGCCATGCAAAACTTGTTAGATATTATGGCTCAATTGCGCGACCCCGATGGTGGCTGTCCGTGGGACCTAAAGCAAGACTTTCGTAGCATTTTGCCTCATACGTTAGAAGAAGCCTATGAAGTAGCAGACGCAATAGAATCTGATGATCGGGTTCAGTTGCGAGATGAGCTGGGAGATTTGTTATTTCAGGTCGTATTTTACTGCCAGCTAGCCCGTGAAGAGGGTAGTTTTGAATTTGCAGATGTTGCTCAAACTATGGCGGATAAACTCATTCGCCGCCATCCCCATGTTTTTGGCCCTCAAGCCAATGATGCGCAGCAAGGCTCTTTGGGCATGGATGCAGAGCAAGTACTGGAACGATGGGAAAGCATTAAACAGGGTGAGCGTGATGCAAAGCAGCAGTATTCTGTATTGGATGATGTGCCTAATGCATTACCGGCTATGCAACGTAGTGCAAAGTTGCAGAAGCGC
>Ga0308002_1000758_pt1 | contig 11289 bp, 9 predicted proteins | sample Neamet34_FD_203148 | JGI IMG/M metagenome (GOLD analysis project Ga0308002, IMG submission 203148) | Marine microbial communities from water near the shore, Antarctic Ocean - #34 | ecosystem: Environmental > Aquatic > Marine > Unclassified | place: Southern Ocean | collected 2014-06-06
CAAGATTTAAAAACATTATGCTCGAGTGGTGGAATTGGTAGACACGTCAGACTTAAAATCTGATGAACATTAGTTCGTGCGGGTTCAAGTCCCGCCTCGAGTACCAAGCGGAAGGTTATCTAAAGATAGCTTTCCGTTTTTGGTTTTTATACCCTCCAAGTGCTTGATATTGTTGAATATAAACTCAATTCCTTTGTTTAGTTTTGGGGTTCGATAACTTTTATTTTCAAAAATCAGTTTTTCACAGAATATCGAACTTAATAGCTTCTGTTTTATTGTTATATCTGCTGATTCAAAGAATATATTCATATTCTTGAAGAAATGAATTCCATATTTTACGAACTTCATTGTTTCATTTTGATGAGTATTTAAATTTGAAATATCTACATCAAGTTCGAGTAATTTCTGCTCTATTTTTATGTGTTCGCCTTTGTACACAGTATCTGAAATAGTTTCATTTAAAAGTGCGTTTAATAGTTTTTCATCCTTAGAAATTAATTTGTGCTTATCTGCTTCAAATTTCTTTACTATTTCTTTATTTGTAGTTTGTGTGTTCTCGTACTTATCCTCCATTATCCTTTCAAATAAGTCGCTTATTTCATTACTTGGTGTTAGTTTGCTTAAATACTCCTTCATTGACGTATGTGCGTCTGCTATCCTTATACGCTCATTGCACCTTTTCTTAGTATTACAATGGTAATAGGAGTATTTAGCTCCTGCTTGACCTTTGGAGCTGCTCCCTGTTAAGTTTTCACCACATCTACAGCATTTAAGATGCCCTCGTAGAGGGAAATAAGGGTTTATCGCTTTTTCCTTTTGTACATACCTTCTGTTTTTTCTGAGCTGCACTTGTACTTTATTAAACACCTCCATTGTGACAAGTGATATGCTCACAGAAAGAGAAACCATATTCAGTGTTATTCATTTTAATTTGATACCCTTCTCCACCTTCTAAAAAGCCTATGCCATTAAAGCTAAACTCAGGCATATAGACATTCCCACTATTATCCTTAACTATGATTACTTTGTCTACTATAGAACTAAAAGCATCCGATAAGTCTATAGATTGAGAACAGGGATAGCCAAACATATTCCATCCACTAACAAAGTTTTTTGTAATGGAAGAGTTTTCTCCTTCTGTTTGGGTCATAAAGTCATTAACTGAATAGCAAGGGTCTTGTTCTTGAGCTGAAACAGTAAATCCTGATATTAAAAATAGTATTGAAAGTAATCTTTTCATAATAGGGGAAATTAGTAGCATAAAGATAAGGATTATAAATAATACTCCCCCAAACAATAATTGAGACTAAAAATGTTTAAAAATAGGGCTAACCTCCCCTGTTATATGACACCCAAATAAACATCCGTTTGTTTGCTTATCATTTTAGTATATTTGTTTTAAGAACCCCTCTTTATGAAAAAGCTAATTTACACACTTCTAATACTTCCTATTCTTGCCTTTGCACAGGAAGAAGACCCTTGCTATTCAATTAACGATTATAACCTCCTTACAGAGTTAAACAACCCTCAAATAGCGATTAATTTAGTTTCAGGTTGGAATATGATAGGTTATCCTTGTACACAAGAGGTAATCGTATCTGATGCCTTTAGTTCTATAGTAGATGAAATAACTATAGTAAAGGACAATAATGGAAATGTCTATATGCCTGAATTTAGCTTCAATGGCATAGGCTTCTTAGAAGGTGGACAAGGCTATCAGATTAAGATGACTGATTTTATTCTTGGTTTTACATTTTGCCAATCCATTCAATTTCCAACTATAGAGGGTTGTACTGATTGTGAAGCTGTAAACTTTAGCAAATTAGCCACTACTGACGATGGTTCTTGCTCTTATGACTCTGACGGTGATGGTATTGTTGATTCTTTAGAAGTAGTTGGATGTCAATATGCAACTGCTTGTAATTATGATGAATCAGCTACAGATGAAGGTGAGTGTAATTATGAAGAAATAGGCTTTGATTGTAATGGCATATTTAGTCCTGAAATAGGAGATTTTATTGAAGGTGGTATTGTATTTTATGTAGATTCATCAGGTAATCAAGGTTTAGTAGCAGCAGAAGAAGATTTATATGAAGGTCTAAATGAACCATATGATTGTTGTTTTACAGGCTATGAATGGGGCTGCTATCAACAGACAGTTAATGGGGCTGATGAATTAGTGATTGGTAGTGGTTATCAAAATACTCTTGATATTGTTAATCAAGGGTGTATAACTGAAAATGGAGGAATAACTGCTGCTCAAGCAGCGTTGAATTATGAGTCAGAGGGTTATAATGATTGGTATCTTCCAAGTTTAAATGAATTTGAATTAATGGCTAACACAATTGGGCAATTTGGAGATAATATTGGACAATTTGTATCGAGTGAAAGCGAATCGCCATATTATTGGACATCATCTGAATATAATGGATTACATAATGGGGTAACTACTTATAATAATTGGTTTGCTTGGGTGTTTTATGCAGAAAGTCAACCGAATTATAATCATAAATCTGTATCCACAAGCAGAGTTCGTGTAATTAGAAGTTTCGGATACACTTTAGGTTGTATGGATGAAACTGCTTGTAATTATAATTCTGAAGCAAATATGGCTGATGGTAGTTGTGAATATCCTGAGTTTGGATACGATTGTAATGGTAATATAGATACTGATAATTACTCAGCAGAGGCTTTATTAAATTCAGGAATATCATTTTCAGAAGTTGTTTCAGTAGGGTATTTCCCTCAATCAATTTCTGTTACTAAAACGACTATTTCAGGTTGTAATAACGGAAGTCCAAATAATTCTTCTTGGGACACTCCTTTAGATATTGGAAATGAATGCCCAGATATATATTTTATTGTGAATTATGTTGGGGGTGATGAATTTACCTCTTCTTATTTTGCTGATTGGTGCAGTGGAGAGGCCGTAATAAACTCGGACTATGATATTGGCGGATCTTTAAACGAAGATATTACCATAACGCTGATTGACAATGATTACTCAGGTTACGATACATATGCTAATTTAGCGATAAATTTTTGGGACGCTATTGTGTCAGGAAATTATATTGAAGAACCAACAACTCTGACTTCGTCTTGGTCAGCTTATGGAAATTCTTGCCCTCAAATTCAGTTTGATTTTACAATTAATTGGTAGCGTTAATTATAATTTTTTGTTCTATTCCTAACTTCTATTAGAATAATAGACTACACATACGATACGGAGGAATTCTCAAAAAGTGTGCTTTTATGCTTGTCGTATAACTTACTAAGGTTTTCAAGGTCTTGGAGTAAAGAGTTCGATAATCGGAACGACATGTGTACAAATCGTGTTACAGAGACTATCTAATTTAATGTATAAATGTATTCTTTTTTCGGAAAACACATTTATTAACATAATTTATCTACTATGAGAAATCTACTTTTGTTCACTATATTTATAACATGAATAATCTACCCAAAGGAAAATCTTTAGCGGAACTCAATCCAAACTTAGCCAAGGAATGGCATCCAATAAGGAATAGGGACTTAACTCCTTTTGATGTTTTAAGTAGTTCAAGTAAAAAAGTATGGTGGAATTGTGATAAAGGAGTTGACCATGAATGGGAAACGTCTGTTTATAGAAGGTCATTAGGTAGTGGATGCCATGTATGTTTAGGGAAAAAAGTGGTTTTATCAAATTGCTTAGCTACTACTCATCCAGAACTGGCAAAAGAATGGCATCCAACAAAAAATAAATTAACACCGTTTGATGTAATATCTGGTTCAAATAAAAAAGTATGGTGGGAGTGCGATAAAGGAGAAGACCATGAATGGGCAGCAGTTGTAGGGAGTAGGATTACTGGTGTGTCATGTCCAATCTGTTCAAATAAAAAAATTGTAAAATCAAATTGCTTAGCTACCTTAAATCCAAAATTAGCTAAACAGTGGCATCCAATAAAAAATGGTCATTTAACTCCATTTGATTTTGGTATAGGTTCAAATAAAAAAGTGTGGTGGAAGTGTGAAAAAGGTGAAGATCACGAATGGGAAACTCATATTATAAGTAGAAATAGTGGTAATGGTTGTTCAATATGTAATGGAAAAAAAGTTGTTTTATCAAATTGCTTAGTCACAACTCATCCAGAGCTGGCAAAAGAATGGCATCCAACAAAAAATAAATTATCTCCGTTTGATGTAATATCTGGTTCAAATAAAAAAGTATGGTGGAAGTGCAACAAAGCAGATGACCATACATGGTTTACTTCTGTAAATCATCGTAGTAACGGAACAAAATGTCCATTCTGTGCAAATCAAAAAGTTTCTAAAACAAACTCCCTTGGAGCTTTATATCCAGAATTATCAAAAGAATGGCATCCAACAAAAAATAAATACACTTCGTTTGATGTAATATCTGGTTCAAATAAAAAGTTTTGGTGGAAGTGTGATGTAGGAGAAGATCATGAATGGGAGGCGTCATGTAGTAAAAGAATATATGGAAGAGGTTGCCCTATTTGTTCTAACCATAAAGTTGTAAATTCCAATTGTTTAGCTTTAACCCATCCACAGCTATTGAATTTTTGGTCCGAAAAAAATATTATTTCACCATATGAAGTAACTTTTGGTTCATCAAAAAAAGTGTTTTGGGATTGTAATTTAGGACATAATTATTTAATGTCAATTAGTGATAAAACAAGAGGAAGAGGATGTGCGGTATGTAGTAGTCGACAAATTACAACGGATAACTGTTTAGCTACACGATATCCGAAATATGTAAAACTTTGGTCTTCAAAAAATAAGTTAACCCCATATGATGTAGCACCGATGTCTCATACCAAGACCTGGTGGAAATGTGAAAACAACCTACATGAGGATTACTATTCTAATATTCATAATGTTACAAGAGGTCATGGATGTAAAAAATGTGGCTATACTAAAATTCAAGAAACAAAAAGAAAGCCACAAGAAATTGCTGAAAATCAAATAAAATTAATTTGTTCTCAAGAGAAATATAAATTTTTGTCATGGATAGGAGAGTATAAAAACTCGAGATCTAAATTTAATTATTTATGCCCTCAAAATCACCAACATTATATTGAATTAAATTCTTTTTTAGTTGGAAGTAGATGTTCAGTTTGTGCTGGTAAAACTGTTGATTTTTCAAATTGCTTAGCTACCCTAAATCCAGAATTAGCAAAGCAATGGCATCCAACAAAAAATAAAGAACTTACAGCTAACGATGTTACAGTAGGGACTGGTAAAAAAGTCTGGTGGCTGTGCGATAAAGGAGATGACCACGAATGGGAGGCAGTGATAGGAAGTAGGAATTCTGGAGTATCTTGTCCAGTTTGTGTTGGTCAAAAAGTTGTTTTATCAAATTGCTTGGCAACACTAAACCCAGAATTAGCAAAGCAATGGCATCCAACAAAAAATAAAGAACTTACAGCTAACGATGTCTCATTAGGTACGGATAAAAAAGTCTGGTGGCAGTGTGATAAAGGTGGAGATCATGAATGGGAAGCAGATGTACGAAATAGAAATTTAGGCATTGGTTGTCCGTTTTGCACTCTTACTCCCCAATCCAAACAAGAGTTAACAATTACCTTTGAATTGTTGAAGATATTTAAAGATATTAATCCGAGAGGCTTCAAGACAAGAATTAATGGAAAGCTGTGGACTATTGATATATATATCCCACAACTTCATTTAGGTATTGAATTCGATGGTAGTTATTGGCATAAGGATAAACGAGCCTTGGATAAACTTAAAACACAACAACTAAATGAAGAAGGGTTTGATGTTATCAGAGTAAGGGAAGAGCCATTAGAAAAGATATTTGATACTGATGTAATTTCTTCAATGCCTTATACAGGTAAAAAGGTAACAGATACTGTTTTGAGACAAATTATGAAGATGAAAAAAATTGATGGTAATAAGGTTAGACAAATAAATAATTATCTTACTAAAGAAGGATTGCAAAATCAAAAAGGATTGGATGAGTATATTGATTTGATTTTAACAGAAAAAGCTAACAAATAAATGCCCACTTCTATATGCTGTACAATTGTCACTATAAATTTATTTATATAGTAGTATTTACTCAAGATCTTGATGAGTGTATCTATAAAAAAAACGGCTGGTGTTGCACGCGTTACCTCCCCCGAATTACAATTACAGCTAAGTATATTCGATAAAGTAAACGTGAAAAGTTAATGCAAGCCTACGATATTATCAATCATCGTATTAGTAAAGATCCGGTACGTTTAACCGTACAAGGACAAGATAGAAAGTGGAAAATGAAGCAAGACAACTCTCTCCTTGTTATTCAAATCATGATGGAAATACTGGAAGTTAGGGTGTAATTAGTTTTGAACTTTTCGACGACAACATTGCTTTGTAAGAGTTTAAGACCTGTAAAGGAGTATAGTATTAGTTGTTTTCCCTTGTGTGTATCGAGTATTCTCTTGATAATTTGACAATCCTTCTGAAATAAGGAGGTCTTTAAGATTGTAGAGATGATAAAGGTCTTTGTAAATTAGTTCGAGAACCGAGTCGTCTTGTGTACAAAACCTTCTCAGCAATGAGAAGGTTTTTTTGAATACTACAAGTAAGAAGGCTTCCACCTCTTGCTTGTAGTTAAACCCCAGTTTTATAACTGGGGTTTCTTTTTTTCTAAACCTTATTTAGCTATTGAGAAAGGACAACATAAATTCACTTTTTATATATAATTGAAGAAATTCCAATTCTTAAAATGCACTTAGTGTGATCACTTTGAGTGTTCCTTTTTTATCCGTTTTTAATTTACCTATTTGTGTTTCAATCGTCTCCATAGTAACAGCAGTAACTTTTAGTATAAAATCTGGATGCGTGAAAATATTCGTCCACCCTGTATTCAAGCAAAATGTACCATCTGGTTTTGAGAAGGTACTATACTGACTTTTAGATTGTGTGTTTACTAAAGTAATAATTGCGTCTTCAATAGGTGAGCCATCTTGCCCTACAACCTTTCCAAAAGCTTTTTTATGACTTGGGAGGTAGTCAATATTGTAATAATGTTCATCCTTGGGCTTTTTTATTTTTCCCCAAAATGGGATTTTATATGGTGATGTAGTACTAAATTCTTTGAACGGTAAAGAGTTTGTCTCGTGTTTTAGCGTTCCTAAAACTTCGTCCTTATTTGAGTTTAGGTAGTAAGTATCCTTTGCTCTATTGACCAAGCCATAACAACTTTCTTGTGGACATTCGCCTTCTAATTGCTCTCGAGTATCTTGAAAACTCCACCAAGAATAACCACTAGCTCCTGCTGCTCTAAATTTATTTAAGGAATAGTTTATAAATGTTAATTGATCTTCCACAGTTCCAGACGCTAGGTTTAGTGGGTCACATTCCTCAAGAGTATTGAGCCCAGTTTCGCCAACAATCCAGGGTTTTGTAATATTCTTCGAAATCCAGTATAGCTTAGATTCAAAGCGCTCTAATAAGCTTAAATTTTTAGACCAATACGGGTAGGTGTGAAAGGATAAAAAATCAACATCCATTAATTCTGGATCCCATTCACTTACAATTTTATAATGCGTTAAACCTATTGTTGTTAAATGGTTTGGGCTTGAGTCTTTAATCGCTTTGTTATAATCTTCTACAAATGTGGTTGTTTCTTTTTTACTGTATTCTCCTCTATCAAAATATATGGGTTCATTATAAAGGTCATACGCCATTAGGGTTTTATTTTTAGAAAGACCTTTAGCAATGGTGCTTAGAAAATTAAGTTGATTCTCTTCTTGTGTTTCCACTGCGCTTAATAGTAAAATAACGCGAAGTTGATTTTCTTCTGCATAGCGAAGTATGGTTTTCAAAAGTGGAATTAATCCATTTTTGATATTATCATTCCCTTCGTTAGTATTTGAAACATCAATTTGTGTCCAAGTATCAAATCCTTTATCAAATGCATCAGTAGCCGTAAAACCCGTTAGCCGAATAGCGTTAAAGCCCATATCTTTAATGGAAGTGAAATGACTGTTTATAATCGCATGAGTTTTTGTTGAGTCACTTCCCCAAGGTGTAGTGCTCTCTCCGGATTTATTCCCATAATTGGGGTGGTATCCTTTACGTGGAGTTGCGTAAAAATTATTTGAGCTGTCTTTATTTGAGCTAAATACATCTACGGAGTAATTCATTACCATTGGGTAGAAAGTGGAAGCCCCTTGGTGGAATTCTTTTCCTTTAAGTGCTATATAGTTTTCAAATCGCCCTTCTTCTTTGTAATTATTCCAATTTCCCTTTATCTTACCATTAATTATTAATCCGACTTTTTCTTCATTTTTATAAACGTGTCCATTTACAAGAGTGGAATCATATTTTAGGTACCAAACACTATCATTAGTACAAACAATGTCATCTATTGAATGTTTTTTTTGATCGCAACAAACGATCAATAGTAATGTTAAAAGAGAAGTGATTTTTAATAGGTTTTTCATAACACTCTTAAGTAGTTTGTTTTCCACATCTAATGATTTTTCAAAGGAACTAAATTAATAACAATATCTCTGTGTTCTTTATATCCAACATCTATTAACCAACTATATAAGGTAGTAGTTTACTAACAGTAATATATGTTCTAATAGTGAGTGCCTTTAAATATTCTTGTTTTAGCGACTCTTTTATTGTAGAGTAGAACTTGGTTTTTGTAAAAGAGTATGAGAACGATTTGTATTGAGTAGTTAAAATATTACCCGATATCTAGGCTTTATTTTGTGCTGTGTAGTTTGGGTGTAATTATCCCCGCTTAGTGTTTAAAATGGTATATTACAGATATATAATAATTAAAAACATACAATATGAAGAGTATCAAGAGTAGGCAATTAGAAACACAGAAAACGCTTAACAGAAGAGCAGCTTTAATTAAATTAGGAAAGTACACAGCCGTAACTGCTCTAGGAACTTTTTTAATTCTCAATCCTAAAAAAGCGCAGGCAATGAGTTCTGCTCCACCTCCAGGCGGAGGCTTTTAGAAAACAAAACAGCCGAACTAATTATTAGTTCGGCTGTTTAATTTAGTAGTATTAATGTTATACACGCTCTATTATAGTAGCGTAACCTTGTCCAACACCAATACACATAGTACAAAGTGCGTAGCGTTTGTTTTGCTTTTTCAATTCTAGAGCAGCAGTTTGAATAATACGTGTTCCCGAAACTCCCAAAGGATGCCCTAATGCAATAGCACCTCCATTTGGATTGATACGTTCATCGTCGTCTTTTAAACCCATTTCGCGTATACACGCTAAAGCCTGAGCAGAGAAAGCTTCGTTTAATTCTATAATATCCATATCGGCTAAAGTCAATCCTGCCTTTTTTAAAGCTTTTTCTGATGCCTTAACAGGACCAATTCCCATAATGCGAGGTTCAACACCTGCAACAGCAGAACTTACAATTTTAGCAATTGGCTTTAAATCATATTTGGTTACAGCCTCTTCCGATGCTAAAAGCATTGCTGCTGCACCGTCGTTCAAACCAGAAGCATTTCCGGCAGTTACGGTTCCATCCTTTTTAAAGGCTGTTCTTAGTTTAGCTAAAATCTCTAGGGAACTATTGGCTTTTATAAATTCATCTTTCGAAAAGATAATAGAATCTTTTTTCCTTTGAGGAATCTCAACTGCTACGATCTCTTCATCAAAGCGTCCGGCTGCTTGTGCTTTGGCTGCTTTTTGCTGAGAGTTTAAAGCAAATGCATCTTGATCTTCTCTAGATATATTATAAAGTTCAGCTAAGTTTTCTGCAGTAGAACCCATTCCTTCAGTGCCGTACATAGTATCTAACTTCTTATTTACAAAACGCCAGCCAAAACTAGAATCGTGCATCTCTATATCTCTACCAAAAGGTTTCGATGCTTTAGAAGTTACCCAAGGTCCACGGGTCATATTTTCCATGCCTCCAGCAAGCATAAAATCTGCTTCCCCTAATTGTATAACACGACTTGCATTAATAATTGCCGACATCCCCGAAGCACACAAACGATTTACTGTTTCGCCAGGAACAGAGTAAGGTAAGCCAGCGAGTAATGCAGACATACGCGCTACATTTCTGTTGTCTTCTCCTGCCTGATTCGCACATCCCATAATTACATCTTCTATAGAATCTGCAGGAACATTTGGATTTCTAGACATTAGCGTTTTAATTACTAAAGCCCCTAAATCGTCTACTCTTGTGGTTGCTAAAGAACCACCAAAGTTTCCAAATGGAGTTCTTATTGCGTCTAGTATATATGCTGTTTTCATAATCGTTTTCTTTAAATAAGATGGTCGTGTAGTAAAGATGTTTTTGCTAACGCTGTTCATACTTTCCAATCTTTACTCGTTCTATAAACAGTTCCTTTAAATAGTGCAACTGTTTTATCTTCTTGATTTGTAATGGTAATTTGATAAACTCCAATCTTATTAGAAAGGCTCATCTCTTTGGTGTGTGCTGTCAATACATCTCCTTCTTTACTAGCATGTGTATGCGAAATAGAAGTTTCTACCGAAACAGATTTTCTTCCATGTCCATTTGAAGCAAATGCCAAGGCACTATCGGCTAAAGAATAGCTAACCCCGCCGTGTAAAATATAGAATCCGTTAAGCATTTCTTTGCGAACCGTCATCTGTAGTACGGATATTCCAGCACCACCTTCTATACGTTTAATACCTAACCACTGGCTAAAGGCATCGTTCTCGTACATTTTATCGACTACTTTCTTGGCTATATCGCTCATTAGAAAAAGTTTTTTTGCTCGCGAACCATCTTTCTTAATAACGGACTTGGGCGGTATCGATCTTCACAATAATTAGTATAAAGTTCTTCTAGCTGAGCTAAAACGGTATCCAAACCAATTTCATCAGCCCAAGCCAATAATCCTTTAGGGTAATTCACCCCTTTAGTCATTGCTAAGTCTATGTCTTTTGCCGAAGCAATGTTTAAGAATAATGCATCAATTGCTTCATTGATTAGCATAGCCACAACACGATCAACTATTTTTGTCCCTAAAACTTTATCAGTATTTGGTTCTGGTTTTATAGCTCCTTCGCTATAATCGTAGAACCCGTGCCCAGATTTTCTACCCAAACGTCCTGCTTCCAATAGTCTCTTTTGAGAGAAGGAAGGTTTATAACGTTGGTCGTAGAAAAATTCTTTAAAAACGGTTTCGGTAACCACATAATTCACATCGTGTCCTATATAGTCAGTCAGTTCAAAAGGTCCCATACGGAACCCTCCTATTTCTTTCATTGCCCAGTCAATGGTTGCAATATCTGCGACGCCTTCTTCCAGAATACGAAT
>Ga0308002_1000760_pt1 | contig 11286 bp, 7 predicted proteins | sample Neamet34_FD_203148 | JGI IMG/M metagenome (GOLD analysis project Ga0308002, IMG submission 203148) | Marine microbial communities from water near the shore, Antarctic Ocean - #34 | ecosystem: Environmental > Aquatic > Marine > Unclassified | place: Southern Ocean | collected 2014-06-06
CGGCAATTTGAATTTCTATCTCTCCAGTAGGAATTTTCTTGTTTTTTGAACTACGTTCTATTACAGTCCCTTTAATCTGAATTACAAACTCACGTCCTAGTTTACGAGCTTTTAAACAGAGTCCTTCATTGGTTTCCATATTAAAAACCAATTGAGTAATACCGTATCTATCGCGTAAATCTACAAAGGTCATCCCTCCGAGGTCGCGCGATTTTTGTACCCATCCACTAAGGGTAACTTCTTTTTCTAAATTGCTAATGTTTAGCTCTCCGCAAGTATGTGATCGTAACATGTTGTCTGATTTTGAGCAGCAAAAGTAGTGAATTGTATTGAGCTTTCGGCAGTAAGGCAGCTGCATCATTTTACAGCTTTAGTGAATTAAAATAAAGGGTCACCGAAAAGAGAAAAGAGGTTAGAAACGCAAAACCTCACCCTGTTTCTTTCGAAACTTCTCTCTCCCCAGTAGGAAGAGAGTTTTTAAGGGTGAGGAAAAAAAGTCTTTTGCGTATTTGAATGGTAAAGATAGTATTCTTACTAAACACATCGGCTATTTAAAATAGCAAAACTACTTTGTAGTGCCTCATTCAAATTTAGTACCTTGCTCACTCTAAAAATGATCTTATGGCAGTGCAAAAACCTTTCAATTTACAGAAGTGGATAGCAGATAATCGCGATTTATTAAAACCTCCTGTTGGGAATAAAAATCTTTACAAACAGGCTGGCGATTTTATAGTTATGATTGTAGGTGGACCTAATGCCCGTAAAGATTACCACTATAACGAAAGTGAAGAATGGTTTTTCCAGGTGGAAGGCGACATTAATGTGCGCATTCAGGAGGATGGAAAAGCTGTAGATATTCCTATTAAGGAAGGTGAAATGTTTTTATTGCCTGCCAAAGTACCTCATTCTCCAATGCGCTCTAAAGGGTCTGTAGGATTGGTTATAGAAAAAGTTCGAAAAGGAACTAACGATATGGATGGTCTGTTGTGGTTTTGTGAGAGCTGTAATCATAAGTTACACGAAACGTACTTTCCTTTAACAAATATTGAAAAAGATTTTATCCCGAGATTTAAAGATTTTTACGCAAGTAAAACACTGCGAACCTGCAATAAATGTGGAACAGAAATGGATACCGATCCACGATTTATATAAAACCCTACTATGCCTCAAAAGAATTTATTTACCATAGATATTCACACGCACATCCTCCCAAAAGATATTCCTAATTTCAAGGAGAAATTTGGTTACGGTGGCTTCATTAGTCTAGACCATCATAAGCCTTGTTGTGCGAAAATGGTTATGGACGATAAGTTTTTTCGCGAGGTAGACGATAATTGTTGGTCTGCAGAAAGACGTATGGAAGAATGCGATGATCAAGGCGTACATGTACAAGTTTTGTCTACCGTTCCGGTTATGTTCTCGTATTGGGCAGAGCCTAAAGATACTTTAGAGGTTGCGGTTTTTTTAAACGATCATATTGCAGATATAGTAAAGCGTTTTCCAAATAGGTTTGCTGGTTTAGGAACAATACCTATGCAAGATACAGGCATGGCTATACAAGAGTTAAAACGCTGTAAAGAAATTGGCTTAAAGGGAATTCAAATAGGAACCCACGTAAATAATAAAAACCTTAACGAAGCTGAGTTTTTCCCAATTTTCGAAGTTTGTGAAGAATTAGATATGTGTGTATTTGTTCACCCTTGGGATATGATGGCTAAGGAACATATGGATAAATATTGGTTGCCCTGGTTAGTGGGAATGCCTGCAGAGAGTTCAAGAGCTATTTGCTCATTTATTTTTGGAGGCGTTTTCGAAAGATTACCTAATTTACGTGTTGCATTTGCGCACGGTGGAGGTTCTTTCCCATCTACCATTGGTAGAGTTTCGCACGGATTTGATGTTAGACCCGACCTTTGTGCAGTGGACAATAAAATACACCCAAGAGATTATATTGGGAAGTTCTATATAGATAGCTTGGTGCACGACCCCAAAATGTTGGAGTATATTGTAGATGTTATGGGTGCCGATAAAATCGCCTTAGGTACCGATTATCCTTTTCCTTTAGGTGAGTTACAGCCTGGGAAATTAATAAATAGCATGCCTTGGGATGATGCACAAAAAGAACAACTTTTAAGTAAGTCTGCTTTGGATTGGTTAGGTATGAAAAAAGAGGATTTTGCTGGGTAGTAATTTGCATATAATTTCGAATTTCATCGTATACTAAACAAGTCAATAATTAATTAAAGCTCAGTAAACATTAGTCCAAAAGCTTATATTTGCAGCTTATACAAAAGGAATTTCAGATGTCGCAAGAACCAAAAAGATATACCATTACGGCAGCATTGCCATATACCAACGGACCAGTTCATATAGGGCATTTAGCGGGCGTTTATATTCCAAGTGATATATATGCTCGATTTTTACGATCAAATAAAAAGGACGTTGTCTTTGTTTGTGGTTCCGATGAACACGGTGTACCCATTACGATAACTGCGAAAAAAGAAGGCGTTACCCCACAGGAAGTGGTAGATAAATACCATAAAATTATTGGAGATTCTTTTAAAGAATTGGGTGTTAGTTTTGATAAATACCATCGAACTTCAGCGAAAAATCATCACGAAACAGCCTCAGAATTTTTCAAGCATCTAAATAGTCAAGGCTTGTTAATTGAAAAGGTTAACGAGCAGTATTACGACGAAATTGAAAACGAATTTCTAGCCGATAGATACATTACTGGAACTTGTCCTCATTGTAAAAGTGATGGTGCTTATGGAGATCAGTGTGAAAAATGTGGGACTTCTTTAAATGCCACAGATTTAATAAATCCACAATCTGCATTAAGCGGGAACAAGCCTGTAATGAAGGAAACCAAACACTGGTTTTTACCTTTAGATAAATACGAAGCTTGGTTAAAAGAATGGATTTTAGTAGGTCATAAATCCGATTGGAAATCGAATGTTTACGGACAATGTAAATCGTGGTTAGACCAAGGATTACAAGCTCGTGCGGTAACGAGAGATTTAGATTGGGGAATCCCTGTTCCTGCCGAGGGAGCCGAAGGAAAAGTGCTTTACGTTTGGTTTGATGCTCCTATCGGGTATATTTCTGCCACTAAACAATGGGCTAAAGAAAATGGAAAAGATTGGGAGCCGTATTGGAAATCTGAGGACACTAAGATGGTTCAATTTATAGGGAAAGACAATATTGTATTTCACTGTATTATTTTCCCCGCAATGTTAAAAGCTCATGGCGATTTTATAGTTCCAGAAAATGTACCAGCCAATGAATTTTTGAATTTAGAAGGCGATAAAATTTCTACTTCTAGAAACTGGGCTGTTTGGTTACACGAATATTTAGTAGATTTCCCTGGGATGCAAGACGTAATGCGTTATGTATTGTGTGCAACTGCTCCAGAAACAAAAGACAACGATTTTACTTGGAAAGATTTCCAAACTCGTAACAACTCTGAGTTAGTTGGGATATACGGAAACTTTATAAATAGAGTAGTGGTGCTTACCAATAAGTACTACGATGGAGCTGTACCAGAAAGAGCAGAATTGTCTGATTATGATAAAGAAGTACTTGCCGAATTAAAAGCTTTCCCAGCTAAGATCGCTAAGTCTATTGACTTATATCGTTTTAGAGAAGCTTTGTCTGAAGTGATGAATTTAGCTCGTTTAGGTAATAAGTATTTAGCTGATGAAGAGCCATGGAAATTGGTGAAAACGGATGAGGTACGTACCAAAACGATTATGAATATTGCCTTACAGATTGCTGCAAATTTAACTATTGTTTCTGAACCATTTATTCCTTTTACAGCAACTAAACTAGCTACGATGTTAGGTTTAGAGAAATTAGATTGGGAGCATGCAGGATCAGAAGGTTTACTTTTAGCTGGAGCTAAAATTGAAAAAGCAGAATTATTATTCCGCAAAGTAGAGGATAGTGAAATTGAAGCTCAACTTCAAAAATTAGAAGCTACAAAATTGGCTAATCAAGCTGTAGAGCCACAAAAGGAAAATATAAGCTTCGATGATTTTTCTGGAATGGATATCCGTATAGGAACCATTTTAGAAGCAGAAAAAGTCAAGAAAACTAAAAAGCTTCTTAAGTTAACAATCGACACAGGTTTAGATGTGCGTACTGTAGTTTCTGGAATTGCTGAACATTATAAGCCAGAAGATATTGTAGGCGAACAGGTTTCTATTTTGGTTAACCTAGCACCCAGAACGATCAAAGGAATCGAGTCTCAAGGAATGGTTTTAATGGCAGAAGATAAAGACGGAACCTTGCGTTTTGTGAAATCAAATTCTTCAAGTTCTAACGGATCTATAATTGCATAAATTCGCACCTCATGAATAAGGGATAGTTGTCCTATAAAAAAAGCCTCCCAAATGGGAGGCTTTTTCATTTATTTACTGACTATAAATTGTATCAGTTTATTCTTTGTTTTAATAAAATAGAGTCCTATTTCTAAGTCTATATCTAACTTCATATTGTTTCCTTCGGATTTGAAACTTTTTAGAGTTTGCCCAAGGCTGTTATTTATAGATACTGTTTCATTTTCTTCTAATCCTGTTACGGTAAAAGCACCTGTATTTGGATTAGGATAAATGTTGATTTTAGAAATAACCGCATCATCTAAAGATAAATAAACGAAGTTAAAATTACTTGTACTTATAGGATTACCGAGTACATCTTCTACATTAGAAATTGTAAGCGTATTGTCTCCAACAAACATATTTTCTACCGTTAGTGTAACCTTATTTGGTTGAAATGGATGTCTAGCTGCATTAGTTACTATTGCACCGTTAGTAATAGAATAGTTATTTAAATCCTCCGCAGTAACAGTAGTTACGTCTTCAGAAAACAAAACAACAATGGTTGATTCGTTTAATGCCTCAACACTTGTAATAATAGGTCCATTGGTATCTGTTCCTGCCGCTACATCATCTTCTATCCTAAGGTCAATTTTCCACTCTCCGAAGTTGTAGTTGCAAACTCCAGTAATAGAACCAATTTGTTCAGCTACAACCGCAGGATATTCAAAGCCTTCTTCTGTATTGTGAATGATACACTCTCCAGTTCCATCGTTTACTTTCCAAGCACCGTAATCATCAAAATTAAAGGTTGCGTAGGTTACAGTAAGATTCATTACTTGTACTAGAACCCCTTCGTAATCTTCGTTTGCTAAATCACCTGTATTAATGGCAATTGGTTCTGGAATAGGATTGTTAGAAGTTAAAATAAACACATCCTCTGGAAATGCAAATTCTGTTAGACTATTGTACTCTGAAACTTCACCCGTTACAATAACGCTATCACCTAAAACAGGAAATACTGAAGAAGAATAAACATATATTCCAGAACGAACTCCTGCTCCATTTTGAATGTAGAAGTCGTTTCCAAAGCTAGCGGTTACAATACCAGTTGTAGAAACCGTTTGTCCTTGAAAAGGAGAATCTTCTGTAGTCCCTTGAATATTTTGGATGCTTGTAATGGCTCCATCGAATGGGTTAAGGTTAACTTTATAATTTCCATAAAATGTATTTTCGTAAGAGCCAGCCTCTGCAACAATTTTATATTTAATATCTGTTCCTGCTGCTTGTACCGCTATATTAGCCGACCAAATATCGTCTAGGGAAGTCATTGTAACTTCATTGTTTAATTCGTACCAAGAAGTTCCCCATGTAAGTGTAGCATTATTTACAGTTGAGCTGATATTCGTTGTAATTTCTGCATTGATTGTTTGAACATCATCTTCGTTAGGTGCAGCGTTTCCTAAATCTACATTCACAAATTGAATTTCGTTAAGGGCTTCATCTCCCCAAATACGATTAGCCAAATCTGGATAATCTACAAAAGGGTTTCTGTTGTTTTGCCATCCGTAAATAACATCATTTCTTCTACGTTCGAATGCATCTACAGGATCTTGCTCATTCCAAGCAAGTAATGTAGAGAGTTTTCCCATTTGTGCATTCGGGAAAGTACTTGTAAAATCTACTACATTTAAGTTAGGTTCTCCAGTATCGCCACTGTAACGGGTGTGCATATAAAAGATAATTCTTGCAACATCTCCTTTAGATCCATCTCTTGGTTCCCATGTCGAATTGGTGTAATTACATTCTGTAGCTTCTGTGTGTTGTACACCGCCATTATCGAAATCTTTATAGCCTCTTGAACTGTTTATACTCGCATCGCAGGGCTTTAAATTATGAGCATCGCTATAAGGACCTAAATCTCCATAGTTTGAGAAGTTACCATGAGATTTTGCCCATACGTGCTCTCTGTTCCAATAGTCAGTTTGATTATTACTTGCGAACTCGCTTTTAGGAATAGAAATTCCTTTGTACACCAACATAATATTATCTGTATTGTTGGGGTCTTGGTCGCTGTCCTTTAGAATTTGCTTGGCAGAACTGTACGAAAATTCGTTGTGGTTTTTGATGATGTCGTGTAAGGCATCTTCTAAATTTGATCCAGCTAATTGCTGAGTCGTTTGGTAATAATCTGGACTCTGTGCCATTAAAGGCATACAAAGAGTAAGTAGAAAATAGAATGTTTTTTTCATGACTATGATTTAAAAAGATAATTTGAATGAAGTTGTAAATCGTCGACCCATACCAAAAAACACAGAAGATGAGGCTGCGTCAAAATTATTTAGATTTTGTGTGTAAGGATCGTTGTTTCTAGCGTCTGATATGTAAGTTGTATTTAACACATTTAGTATATTAAATTTGAGATCTATAAATACTTTTTGATAATCGAATCGATAACCAGCATGAAAGTCAAATAATTCATAAGCTGGAATTTTCCAAGAATCTCTTCCTTCGTTCCCATTGTTTAAATCCAGTGGGTTAAAGTCTGCGTAGTGATTGTCGTAGTACATCGCTTTAAAAGTAATGTAACCATTTTTAATTGGAGCATAACGTATGCTAGATCCTATTTGAAGTTGCGCTGCATCGCCAACATGAACTCCAGTTGCATCAAAATAATCTACGCCTAATAAGTTATTATTGTCGTCGTAACTCCGAATACTATCACTTGAATTCCAACGCCAATCTCCAATACTACTTAAAACCTGAAGTGTAATGTCTTTGTTCATTCTAAACGAAGCATCCATCTCAATTCCTTGATGCAATGCATTTATTCCATTAATGTTGTAATTTATCCTTTCACCCCCATCACCTTCATAAACACCAGATTGTGGCTTGTTATTCCATTGTGTTCTGTAGAGATTTAAATTCGTACTAAACCTTGGACTATTATAGCTGTGTCCGAGTTCTATAGCATAAACTTCTTCGTTTCTAATTTCTGCGAATAGCTGATTGTCGAAGTCAAATATATTTCGCAATTTAGGTGCCTTTTCTAGGTAGCCTATATTCATAAAGGCATTGTTGTATTCGTCTATATTATAGTTAAAACCAGTCTTTAAAGTGTAACCAGGTATCCACTTCCACTCGCTTTCTGTAGCTCTAGCTTCCTTAGAATCTACTGTATAGTTAGTGCCATTGTGCGTAATCGTATCTCCGTATGATAATACCTGTATATAAGTAGTATCTTCCAACACAAGGTCTAATGGTTTGAAGTAATCGATTCTTTTATAACCCGTGTTTGATAATGAAATATTTGCAAAAGCGGTCCAATTACCGGCCTTATACTCCATTTGTTGGAATACACCCGCCCATTTAACCAATGCATCATTATGATAAGAATATTTGGCTCCTTTTTGGATAACAGCTGAAGAATCAGAAGCTGCAACTTCATTATTTGCTACATAATAATCACCTCCTAGTAAATCATGTACTTCTCTGTAGTGTTCTCCTGTATAATGCCTTAGGTCTATTCCACCGGAGAGGGTAATTTCGTCACTAGATTCTAGGTTGTAGGTTGACAATAAGCCAAACCATCTGTGGTTATTTATCGAACTACGAATAAACTGAGTTGATTTATGTTCTGTAGCGCTGTAGTTCGGGTCTATTGAAGGATCATATGGAGCTCCGAAGATGCTATTTCTAGTATTTCCCGAATTTATATCGTAAATCTTTTGAAAATCAATTTGATTGTCAATTCCCCTAGGTGGATTTGATTGACTTGGAGCAGTTCCCCCTCCATTTCCAAGTGATACATATAGAACATTTGATGCAATTAATTTATCATTTACTGCCCAGAAATGATTCAAACTAATTTGAGGTTTGTGGTAATAATTCATTCGGGAGCTTAGATTTTCATTTTGAGTATATGTTGTATCCATTGGAGTCCCATTTTCGTCAAAATTAACCGTATATCGATTTAATCTACCCCAGTCTTCATTGTATCTAAGGCCAAAATCACCTATAACCCCTGTGGTATCTATGCCTAGATCTGCTGCATAGCTTTTATCGTACAGAGAAATTGCTTGTTTGTAAGAACGTTGACCGTGACTCTGTGGTGCTCCAAAAGCAGTAAACGAGAGTTGATGATTTTTTATTTTCTTTTGAACTTTTACATAGTAAAAAGTTCCCTTAGACCAGGTTTCATCTACCCAGCCATTACTTTTTTTGTAGGATGCCGCCAAAGAGTAGCCCCAGCCATTTTTTAGTTTTCCACTATTATAACCTAAGGTTGTTTTTAAATAGCCATTTCCTCCAATATTTTGAGAAAACTTTAATCCTTCCTTAGATTCTATTCCTCTAGTAAGAATGTTCATTGTTCCTCCTACAGCAGGGATTGCTAATTTTGAAGCACCTAAACCACGCTGTACTTGTATGGTCTTAGTCATTACATCCAAACCAAACCAGTTAGACCAATAAACCCAGCCATTTTCCATGTCGTTCATTGGGATTCCATCTACCATTACAGCAACATTACGTTGATTAAAGCCGCGAATAGAAATCCTAGCATCTCCATCTCCACCACCACCTTGAGTTGCATAAACTCCTGGTGTACTGTTTAAAATTAATGGAATGTCTTGTCCTGCGAGTTCTTCTTCTAACTGTTTTGGGCTAATATTAGAAAAAGCAACAGGTGTTTCTCTGGAACGAGCAATGTCAGACACAACCTCAACCTCGTTAAGAATTTGACTGTTTATGAAGAAATTAAGTTCTTGGTTTTTTGTAAGAGTTATGGTTTTTTTAAGCTCCTCATAACCTACATAAGAAACACTCAAATCGTAAGTTCCTTTAGGTAAAGTAAGCTGGTAAAAGCCATTAAAGTCTGTAACTGTACCTGTACCATTTTTTACAACTACGGTTGCTCCAATTAGAGTTTCATTGTTATTATAGTCTTGTACGTAGCCTTGTAGTACTACTTGTGCTTGTACATTAATTACAAAAAGTAAACACAGAAGAAAGTAGAAATATCTCATAGGAATAGGAAAAAAAAGCTCCCATTTTGGGAGCTTTTAAAATTAGTTTAAAAGAATTTTTTGTAGAATAATGTCTTTATCTTCGAGTATTACTTCTACAAAATACAAGCCTTTTAGTGTTGGGCTTATAATTAGTGTTTCTGTAATAGTTGAGTTGTTGTAAACTTCGGTAAGTAATTGTGCTCCTAATAAATTATAAAGAGAAATGCTTTTTATAGCACTTGTCGCTTTAATAGTAAGTTGTCCTGTAGTATTAGGGTTTGGATACATCTGTATAGAACTTTCGTTTTCTTCTAAAGACAGTACGCAGTCACATTCGTGAGTACCTAAGCCTGAAAAACTATTAGCAGCTAAAGAATCCCATTCTAAAGTTGGGTCAAACGAATAGACCTGGGTTGGGTCGTAAACAAACCCAGATGTAACGACTGATTTACGCCTTAAGGTATGGTCTTTAGTCCACAAAGCTCCTGATTCATCACTCCATCCCTCTCCTGGATTCTCTCCTATTTTACCTATAACATCTAGAATATCTCCAGTTAAAGTTTCTAATGTAACTGCATCGTTTCCGTTGAAATACATTGTAGTAGGCCCAGTGTTGTAATCTGGACAAATAAATAAATCTACTTTACCCATTAAATCTTCATCTACTGAATAAATACTGTCTAATAATCCTGTAACACTATCTGTATATAAGTACCAACCGTCCCACATTGGGGCATCAAATGATTCCCCGTTAGGATCTCTTTTATCAATCCCTACAACAAATGCTTGACCAGGGCCTACAGAACCTTCTAAAACTTTAGTTTCAGGGACTGTTGCGCCATTACTCCATCTAGACAATGCGTAATTAGATAGGTCAATAGTCTCGCTAGTTGGATTAAAAATCTCAATTGCTTTGTTGTTACTCCATCCTTCTACATACTCCGAAATAAAGAGTTCAGAACAGTTTTGTGCATTCATCGTAAAAGCACTTAGAAGGCTTAAACTCAATAGGTAAATCTTTTTCATGTCTAATTCTTTTAGAATAACAAATTTAATAAAAGTAAGCACATAACAAAGTAATGACTTAACTAATGAGAATGATTTTTGAAATTATAAAAAAATAGAATAAAAAAATCTGTTATATTTGCTTTCCCTAATTTATATAGATGTCCGATTCTTTAATAATTATCCCCACTTACAACGAAAAAGAAAACGTAGCCAAAATGTTGCGTGCTGTATTTTCTTTAGATAAATCATATCATGTACTTATTGTAGATGATGGCTCTCCTGATGGTACTGCCGCCATTGTAAAAGGGTTACAAGAAGAATTTTCTACACAGCTTTTTATCGAAGAGCGTTCGGGAAAACTTGGTTTAGGAACGGCCTATATTCATGGTTTTTATTGGGGTTTAAAAAAAGACTACTCTTACTTTATAGAAATGGATTGTGATTTCTCCCACAACCCAAACGATTTAATTCGCTTGTATAACGCTTGTGCTATAGATGGAAACGATATGGCAATTGGTTCTCGTTATGTAGGTGGCTTGGTAAATGTAATTAACTGGCCTATTGGTAGAGTAATGATGTCGTACTTTGCATCACGTTATGTGAAAATGATTACAGGTTTACCAGTTGATGATGCTACGGCAGGATTTAAGTGTTACCGCCGAGAGGTTATTATAAACGTATTGCGATCTAACGTAACTTTTGTGGGTTATGCCTTTCAAATAGAAATGAAGTTTAAAGCTTGGAAGTTTGGGTATAAAATTAAAGAAGTTCCCGTTATCTTTACCGATCGTACCGAAGGGGAGTCGAAGATGAGTTCCTCTATTTTTTATGAGGCCTTTTTTGGCGTTATTCAAATGAAACTGAAAAGTTTCTTCGTAAAATACAAACAGGAATAGTTTATTATATAGCATGAAAAAGCTTCTTAAAAATGCTCAAATCATTAACGAAGG
>Ga0308002_1000762_pt1 | contig 11284 bp, 23 predicted proteins | sample Neamet34_FD_203148 | JGI IMG/M metagenome (GOLD analysis project Ga0308002, IMG submission 203148) | Marine microbial communities from water near the shore, Antarctic Ocean - #34 | ecosystem: Environmental > Aquatic > Marine > Unclassified | place: Southern Ocean | collected 2014-06-06
TCTCTATGAACATACCCAGCATCATTGTACCAAACCTTTAATCCATTATCGTATACCCAACTGCCATCTTCTTGTTCTGTTGCGGCACGATAGTCTATAGCATAATCTCTATGCTTGGGCTCTAAGTATTTGGGCAATTGCATCCATTTGTTAAAGTTCATAGTCATAGTTATCCATATTTTAATATTAACCACATTTTTTCTTCGTCACTGACATCTACCCGAGTACACCATTTATCAAACGATAACATATTCCCTTCATATATCCAACACACTCGGCCATCTGGATGTATTATAGCAGGACCATCTTCGCGATGTAAAGATCCTGATCCATATCTACCAAGGCGCCATACTTTGGCACCCGTTCGGTCAATATACGATTCACTACCCATATTTTAATATCAACCTTGCTTTGTCTACATCCGAAATTGGCGCTAATGTAATCCAATCCTTGAAAAAATACTCAGTATCATTGATATACCAAAACATGTCACCGTTCCACCTTTCGTGTGCTGGACCATCTAATCGATGTATTTCACCCACTTCGTTGTACCAACATATATCACCCATACTAGGACCACATAGTTGTTGGACTTCTGTTCTATTGTCACCAACTGGAGTATCCAACCACGATCCATTGTCTTGCAAGACCATATGAAATAATATTTTATGTGCATCAAGTGTACTGAGTTCATTATCCATATTTTAATACCAGATACGCTTTCTCTTCTACTGTACCATCCGAATATTTAATCCAACGATGAAATGAGTAACCGCGATTATCAATGAACCACCTAACACCTTCACCATCTTTCTTAATGATTGCTGGACCATTACCACGATGGACATCACCAGCGGCATTATACCACCATACATCACCATTAGTGTGTATATATGATCCATCGTCTTGTTTTTTGGCACCTGCTGTACTCATGTGATGCTGGAGCGAACTCATTGTGTTAACCTATTCTAGTGCTTCGTATACTTCTCGACTATTTGGTCTTCTGTCATATTCATAATGACATCATTTTGTATGTCTGCTGGAGACACTTCATCTAATATATCTAACTCGCGGTCTTTCTCACCGAAGAACTTGTCTAGCATCATACCAAACGTTTCTTTGTCCAAGAAGCCTATCTCTATCTTTGCGTCAATTCGTCCTGGTCTAATCATCGCAGTGTCTAATGTCTCAATGTGATTAGTACACATAATAACAATACGCCCATGATTTGATACTACACCATCTAATGATGTAAGAACTTTAGATAGACCAACCTTTTTCAAATCTTCTGAAAAACTATCGGCTGGTGTTTTCTCTTCAGTTTCCATTCTAGTCATTCTGGCTATCGAACCGCCCATTGAATCATACTTGGATTCACTGCGCTTGGCTAATCCAAATGTGTCAACTTCATCTACTACAATTACACTGTCACTCACTGCGAGAGCCGCGGATGCCAAGTTCTCAGCACTCGTTACTAACACTACATCTTTGTCAAGATAACCAGCGATTGCTCTAATAAGTGTTGTCTTGCCAGTTCCAGGAGGACCATATAGTAATATGCCCAATTGATACGGTATATTATGTTTAGTGTACCATGCTTCTTTCTGTACGAAATTATCAATTATGTTAGTAATTTCGTCTCGGGTGTCTCTTCTGAGAATTACATTGTCAATCTTTTGCTTTGGTTGGTCTACTAAGTGGTCTTTACCATATGAATACTGGTAGTACGATGTCATTCTGCTGTCTTTAGACTCTTTAACATCAGCCATAAGTTCATCAAATAACTTGTGCGACCTGCCTAGGCGCTTGATAATAACGAACTCTTTTACATTCTGAGAAGTTGAATCTTCTTTTCTCACTGTAATATAAAGAGGATTACCTTTGTACCAGAACCATTGAGAACCATAGCCTAGTCCTTTAATCATATCGCCATCACCATATGCACCGTTATTGATACGAATGCTTCTTGCTCTAGCAGATAAACCTGATATCTCAAAGAACTTCATCATCAGGTGAAACGAGGTATCGGTTGAATTTAATGCCAGTTCAGTAGTAGTGTGTCGTTTTACGAACTCAAACATCCGCATCGGTACTGACCGACATAGATATGTCATTGTTCCCAGTACGCCAGCGATAACCATGCCCGCCGCGAACTCATTACCACCAACTACTTCATTCACATACAAATTTCCAGACTGTAACATGGTCGTAAATGTATTTTCTAACTCGTCAAGCATATTATAATCCTGTGATTTCGTATGCTTCTTTTGGAAGCCAGTGGTTGTTCATTCGTTCTGGATGCCATAACACGACAACTATGTTGTCCATATGCCAACTCTCACAATTACCTTCAGTATCAGTAGCAAGACATATTGCTCCATTTGGTATACGACTCAACACCTCTTCGTGTCTGCTATGAACACTAACAATAGTATTATTGTAACAGACACTATGGTCTTTGTGATGATTTGATGATTGTTTAATACTGCCACCCAAACTAGTCGTAAGGAATTGACAGCCTTTACTGATTCCCAGTATAGGTTTATTGTGTTCTTGTGCTAATGCCAACGTGCGTTGTTCTATGAGAAGTCGCTTTTCATTGTACTGCCAACTATCTTCCATCATACTATTTCCACCAGAGAATACTACTAAGTCGCAATTGATTATTAAATCATTATCAAAATGATCTATATCATTCGGAATTGGGTATAATGTATGTCCTCTGAACATGTCATAAAATCCATGATCAATGCTATCGTAAGGACCATTGCGGAAGTCTATCACTCGTTGTGTGATTGCTATTTTCATGGTTTATTTGCTCTAATATTTCAGTCATAATTATAACACATATTGAACCTATATGTCAATCAAATAGTGATGTATCTAACTGTTTATTTTGCTCTCTCTTAGCCTTCCACTTTGCTCGTTGCTTTTCTCTCTTCACTAACTCACCTGGTTCAGGTGCTTCAGGAATTGGATTATCTAATACTTCAACATTATCTAATGTTGGTAAGAATACATCATATGCATTTTTGTTTAATTCAAATCCAACAAAATTACGACCATATCGCAATGCGGTCCTGGCTGTTGTGAATCCACCACAGAATGGGTCTAGTATGACATCGCCGCGATTAGAACTATACATAATGAACTTTTCTATAAATGTCTCACTAAGTTGGTTCTTGTTCTTTACCTGTCCTGGCTTATAATCTCTAGGTAACTCCTGTACTGATTGTCTATCGTGATAGGAATCTTTGCTATCGGTGAAATACGCATTTGTATTAAATGTGCGTTTCTGTTTACCCTTATTAGGCTTCTGCCAGAATAACACATGGTAATGACTACTTACAAATTTCTGCGTAGTGCTTACTCCAAAAGAGTACTCTGCTACGATATGATTTATCTCTGTTAGTTCAGTAGAATGTAATGCGTTTAGAATGTGGTGTAGATTGGTATACCCACTGACGATGTACATAGACCCGCCTGGGCGTAGTACTCTCGCACACTCAGTAATCCACTCAGTTGAAAACACATCATACGATTCTAAGGGCACTTCTACATAACCATCAACAACATTACTCTCGTCACGATTGTAATGAGTATCTAACTTGTCACCTTCTATGCCATACGGAGGGTCAGTAAAAATCATATCAATAGAATTACTATCAATATGATTTTTCATACCATCTATACAGTTTTCATTCCAAACTGTTGAACTCATAAAAATGTTTCAATCAATTTCTTTTGTGCCTGCATCTTAATTTCCTTGTAATTACAATCAATTTTGTTATCTTTGTATTCAATATCACTAGAATCAAAGATGAAACTAAGAGCATCAAATGGAATACGTGCTTCAATACCGTCTGGTACTGCTACCAAGAACTCTTTAATATCGTTCCAACTAATGATTGCAATACTATCTTGTTGACCAATCATGTAAAAATCTGCTGGATTACTAACATTTGTTCCTTTATGTGCGCCTAAACTATTCTTTAATTTGACTACAACTGTTTTCTTCGGCAACTTCTGTACTTTAGTGAATAAACCATCTGAGACATACTTGAACTCTAAATCATATCCTGTCTTCGTATCAGTATGGTCACGACCAATAAGGTCAACCCATGCAAGTCTATTATCTGAATATACCGCCACGGCTTGTTCAATGATATCACTCTTATCAAAGCGATCTTTTCGATCATTCAACTGTGAACCCATTTCTGCCAGTAAAGTAGAATATGCGTTGCGATTAAAAACACTTCGTAATTCTGTTGCGTATGTAGATGTTTTCATAATTTACCTGTTAATTAATTAATCTATGTAACCATTATAGCATAATACCGTTTTTCTGTCAAGTTTCGTTAGAATGTTCTATCAACACAAGGTGATGCGAGAAACATCATTATTACTAACTCTTCTTCACTTGGTACAATTTGCGCATGGTGTCCATTCATTCTATCTTTTAGAACTTCAATTGACCCGCCAACATGTAAGTCATACATAAAATCACAGTTCATCCTATACCAAGAACGAACTCTAGAATTAAGATTTTTGGTCATATCGGGCGACATCGCAAACGCTTCATCTGATGTCTTCGTCAGTACTTTTTCAAAATAATATTTGCTTTCTTCATCGAAAAACTGGTTCATAACATAATAACGGGTTACCGTTTTATAATATTGAGACGGCACTCCGTTGTAGTATTCCGCTACAGCACCATGATGTGACCTTGCCATATCATTCTCCTAGTGAACTACTGCGAGATATCCTTCAAGATTGTCTATGCATTCTTGGAGCAAGTCGTAAGCATTCTCTTCGGCTTCGTGTGTGAATTCTAACGGAGAATCAATATGCACATCAGCAGATACGAAGTTCCAATTAATGGAATTATCTTCGTTGCGATTTTCTTCATCAGTTAAGTAACCGTTATCAATAACCATCTTAGCAATTTGGACTGAATTCATAATATTTCTCTCTTTAAGTTTTAATAAGTAATACCAAGTGCCTTGCGACCTTCTGTTGCGTAATCCTGCTCTTTATTAGTTTTATACGCATGACAACATTTACATAACGTCTGTAAGTTATCTTCTCTATTATCTGATGGATTACCGTTAATATGGTCAACATCTAGTTGTCCTGCCCATACTATATTACTAGTGCATTCATACCCTAACCGGCTATCTTTATTTTCACAATAATCCTTACGGAACTTGCGATACGGATGGGTGCTGTTAATATAATCGGCATGATTGTCAAACCCGGCGTTCATTGCCAATACCATAGAGAAACTATCAACTCCGTGCTTTTTTGCTATATTTTTATTGTGACATTTAACACAAACATAACCATTCTTGACACCATATTTTTCACGAACCCATAATGCCTTTCGCCAATAAGGCGATGCTACAGACCTTGTATTTTGCGCTAATTTGTTACATTCTGGTACATCGCACACTGGAACATCAATCTTAGTTACTTTCATAATATTTCTCGTTGCTTGATTAACTTACTGAATAAGTATATCACAGATACCGGAGTTGTCAAGTTTTTGTCGTAGGTAGCCTTGATTTAATCTTTTTAATTCGTTCACTAATTTCTACGTCACCTTCATATGTGCCTGTTTTATAAAACATAGGCGACATCTTTTCAGGTGGGTATCTATGGGGAGCAAAAGACAATAGATATTTACAGTCTTTTTCAAGTTCGTTGATTCTGTTGGCTGCCCAGATTAGATACTGACCAGCATTCATTTGTTTATCCAGTTGTTCTTTATTCATAATCATACCTCTTTTTATACAGATAAATACTACTATAATAAAGGAACACAATATGAAGTATTACATCATGGTAGACCCTGGCAAACCTGACTTCTGTAAACTTGGAATCTCAATAGACCCTAGCCAACGAATCAAAGCATATCGCACGGCTGCTCCTGACTGCTACTTCAAAAAAATCTACGATATCCCAGATATAATCCACGAACGCAAAATACTCTCACTACTCAGTGAATCATTTAAGGTAAATCGTGAAACTGTCCATTGTAATCCTACCATCGTTCAAAATATCATAGAAGGATATTTTACTGATGTTGATATAGCATTCGCTTAATCAATCTCTTCATCTTCTAATGGCATTTCTACTTCATCTTCTGTAGAAAACAAAATTAACTCTTCTGCCAGCATTGCTGCCTGTGACCGAGTCAACTGAATGTAATCAAACCAGTTACCGTTATCTGGGTAATGCCTAGACTTTGTTACCTGTAAACATACCCCTCGTTCATCACCACCCCAAAATCTAGTCTGTTTAATCCTAGTTCCAGGAACATCCCTCAAATCAGTACTCATAATATTACCTATGTGTTTACAATAAAATATCCGTCCGATTCCATATACTTGAATCGTTCTCTAGTCTTAGCATCAACCGCGTTAACATACGATGTATGTTCTGGCTTAAACATATCACCATAGGTATCAATGTCGTCTAACAAAGCCCACAATGCTTCTGCTTTGTGCTTCCACTCTGCCAGTGTAGCAGGCTTTTCAATTAATGGACCATACGAGGCTAGTGATTGTAATGCTACTGGTTTTTTTGCTGTCATAATATTTCTCTTACTCGTTATATTCTGCCATAGAAGATATATCTCCTACACATTGTAATTTCATATGAACCAGTGTGTCTTCAGTTTCTTCTTGTAGATAACGAAACATATTGGTCCTATTTTCTTCGGTTTTCATTTCATAACATGCTTCTTCTGAAATAAAAATGGTCGGATAAATCAAAGTAGATTCTGTCACCATTTCCGTTGGGGTCACTACAGATATAAACACATACAATATAAATTCGGTCATAATATTTCTCTCTTATGCCCGACGGAGTGTGTCAAACATTGCTAAATCATCTTCGCGCTTACTATAATCACCAGTAAACCCATTCTGCTTACTGTATTTCATGTAACCTAAACCAGGAAACTCTTTGTTCCATAACACCGAAGCACCCATGGCAGTAGCATTCTCTTCCTTCTCAATCTTATAAATCAACCGATCTAACTTACGGTCAATGTCGTTCATACCTTTGCCTTTAATATTGGCAACAAGAACATGATAATCAGTAGAAGAACACATCGTAGTTGGTGTGCTATACTTATTAACGCTAATTCGGATTATGGCGTTCATAGTGTTGCCTCGTATAAATTGATTTCAGACATAAGCATTGCTTTGGTACGGGCAACTAGTGCGGTACCGTCCATATAGATAGCAAGCCACATGGCTCCTTGAGTAATAGTCCAATTTAATCGTGAAGTAATCATGGTATTTCTCGCTTCTTAATTAACTTATAACTAAGTATAACACGATTTCCATACCTGTCAAGTTTTTACTATAATCCTTGCTCTTTCATATATTCCCGTAATAGATGCGTCTGTCTGCCAATCGCATATTCTACAGGACAAAATTCACCCTCGTCATGTTGATGTTTAAGGGCATGATGTAAATCTTCACACCTCACCTTTAAAGCGATTTCTATCACCGTGTTGAATGCGTAACGAATCTCTTTCTTATTCATTACTGAAACCAAATCCACGTACCATGTGCCCATGCTATTGGAAACATGATTGCTCCTGCGATAAGAAAGCCCCATGTTCCTGCGGCAAAGCAAGTGATTACGTGAGTAAGCCATGCGGCTAGAATCCAAACTCCTACTACTGTGTTAAACATAATAACCTTCCTTTAGAATATACTGTTGACCGGTTTCGCTTTCTTCCATAACATAGGACCATACCAGATACCTGGACACGGACTCTTAATCTCAAACGGATGATCAGTTCCCTCGTGATACGCAACAACGACATAAGACTGATACTGATAATCTGTGCCATTACTCATCCAACATCGCACTCCTACATCAGGAATAGTCTCGTACCATGGAGGAGACACATCGGGTAACATTCCTAGAATATCGTCTATCTTTTTCTCAAGAATTTCTAAGCGGACAATCATTTCTTGTTCGTTCATAATAATTTCTTCCCAAATAGTTTAAACAATCCCCACCATGCGCCAATGTATACTGAAGTCCAGATAGCACTAATCATTAAGTCATACCAGTCCATTATACTATCCTCTCAATAACATACCATAGGGAAAAGTACCATACAGCCACAGTTGATAACATCACTGATTCACTCATACGTCACATACTGCTAGTACACCAGGATTAATCCACTCTGCGTATAGTCCGTTTGCTCGTAAGATATCACATACTTCTTGCTTAACACCAAACTCACCATAAGCAAAATCGTAATACTCTGCCCATTGCTCAGTCTCGTTGTGTTCAGCACTGATGCGAAAAGATTCATTCTTATCGTCATTGTAGCCACCCTCATACATAGGACAACCAATTTTCTTTAATGCGGTAAATGCTTTACGATGATTGCGTTTCATAATAAATTCCTTATTTGTTCATTTCAATTTTAACGAAATTATAACAGTCAATCGACTTGATCATGGCTTTATCAAGAGTAGGGTAATCACCCATATCGTAGAAACAACCATTGTCTTCTTTCATTACACAAAAACCACCACCATAAGCAGAAGTATCTTGAATGTGAATCTTTTCGTTAGATTTAAGAACATACATATCATCACACTGCGAATCACCTTCGGTGAAAGTAAAAAGACTGTTTAATGTAGTCATGGTAGTTCTCTCTTTGATTAAATTAACTTACATAGTAAGTATAACACAATTTCACGAGTTGTCAAGTTTTTAAGATAAATACTCATATGAATATTTTTGAAATAACAACACCAACACGATTTGATCTTATGGGTATTGCCCGTGACATTAAAGGTACACAGTCTCATAAAGAAATTATTGATATTGTAGAAAAGCATTTCTCTGTAGCAACAGTAGAAATCACTAGAACATCAAAACTTGAAGTGGGTGAATTATCTATTTCTGCTCACTATGATCCCGAGTCTGACGAAGCGGGCGATGATGCTATATTCATTAATATATTATTCAGCGAAGATGGTCCTGCGGAGTTTGAATGGGGAAAAGAAAGTAAGAAATATTTCTTGTACAAATTGAAGGACACATTGAAGCACGAAGTACTTCATATGACCCAGTATCGAAATAGAAACTTTCATCCTGGAAGTGATGGATCTGACAACAGAGATATGAACTACGAATACATGAGTAGACCCGATGAAATCGAAGCATACGCAATGAATATTGGCGATGAATTCATACGAAATGTTGGTAAAGATGGAGCAATTGACTTGCTAAGAATGGCAAAGAAGACGGCTCAGTTTAAGAATAAACTTGGTCAATTCCTAAGTCCTGACCTAATGGCTTACTTTGCTATGTTTGACTTTGACTCGAATAATCCTGTAATTAAAAAACTAATCAAAAAGATATACATCTATATCAAGTCACAATAATTGGTGGGCCTAACTGGACTCGAACCAGTGGTCAATCGATTATGAGTCGAGTGCTTTAACCAACTAAGCTATAGGCCCTAAAGTGGTAGCGGAAAGAGTAATCGAAACTCAACCTCACGGGTTATGAGCCCGGAGTACAACCTTTGTATCCCGCAATTAAAAATGTGCTTGCCTCACTCCCTCACCTAATAACATCATGAGGGACTAAGCCTGATGTTACCTGGGTATCTACTTGGCAAGCGATGATACCGTACGCTCTTAAATATAGTGGAGTTTTGAACAGACTCCAAACTGCTGACAGTTTTTTCTATAACCCGATGGTGAGCGTTATAGAATGGGCTGCCTTCCGTATTGGCCCCGCATCGCTGTTTTCAAGCGACTTGTGTGTAAGACAGGTTTACTAGGTTTGTACTAACGATCAACTGGTTAGGAATACGCTTCGTACCATTGGGCGATTTCTGATCTGTGTTCGTTGAGCGACCAAGCACAACTACTAACTTCACTATCTACCCATCCCTAGCATTTACCAGAGAGATCATACTCAAGTGGTCATGCGAGTTAAAAAGTAACCCTCGCGGTGCGCTGATCTTACGAGAAGCGGCAAGGGTGTTGTTATGTGGCTCCTGAAGTTGGGCTCGAACCAACGACAAATAGATTAACAGTCTACTACTCTACCAACTGAGCTATTCAGGAATTAAACTTTTACTTACTACAATATGGTGTCAGGCGGGGGTTATCGCACCCTTAAAAAATGTATTCTGTGTCATGTACAGCATTTCTTATTTGTCCATTTTTCCTTAGGACATGACTCCTTCGGAACGCAACTATGCGAGACCCAACATAAACTTTACTTTAAAATATACACTGTTACATTTTTTCAGTATCATCTTCGGTGATCAATCCGTGTCAAATCAACTTCAAATCTTCCGGTTCATCGTAACCCTATTGCTATCGCTTTAACACGATAGGTGGTGAGATTACGCTTCTTCCCAATGTATATATTAAAATAAACTTTTAAATTTACTTTCAACTATACTGGGTAGCATATTCTACTTACAAATGTGACTAAGCATTCGCATTGGAAGAACAGAGACTATCTGATGCCCTAAAGTATTCACCAAGAGTCACTTGATTACTGACTTACGGGAATCTTCCCAGTATATGTGAAAATAAACTTCTTTAATAATTGGACGGGTCTCTCCCCATTTGTCACGATTTCACTCGTCGGAAGAGTCGCGAACTCTACATGCTCTGGTGCCGTGAGCGGGACTTGAACCCGCATGCCCGAAGACGACAGATTTTAAGTCTGTTGTGTATACCAATTCCACCACCACGGCTAAACTAATTTGACCCTTAACAGTTGCTTCATCTGAGAAGATGTTTTATCGGTTCTACCAGCAACTTAATATTAAGTGAGTTGTCTCGGTTACTCTCACAAGGGTCAAAACTTGGCGGGAATGACGAGACTCGAACTCGCGGCTTTCTGCGTGACAGGCAGATACTCTAACCAACTGAGCTACATCCCCAAAACTTGGTACTCGATGAAGATTTGACTCTTCGTTTCTGACTTATCAGTGCCAGTGTTCTCCCTTGAACTATTCGAGTATAAAATGGTGCCGCAACGAGGAGTCGAACCCCGGACCTACTGATTACAAGTCAGTTGCTCTACCGTCTGAGCTATTGCGGCGAAAACTTTTACTTCAAAACTTCTTGATTTTCTTCTAATGGCCAATCAAACCATAAATTACATTCAGTACAATACTTAATGAACTGTGACCGAATGAGTCCTAAATGTTCACTGCCACAATCTGGGCATTGCTTTGTACTTACTATCTTTTTCTTCTTACCCATTA
>Ga0308002_1000763_pt1 | contig 11284 bp, 27 predicted proteins | sample Neamet34_FD_203148 | JGI IMG/M metagenome (GOLD analysis project Ga0308002, IMG submission 203148) | Marine microbial communities from water near the shore, Antarctic Ocean - #34 | ecosystem: Environmental > Aquatic > Marine > Unclassified | place: Southern Ocean | collected 2014-06-06
ATATGACAAATCAAGAAATTAATCAAGCAATGACTGACTATCTAAATAGATACTACTTATGAATGACTTACTAAACTATATCGATTTCACTTCAATATGTGAAGATCACAACTTAACAAGTGGCGACTTAACACCAACTCAAACTGGTGAATTAGAATCAATAATACAAGAATTTATAAAACAAAATAAACAATAATAATATGAGTAACAAAGCAACTAGAAAATTCACACATCAACTACTATCAGTAATAGTAAAAGTATGGTTAGGAACACTGTCAACAATGGCAATAGTAGGTTTAATAGCAGTAATAAGTCACCTTTTAAATGGTGCAACATCTCACTATGGATTCTAATATAGACTACTGGATAATGTATGTTGAAGGTGATATTTCACTAGAAGAACTACTCAAATTCCTTGGCGGAATAAATAGATAACAATACAAATACGACAAAGTGTCGATAATATAATAAATAAATATAATAATATGCAGTGGATTTTAAAATGTGATAACGGTAAAGAAATAGATATGACTCACTATATCGGTAAACAAATGGACGGTAAGATGACTAGAGAACAAGTAGAACAAAGAATTGAATTCTATAAAACTACTAACTCATGAACTATAACAAACTACAGTCACTGTTACCTAATGATGAACTACATTATATAGAAGATGATGGTAGCTCTGAAAATGGTTCTACCACTCCAGAAACTATTAAACAACACACTAAGATTTTAAAGAATAAACCAGAATTTATACTATATGAGTATACTGTTGAAGATTTTAACGAAACTAGACACACTCTAAGAAAGAATAATATAAAACACAGTGTTTATACTGATCAGTGGGATTTAGACTATATAATGATATGAGAAAGCACAACCACAATAAGATAATTAGTATATCTAAGAAACAAATTGAAGCAGTAGAAAGACAATATTGGTCTCGCTATAATAATAATATGTTAGATTCTATGTTAAATCACAGATTAAATACGAATACTTCACGATAATATAATAAATTAAACTATGAAATCATTAAAAATACTTACTTATGACGTCTTTGATCAACCTAAAAATATAAGGTTAGGTGACAAAGTAGTAACAAGAATACCTTATGTTAACGAGTACACTAGCTACTGTAAAATCGGTGATCACTACTATGCATAATAATAATACAAACGATATAATCTTTAATAAATTCTTACAACTTCACGAGCTAACTCACGAAGAAGCTGATGATGAAATGTATATTCAAAGCTTATATGAAAACTACTTAGAAAATAAATACAATGAATTCTATAAAACATTATAAAGATTATTCAGCAGATAAAATTGCTGCAAAACTTAAACAAGTAACAGATTTCGAAACAAAATACGGTGAATCTACACGTACTATCGCGTGGAAAAGATGGTGCACTGATGATAAATACAGAAAAAACGAGTGGCAATTCAGACAGAATATCGCCGCATCTATAAAACCAAATGTAAACTATGAGCTATAAAACAGCATGGAAACTCGAACAAGAAGCGCTTGAAAATGCGTTCGCTAGAAGACTACTAGTAGAGTATAATATTAAAGAAGTCACAACACAAAGACAAGCTATCAATGGTACAAGAGAATTTGAATTCCCTGTTCCATGTCACCCAACTCATTATAGAAGTAAAGGTAATCTAAGATTAGCTGTGTTCAAAAGTGGTTCAGTAAGAAAACAAAATGGCACTTACTCACCATATCAAATAAACAAACAATACAAGCAGAATAGAAGAACTACTTTCTTAACTGAAAATGGTTTAGAAACTACTGAATATGTAGGTGTAGCAAGAGCTATTATATGGAATCAACTAGCAAGATTAAACTACATGCTAGAATATTACTTAAGAAATCATAAAATAAGTAAATGTGAGTACAGTGGATTACCAAGTACAGACAGTTATACAAATTAAATACGAATAACTAACGATTATATATTGTATGAAAAAATGTAAATGTAACAATATAATACCTCAAGGTCGGTTAGCACTAGGTTATACCTCTTGCGTCGAATGCAGTACTACTCAGCCATATGGTTGCGTTAGTATCACTTACCACAAAACTGGTAATACTATTCAGATAACTACCAAAGAACAGGCGAAACGTATACGTAAGCTAACCGAGCGTCGAGGTTATGGCACAAATTTAGGCAGAATAAGATAATATGGCAACAATAAAACAAATGGAATTCGTAGCTGAAGAAATAGCTAAGAATCTAATAGATGAAATGTATAAACAATGTGATTGGCAGATCGGCCAGTTTCTACCTCCCGAAAGCGAGGGCGATACATATAGTGATGCTCATAGTTACTTAATGAGACTGGTCGCTAATCATATAGATGAAAAACTAACTAACAAATAAAACTAAAACAATGAGTGATTCAGTAAAAAAATGGTTTGAAATGCAGGCGGAAAAAGAAAACAAAGAAGTTTTATACACTCATGCACCAAACAGAAAAGCATACAGAATACTAATAGATTATAATATAGAAGATATTAGAGAAGCTGTAAAACTATACGAAGAACATTATAAAGACTAACTATAGCGGTAGAGGGATTAGTATGGCAACAGTACCAAACGAATGGATGTGTTGTTAAGCTAACGAAGATCCTCCAATGCTATACATATCAAGGTGGCGTCATACTGGTCACGTTAGGCAATTACCGGAGCATTACAATACGCTCGATCGTGGTGTGCCAAAACAAGAAAGCGCGGATAAAGCATAATACTAGTTAGTACCGGTCCGCGACTGGTGCCTTGATAAATACCCTCACGGGAATACACGGTTGTACTCGTGCTGAAAACAAGTGAGGGATATGGGAGTGATAAGGTAAGATAATATAGACGTGAGTGTGACGTTGTAACTCGACTGAAAAACATACGAGTATATTATAACGGCGGTTCGATTCCGCCCACTTCCACTAACAGAGAGATGGCAGATATGCAGAAATATACTTGTCCACATAAACAACGGCGGGTTTACGTAAACGAAGATCTTCGTGGGCACATCTCTCTTAATATAATGCGGCGTAGAGCAGTGGCCAGCTCGCGAGGCTCATAACCTTGAGGTCGGGGGTTCGAATCCTTCCGCCGCAACAAAACAAATACGAACACTAAACGATTATATAATAAAAACTATGACAAAAATTAAATCCGTCTACGACATGCTATTGCCCGACGTTAAAACAGAATTGCAAGCTAGTGCTAGAAAGTACAACACTGCTAAAAGACTTAAGTATACTCTTATGTCTAAAATGATGTGGTCAGAACTACAGATCGACCAAGTCAGAGACCTATTAACCTACGGCAACTTAGATAGCTGGAAACTTGACAGTTACAGCTTTATGTATGGCGAAAAAATAATTGATAAATCATGAAAAAGTATATAACAGACGAGATCATAGAAAAAGAAATGATCAAAAGAGGCTTTCCAACAAATGACGATGAAAAGTTATCAGATGAAGAATTTGTACAAAAAGCTGTACTAGATTACTACGAAGTAGAAATAACTAACGACTATGGTGCTAGTGCAGATTACTACGTATACCCCGAAAATACAGCTGATGGCTACGAGATTTTTGTTGCTACGCATGACGATCAGCGTATATCTATAAACGAACATATACATTACTATGACAGCGATTTAGCTACAGAACTAGAAGATGCTATAAGAGCAGGCGGCGGCGGTTCAATATATGTAGCATCTGACTTTGTAGATGAGTACTGGTACTCAGATATGTTCAACGAGATCTACCAAAGTATTTGTGAAATACAAGAACAAGAAATTAAAGATGTACTTGTAGATGAAGGCTATGAAGAACCAATTAAAAAACCAATCGATGATAGATTCTAAACAACAAGAAAAACCAAGCTGGTTTAAAGGTGCTTGGTATAACTCACCAGAAGAGGTAACAAATCCATTTAGTGGTGAAAGTTGCCTATTAACCGGAGCAGAAGCTAGTATGTATGATTTTATAATGGGTGCTACGTATACCATAGAGGTGACGTTTGATATGGATTCAAATATAGAAGATCCATACATAACTAAACTAAGAAAAGAATTAATTAAAGGCATGGACTGGTTCAGAGATACTAATCCAAAAGCTTATATGATATTACTAGATTAATATGTCAACAAGAAACGTAACAATGGTAGTAGATAGGTCGACTGCGGAAGATAATGACCTAGGCTTCGCTTGTAATCCAAGTGTTGTCAGTGACGATAGCTATGTAAATATGTATTTACATCACGATGGTTACCCTGAATATAGAGCCGTAGAGCTTGCTAATTGGGTTAAGCACATGCAGGTTGATGAAGGTTTTAACAACTTTGGTGATGGATCAAGAATAGCATCACACTTAGTTAAAGACTTTCATTACAACAGTCAATACTTATACCCATCTCACAATAGAATAGATCATCAATATACTTATATTATATGGACAGGTAAATCTGAAGTATGGATAACTTGTTGGAATCAGTATACAAACTCTTGTGTATTTGTAAATAAAATAGACGATATAATTAGAAAATGGTCTCAACCTGAAAAGTTTGATTACACAGACTGGAAACAATACAAACTAAATACGAATGCAGTACGATAATATAGATGACGATATGCTAGATACAATTGCAGACTTAGTGTTAGATAAACTTCTTTACAGAATGAAGAACGAAATCCACGCTATGTCTCCTATGTCTATCAACGATATAATTAAAGGCCAAGTACCATTTAAAGAAACAGATGAAGAGTTTCTTATATCTGAGTTAGCTAGGCTAATGACACTGTTAAACATGTACGAAGATAAAGAAGAATACATGAAAGCAGCAACAATAAAAAATAAACTTAAAATAATACAAAATAAACTAGATAAATTATGATAAAACCAATGCTCGCATACAAAGTAGATAAAAAACCTGTCGACTGGTCCGAGAATGTATTTATACAACCTAAGCTTGACGGCGTGCGTTGTGTTATACAACTCGATAATGACAAAGTTGTATCACACTCACGTACAGGTAAACAATTCTTTAATATAGCTCATATCGAAGAATCATTGCAAGATTTCTTTGCACACTCACCCGATGTAGTGCTCGATGGCGAATTATACAACCACGATCTACGTGATGACTTCGAAAAAATTATATCACTAGTAAGAAAACAAAAACCAACTAGTGACGATAGGCTACAAGCTAAGAATTTAATACAATTTCATTGCTATGACTATATAGAAACTGTAATGGATCAACCGTATGGCTACAGAATGAATCAACTTACTACAAGTGATATGTATTCTTACTGTGTTAAATATGTGCCTACAAATATAGTACTCAGAATGGATGATGCTAAAGTTTATCACGCTAGAAATCTAGCTAATGACTACGAAGGCTCTATACTAAGACTAGATAAACCGTATCAGCAAAAACGTTCTTACAACTTACAAAAGTTTAAAGACTTCAGCGATACCGAAGCTACAATCGTAGGCTACGAAACAGGTAAAGGCAAGAGGACAGGTACGCTTGGCAAATTTATAATGCAAGATGACGAAGGTATAAGGTTCGGTTGTCCACCGGGCAAAGGTTATACCTACAAGGATCTAGCTAATATACTTAATAATATAGGTGACTATATTGGCCAGCGTGCTACCTTTACTTACTTCGAACGTACTAAAGCTAACAGCTATAGACATCCTTTATTTAAAACAATCAGAAACTATGAGTAAATTAATATGGCAACTATACAACGACAACTTAATATCAAACGAGGTAGCAAACCTCTTATTAGACAAACACTATAACAGATTAGATAACAAAAGATACCAATGAATATATTTTATTTAGATTCAGACCCTGTAAAAGCTGCGAGGTTGCAATACAATAAGCATGTTGTTAAGATGATCTTAGAATCAGCTCAAATGCTTTGTACGGCACATCATTGTCACAGTCTTGCAGATGAAACTGAATGGGTACCTTATAAAAAAGCTCACGTCAATCACCCATCTACAAGGTGGGTAAGACAGAGTGCTAGTCATTATTTGTGGTTATATTATCACATGCTAGCATTAGGTGATGAATATACTAAACGCTATGGTAAAACACATTTATCAATTACTAAATGTAAAAAACCACTAGCTAAATATCCTGACGGTATACTACATACAGGTTTTTCAGAACCTCCACAGTGTATGCCTGATGAATACAAGCGTGAAAGTGCTATACACGCATATTGGCTGTACTACGTACACGAAAAGAAAAACATAGCGCATAACAAAGAAACTTTATATGATACTAAATACATTGAAGATGTTGTTGGTTACTGCGACGATATACCATGCAGTGCCTGAACAAACAGACAGTACTCCACACATAACAGCTAGTGGTAAACATATTAATATGGAAGATCCACAATCACACAGGTGGATAGCTGTTAGTAGAGATTTAGAAGCTAAAGGCTTGACCTTTGGCGTAAAAGTAATAGTAACAGGTGCGGGCGATCTCGATGGAGAATGGACCGTACAAGACAGAATGAATAGAAGATGGACATCACGTATAGATTTTTTAGTTTCTAAAAAATTAAAAGCTGGTAAATGGGAAAATGTGACAATAGAGATTAAAAGATAAATAGTAATAGGCAAATGTCATACGAAAGAAATATAAAATGGTTAAATGATAGACGTATATTATATAGGCAAGATCCTATTAATGATATACCTAGCATAGAAACTAAAGAATATAAATACTACGAAGACGGTACGTATGAGTGTTATCATTTATTTAATAGTAAAGCTAAGATAACAACATACAAGTCGTTGAAATGGCACATGCTCGTGTTATATTATTTAAACCCTGACCCTAATGAGGAACTATATACAGTGTTTAGATTTATAGCAGACAAACAAAATGGTTTTGTAACCTTCTTCATAAAACAAAAAATATTAAATGATATGATAGAAGATGTTTTTAACCAAGGTGGTGATGCACCATCGAATAAGCTACGTAAAGTAGTATTTAACATGTACTCAGGATTAGACTTGAGTCAGAAACTAAGTATTGTAGGAAAATTAATAGGTAGATCATCACGTGTTGATGAAGAATCTATATACCAATGCATGCTAAACTTAAACCATGATGCAAAAAGAATAACATGGGGCAGAGTAGCTGGGTTGCTTGATTGTTCTACAAGAACTATTTATAGAAATTTAAGTAAACAAGTCAAAAAAGAAAAACAAATATTAAATGAAGAAATATAACGTAGTTAATTATGTTAGATGGAAGAATGATGTCGTTGAGTCGATCAGATCAGTACCATTAGAGCTTAGAGAACAAGCAGAAAATAACGTATTTACTAACTTAAACAGAGAACAGACTATAACTATGTTTCTACCACTAGTAGAAAACATATCTAGAAAATTCTCTACAACTCAACAAGCTTCTGGTGTTATGACTATAATGGACTTAATACAAGAAGGTAGTTCTGGTTTAACAAAAGCAGTGGACAGGTTAGATTTAAATTTATTACAAGAATCTCCTGATCAAGAAAAAACTATAAAATCTTTTTTATCAAAAAGAATAAGAGGTCAAATAAGAAGAGCTATAGATATTAATCGTGGTGACATGAGAATACCTGAGCATAAACTTAACGAAATTAGACGTAACTTTGGTAAAGATAAGAAAATGGTTTCAATGTTTTTTAATTCTATATTTTTAAGTATAGATGACAAACCAGCTGATAATGAGGATATGGTTTATCAAATACCTGATAAGTCAGAACCTTATAACATGACCATGCTAAATATGTATCTTGATGGTATATTGAAAAGATATTTAACAGAAAAAGAATATCAAGTATTAACATTAAGTTATGGATTACATGGCGACAAACACTCTGCGAAAGAAATTGCAAGCTTATTAAAAATTGAAGGCAGTTCATCTTACGTAAGAGTTTCACAGCTAAAAAAACAAGCTGTAGATAAACTTATAGATAATGTAGATCACTCGCAAGTGCTTGATTATCTGTAGTTTATGGAGCGGATTTTATTTAACAATGATTCGCTAACGTGTAATTATATATATAGACTAAATTAAATTAAATATGACTTTAAATGAAAAACTGGCTCAGATCCAGACAAAGTTTAAATCGAAGAAAAGTAGATTTAACTCCTTCGGCAAGTACAACTTCCGATCAGCCGAAGACATTCTCGAAGCAACTAAACCTTATCTATTAGAATTAGGGGTATCAGTTACAATCAACGAAACACTTGTTGATGGTAGTTCATTTCCTATAATAGAATCGACTGCTACGGTTAGTGATGGCGAAAGTGCTATACACGCAACCGCACTAGTAGGTGTAGACTTAGAACAAAAAGGTATGCAAATGCCTCAAAAGTTCGGTACAGCTTCGAGTTATGGGAAGAAATACGCATTAGGAAATTTATTCTTAATTGATGATACAGCAGATGCTGACGCAACAAACGGCTTACCAATGGATAACTTAGCTATTAAAAAAGCTAAATCATTTGTACAAGCTGGAGGTCAACTAGATGCTATCAAAAAGAAATATAATGTAACTCCTGAAATAGAAAAACAAATAACACTATAGTATGACTAAAAAAGAAATCCTAAAAAAGCTAGAAAATGACGAGGACTATTATGGAGCTTTTGGCAGGAAATACCTTAGTAATTCAGACATAGGAACTTTGCTTACTAACCCATTAGCGTTTAAGAAGCCTAGTAAACCTAGTTCAGCATTTCTTATAGGTGGTTATTTTCATACTTGTATACTTGAGCCAGACAAGCTTAAGAAATATAAGATCGTAGAATCATCAAGTAGAAATACTAAAGCTTATAAAGAAATGTCTGGTGGTGAGTTATGTTTATTACAACATGAAGTAGATGGTATAGAGTTAATGTCAGATAAAATGATGAACAATGAAGTTTGTTAATACAAGGCAATAATGTAGATTATGAAGTACCAGCTGTTAAAAAGCTAGGTGACTACATGTGGAAAGGAAAAGCCGATATTGTAAATCATGAAGACAAACTAGTTATTGATTTGAAGACAACAGCAGATATAAATAAGTTTCGCTGGTCAGCATCAAAATATAACTATGACTCACAAGCATACATATATCGAATGTTATTCGGTTATGATATGGTTTTTATTGTAATAGATAAGACGACACATCAAATAGGAATATTTGATTGTTCAGATGAATTTTACTCAAAAGGTAAAGACAAGGTCGATAGAGCAGAAAAAGCTTATGAGCTGTTCTATAAGTCCGAGGGTTTCGATCCTAAACAATATTTCATAAGTAAAACACTTTAATATAATAATTATGGCAAGAAAAAGAAAAGTTACAACAAAAGAATGTGCAATGACAGGAATGACATTTCCTACAACAGAGTTTTATGCAAACAAAAATGCATCAGACGGTTTACATTTGTACAGTAAAAAAGCTGACAACTTTAGACGTAGATTACAAGCTACGGGAGCTTCGGTAGGTACTACTGAGCTAAGAACAATGTTTAATAATTTATTTCAAACAACAGTATAATATGGCAAGTATAATAGCTACAAGTATTAACCTTAATACAATACCTAAAGATAAAATTATTATAGGTAAAAAAGGTAAATACTTACCGATAACCATCACGTTAAATGATGAGTTAGATCAGTTTGGCAATCAAGGTCCTGTGTCTGTACAACAGACTAAAGAAGAAAGAGATGCTAAAACTGCTAAAACTTATTTAGGTAACGTAAAGGTGGTTTGGACGAACGGCGATAATGTCGCGGTTGCACCAAGAACAGATCAACCTCAGCAAGCAGCACCAGTTGCTGCACCAGCAGATGATCTACCCTTTTAGTTGTGAAATGTGTGGGCAAAAAGTATCGCAGGAGGAACATGATTTCTGTGATATATGCCCAGACTGTAGAGACGGAGAGTAACAATTAAATTAAATTAAATGCAAGTAGAAGAAAGAGAGATTAATGGATTTTTGATTGATGATTTCAATCAACACAACCTTGAAGTAGGTAAAACACAAGGCACATGCCCTGTTTGTTCACACACAAGGAAACCTGAGAATAAGAAAAAGAAATGTGCTTCTTATGATTGGGAACGTGGTCTCGGTACTTGTCACAACTGTGATTCAACTTTTCAATTACACACGTATCAACGTAAAGGTACTAGCGATAGAGAATATACGGTTCCAAATATGGAACCATCTAAAGTACCAAGTAGTAAAGTTGTTGAATGGTTTAAGTCTAGAGGTATATCTCAGAAAACTCTTGTCGACTTAGATGTCGGCGAGGGTTCTGAGTTTATGCCACAGACTGGTAAGAATGAGAACGCGATAAAGTTTAATTATTATATGGGTAACAAGCTCATTAATATTAAATACCGAGACGGGCGTAAAAACTTTAAACTATATAAAGGTGCTGAAAAGATCTTTTACAATATAAATAGTATTGTAGGTCATGACACTTGTATAATAGTTGAAGGTGAAATGGATGTCTTGGCATTACATGAAGCAGGTTTGCCTAATGTAATATCAGTACCTAATGGGGCGACACTTAATCACAATAACCTAGATTACCTAGATAATTGTATTGATTACTTTGATGACAAAGAGAAAATAATATTAGCTGTAGATGCTGATGAACCTGGCAATATGCTTAGACAAGAGTTTATACGTAGGCTAGGCGCTGAGAATTGTTTTTTAATAGATTTTGAAGGTTGTAAAGATGCTAATGAGTATTTGCAAGCACATGGTGTAGAAGCACTAAAAGTTGCTATACACGCTGCGCATGCTGTACCGTTAGAAAACGTAACAACCCTTAAAAATATAGAAAATGAACTTAAAGATTTTGTCAAAAATGGCTTCAAGCCTGGCTTTCAAATTGGTTTGTCTAACTTTGATAGTGTGTTCAGTACTTATACTGGCCAGTTTATCACTGTTACTGGGATACCTAGTAGCGGAAAGTCAGATTTCGTTGATCAGATGGTAGTAGGTTATAATAAGATGTATGGTTGGAAGACAGCTTTTGCTAGTCCTGAGAATGCACCCATATATTTACACGCCCACAAGCTTATGCGTAAGACCTGGGGTGATATGCCTGCGCCTGGTGATATTGGCAACAGTAAATGGAAAGAAGTTTCCGATCATGTTAATGATAACTATTATTTCATAGACATGGATAAATATAGCTTAGAATCAGTACTACGTAAAGGTGCTGAGCTAGTCAAA
>Ga0308002_1000764_pt1 | contig 11251 bp, 14 predicted proteins | sample Neamet34_FD_203148 | JGI IMG/M metagenome (GOLD analysis project Ga0308002, IMG submission 203148) | Marine microbial communities from water near the shore, Antarctic Ocean - #34 | ecosystem: Environmental > Aquatic > Marine > Unclassified | place: Southern Ocean | collected 2014-06-06
CTGGCTCATATTTTAGCAAGTCTGGTGGAACATTATGGCTGGCCGTATCTGGCAAAACGTGTCAATATCCGCTGTTTCATGTACAACCCTACAATGAAATCAAGCCTCGGGTTTTTAAGGAAAATGACTTGGGCTCGAGAGCATGTTGAGGATATCTATATGGATATGTTGGAAAAAGGAGTAGATCCAAAAAGACAGGTAAAGTAAAAAGATCTTGTCCTTCGCTACTTCGCTAGTGCAAGAACCATAGTTTAAATCAATTTGGGATATGACGAAAGAAGAAGAGTTATACATTTATATTGGATAAAAAATAAAATAATCTGTACAAAGTCAGATGTTTGGAAAACCTTGATTTAAGATTAACAAAAAAGCATTTGTCTGCTTCTTTCAAAATGCAATGGTATTTAAACTAACTGGAGAAGTACATAGTGATGCTTTGAGTTTAGATGGGATTTAATTACTTAATCCAAAGTTCAGTTCTTTTCCAAGTCCGCCAAATCTTTTTGATTTGGCTTTTGAAATAAAAAGTTTTAGCTAAGTATGAATATTACTAGTTTCAACCTTCGTACACAAACAGCTAAACGTACTTAATAATAAAATACAAAGTTCGGTAAATAACCGAACTAATAATATATATTTGTACTATTAATGAGACTAATAAATAAAAAAATATTAGAAAAATTAAAGAGGAAGAATAGGGGAAACATTCCATTATCTGATGCAATTTATAAACTAATTACAGATGTAGAAGAGAATGAATGGAAAAACCAATCGGAACTTAATATAACTAGACAAGATGCAGATTGCATTCATAGCGATGGGTTTTATTTTTTTAATATAAACATTCACAGAACAATGATTCTAATTGAATTTGATGATGGTGAGGCGTCAGTTGTATGGGTTGGAACACATCAAGAATATGAAACAACATTCAAAAACAATAAGAACACAATTAAAAAATGGTTAAACACTAACGATTGGATTTAGATATTATGAAAACACAAATCGACCTATCAAAATTATTGGAAATTGGGGTGATTCAAAATGAATTAGATTTTGAAAGAGCTCTAATTGCTGACAGAAAGTTAAGAGTTCTTTCTAAAGAAGATTCAAAATACAAAGGAATTAGAAAAAAGTTAAGAGACTTAATCGCAGACTACGAAAACAAAAACTGGTCTTCAGATTCCATAATATCAAATAATAAGTTGCAAGAGAGTGATGTAGCCGAATTAATTGCAGAAAAAGAAAGACAGTTTATACAGAATAGAAAAACCTTAATTAGAAAAAAATTAAAAAAGCTTAATTTAACTCAACAAGATCTTGGTACTGTATTAGGACATGGAAGCAAATCTTATATGTCTGAATTAATGAATGGAATAAGCCCTTTTTCTTTAAAAGATTTAATTGTTATAAACCGCTTAATAAAGATAGACTTGACTGATTTGGTGCCAACTTTTTTACCACAATCAGACCGAGTAAAAATAATAACATGTATTAAAAAGCTAGATAACCCTAAGCTTAAGTTGACTGTGAATGATCTTCTTTTGACATAACAACAAATAGTAAGCTATTACTATTACAATGCGTAAAGAAACAAATTAAAGCGCTCTTTCATCACTACACCTTATCGAACTCTATCGAAAATATATTTAAACTCTGCTCGTAGATTAATAGTTTCTTGCGTTCTAATATATTTACAAAAGCCCTAGACAAACAGTCTCAATTATGTAAATAAAAATTACACATCAATATAAAGATTACAGAATTTTGATACTTATACAGTACTTAAGGAACTACAAAAACCAGTAATTAAATCAGACAATCTCTTTGAATACTCATAAATTATGATATATTAATAAAAAACAATAAATATGATTGACATAAAAATTTTTGACGAAGTCAATAAACCAACAGATTTAGAAAAGTCAGAAATAGTAAATTTTCTCTTTGAAAATTTACAAGAGTTTGGAGACCCAAAAATTGACATTCAAAAGGCAATAGACTATTCAGTGAAAGAATTCATTTCATTTGGTGGCTTCACTATGTTAATTATGGAAAATGATATAATTGTAGGGGCTACAATTATTAACCGTACAGGAATGGGAGGATACATTCCAGAAAATATTCTAGTTTATATTGCTACCCACAAAGATTATAGAGGTAAGGGCTTTGGTAAAGTTTTAATGCAAAAAGCAATAGATTATTCCAAAGGAGATATTGCTCTGCACGTAGAAGCAAACAACCCAGCAATACATTTATATGAAAAACTTGGATTTACCAATCCATATTTAGAAATGCGTTTAAAAAAATAGAATGGCAGAATTACTGATTTCTACAACAAAAATTAAAAATAACATTAAATACTTGAGCAAGTATTTTCAAGCTCATAATATTCATTGGAGCTTAGTAACTAAAGTATTTTCTGGAGATAAAGAGTTTCTTAAACACGTATTAACTGATGATGTAATTAAAAAGTTTGATTCTGTAGGTGACTCACGACTTACCAGTTTAAAAAACTTGAAAGAGGTAAACCCCGCTATGCGGACAATTTATATTAAGCCTCCAGCAAAAATGTATGCTGATGAAATTATTAAATATGCTGATATTTCTTTAAATAGTTCATTTACTACTATTATAGCATTAAATAAAGCCGCAAAAAAAGCAAACAAGATTCACCAAATTATTATAATGGTGGAGCTTGGTGAATTAAGAGAGGGAATAAAACGAACAGAATTAATGAGTTTTTATGAGAAAGTATTTCAGCTTTCTAATATTGAAATTATTGGAATAGGCTCGAATTTAGGCTGTATGTATGGTGTAGAACCTACTTATGATAAATTGTTACAACTATCACTCTATAAGGAGCTTATTTCTGCAAAATTTAATAAGGAATTGAAATATATTTCTGGTGGAACTTCAATTACCTTACCGCTAATTGAAAACAATGCAGTCCCAAAAGATATAAATCATTTCCGTGTAGGTGAAGCTGTATTTTTTGGAATAAGTCCGCTTGATAATATGCAATTTAAAGAATTGTCTGTAGATGCTTTTGAGTTTACCGCTAATATTATTGAATTGGAAGAAAAAAAGATTGTTCCTGATGGGATAATTAGTGATGCAAATATTGGGCATTCAGCAGAATTTGACAAGGACGATATTACGGAAACTTCAACAAAAGCTATTCTTGATTTTGGCCTATTAGATGTTAACCAAGATGATATAGAAGTGTTAGATACTAATTTAGAATTTGTTGGAATCACCTCTGACATGTTAGTAATTGACATCGGGAAGAACAAAACTAAAGAGGGGAAAAAGAAATATAAAATCGGAGATAAAATACACTTTAAGCCCAATTATATGGCTGTAGCACGTCTTTTAAACTCGAAATTTATTGATAAAGTTTATAACTAAATAACGTTCCGACTACAAAAATCTAAACGGCATTAAAATACAGTTTCACCAAAATGATATAGAGTAAAGGTAACTTATCGAACTCTATCGAAGGTAATATTCAAGCTCTGTTCGTAGGTTAATAATGTCTTACGTTCAAAGGTATTTACAAAAGCCATAGACAAGCCTTCTCTTCCAGCTCTAGCAGTACGACCACTTCTGTGGGTATAATACTCTTCACTTTCTGGCAATTGATAATGTACTACGTAAGCAAGTTCGCTAATATCTAATCCACGTGCAGCAATATCAGTAGCAACAATTAATTGTAGATTTTCATTTTTAAAGGCACGCATAACTTTATCGCGTTCTTTTTGGTATAAGTCACCATGAATAGCTGCAGTAGATATATTTTTAGCAATAAGCTGCTTGGCTAAATTCTCTGTAGCTTTCTTTGTTTTACAAAAAACAATACCACGATTTTTATGTTGTGTTTTAAGAAACTCTAATAAAACGTGTAGTTTTTCCTCGTCGTCGCAAACAAAATATTTATGTTTAATATTTTCGTTTACTCTAGACTTTCCACTCGTCTCTATTCTAGGAGCATCGGCAGCAAGGTGCTCGCTAATAATCTCTTTTATTGCATGAGGCATGGTAGCAGAAAATAACCACGTATTCGCATCATCTGGAACAAATTCTAAAATTTGATTAAGTTCCTTCTTGAAACCCATACTTAGCATTTCATCAGCCTCGTCTAAAACTACTGTTTGAACCTTACTTAAGCTTAAAGCTTTACGTTTAAGTAAATCGATTAAACGACCTGGAGTAGCTACTACAATATGTGTTGGTCTTCTTAAGGCACTTATCTGACGATCAATTTTCTCTCCACCATAAACAGCTTCAGTGAAAATCTTGTCAGAGAATTTAGTAAATCTAAATAGTTGCTTTGCAATTTGCTGACCTAACTCACGAGTAGGACAAAGTACAATAGCTTGAATTTCTTTTCTCTCAGCATCTACCATTTGAAGTAATGGCAAACCAAAAGCAGCAGTTTTACCAGTTCCTGTTTGAGCCTGAGCGATTAAATCGGTCGTATTTGCCAATAATAATGGAATTGCTAAATTTTGGATTTCAGTAGGTTTTGAGATATTTAAACCATCTAAACCCTTAACGAAATCCTTGTGTATGCCTAATTCTTCGAAACTATTCAAAATACTGCTTTTTTAGTTGCAGCAAAGATAGTACAATACAATAGAATAAAATTTGTTTGTTCTTAGTAATTCACAGAACACTATTACAAATTAGAAGCTGATAAATTGAGTGACAGAACTACCAATTAATAATCAATTCCATTTCTATAAATGCGTTTATATATATTATTGTGATTCAGAATATAACTTACTCCTACCCACAGAGTCTCTCTATTTAAATGACCTCTCATAATAGAGTACTTAATATTTAAACTGTAGTCTGTATGTAACTTAATATCCATTCCAACAATAGGCTCAAGCATTAATCTTGGAGAATTAGAAATAGCAAATCTTTCTGGAATATTATCTTCATCAGTACCATCTGAATATTGCTTATATGATTGAAATAGTATACCAGTATTTAATCCCAACTCAAAGTCAACACTCTTGATACTATTAATTTTTATAGAAACAGGAATGTCTAAATAATTATTTCTAATTTTCTCATTTGAACTATGAGTACTATACCCTCTTGAAGCAATCATTACACCGTAAGATAAATCTATACGTTCAGTTACTTTAGCTACCTTACTAAAGCCTAAATATAGATATTTAGAGTAATCACTATCAGGAATATCTAAGTCTAAATGAGAGCTATTTATTCCAAAATTAAACAGATATAATGAGTTTTCATCGTCGGTTGTGGGATGAGTGTTTTGTGCAATAGAAAATGAGCTGATCAAAAATGTAATTCCAAGGAGATATTTTGAACTATTCTTGAATCTATTATAGATTATTGATTCATGTTTCAAACATGATATACTCGTAATATTCATATTATTTATGATTTTAGTTAATTAATACACATAGATAAATATACAATTATTGATCACATAAAAAACGTACACAAAATTTAACATTTTTTAGCATGAATAAGAGATGTGAAACTATCAATAATTTAGTAATTTTGTAATATAACAAAAAAGTCCCTTAATGAAGATTTTCTTATTAGTAGTAAGTTTATTTGCTACACAGCTAAGTACATTCGCACAAATAACTAGTAGTCCAGAAGCTAAGGTTATTTTAGATAAGGTAAGTGCAGCTACAGATGCAATGGAGGCTATTCATATTGTATTTGAATATAGATTAACCAATAAGGCAGAGAACATATCCGACTCTAGTATGGGTGAATTAACCTTAAAGAAAGATCAATATTTACTTTCGTTTATGGGCTTGGAGCAGATGAGTGACGGCGAAAATGTATGGACTATCTTAACAGATGACGAAGAAATACAAATTGCAGAAATAGATCTAGAAGATGAGAATGCCCTCACCCCTTCTAATTTATTAAAAATGTACGAAACGGGATTCATCTACCAACTACTAGATAAGGTTGGAAACCTACAAAGTATAGAGTTGATTCCAGAAAATCCAAATGAAGTAGATTATATAAAGATTGAACTTCTTATTGATACTTCTGTAAATCAGATTAAGAATTTAAAACAATTTGGTAAAAATGCTACCGAGTCAGAGTATATTATCAACAATTTTGCGTCAAGTATAATTTCTGATGAAGCATTTATTTTCACCGAAACAGACTATAGTGATTTTGAAATAATCGACTTACGATAAGTTCCTTTTATCTAGTCTTAACAAGAATCTCATTTATAGTTCGGAGAAGAGAAAACATTAACTACATTGACAATTATTAAACCTACCAATTATGATAAATAAAGAAATTGAAGCAGCCTTAAATATGCAAATTGCTGCAGAAGCAAATTCATCAAATTTATATTTAGCGATGGCTTCTTGGGCTGACACTCAAGGGTACGAAGGTGTTTCTAACTTCTTCTATGGTCAGTCTGACGAGGAAAGACAGCACATGCTTAAATTGGTGAGGTATGTGAACGAAAGAGGTGGTACAGCACATATTTGTGCCTTAGAAGAACCTTTAAAAATATTCGATTGTTTAACACACGTTTTCCAAGATTTCTTAGATCACGAAGTTGAAGTTACTCGCTTAATAAACGAGCTCGTTCATACTTGTTTAGAAAACAGAGATTATACAACTCAAAACTTCTTACAGTGGTATGTATCCGAACAAATTGAAGAAGAAGCCTTGGCTCGTACAATCTTGGACAAACTAAAACTTATTGGAAATGATAAGGCTGGTTTGTACTTATTCGACAGAGATATAAATCAATTAACTGTTACAAGTGCTGCTGCACCAGCTACTGGAATCTAAGTATTATTTACACAAAAAAGCCTTCTGATTAAACAGAAGGCTTTTTTGTGCTTTAAATTAAAGCTAAAAAATTGATCATCAAATACACTTAAAGTAATCGAAAGGCTCTAAACAATCGGTGCAAGTATATAGAGACTTACAAGCGGTAGAACCAAACATACTTTTAATTTCTGTATTTGTAGATTTACACTGTGGGCAGGCAACCAACTCTTGGTTCAGCAATCCCTTTTTAGAACTCGCATTTCCTACTGGAGGCGCAATCCCGAAAGCCCTCAATTTCTCTTTGGTTTCAGCATTCATCCAATCGGTAGTCCAAGCAGGTTTATATACGAGCGTAACCACCGTATTAACAAAGCCATTTTCGGCTAATTTCTCCTTCACCATAGAGTTTATCATATCCATTGCAGGACAGCCACTATAAGTAGGACAAAGAAAAACCTCTACTCCATTAGCACGTATAATTACATCTCTAATCATCCCCATTTCTATGATATTTACCACAGGAATTTCTGGATCGGGAACCTCTGCTAAAAGCTGGTAAACCTTTTCTATAGGAGTAAACTCAGTCATCTTAAACTACCACTTCGCATCGGGATAAGCCCTTTGCAAATATTGCATTTCTGTAAGTAAATAGCCTAAATATTCAGTGTGAATACCTTTTTTACTTCCCGTAGTCATATAAATAGAGTCAGGAGTTGTTAAGGTAGCTTCAGTAAATTTAGCTGTAATGTGTTCCATCAAGAAAGCTTTCATTTCAGCACCTGTAGGAGCAAAAGAAGCTTTTTGAGCCATCAAGTCGATTTCATCTTCTTCGTATAACTCACCAACAAACATCCACAATTCGTTAATAGCAGTTTGTGTACGATCGTGACTCTCTTCGGTACCATCGCCTAAGCGTTTTAACCACATAGAGAAATGACGTTCGTGATAGGTTAATTCTTTTAATGCTTTTAAAGCAATACCAGAAAGTGTTTCGTCATCAACTTCAGAAAGTGATTGGTATGTTTTTAGCAGGTATAAAGACATGATATACTGTCGTACAATTACAAATGCAAAATCTGTATTTGGTTGCTCTGTAAGCATAAAATTGTGAAACTGACGCTCTGGTCTTCTAAAAGCTAAATCATCTGCAGTACGTGTACCACCTTCTAATTTAGCCGCGTAAATTAAGAGAGCTTCAGCCTGACCAAGTAAATCTAATCCCAAGTTAATTTGAGCGATATCTTCTTCTAAAAAAGGACCGTTACTACACAATTCAGACTGACGGTGAGCCATAATTAAACAGTGATCACCTAGTCTGATGCAAAATTTAGATAAATTTAAATTATCCATTCTTACATGTTTTTTAGCCCATCGGGAAGTTCATAAAAAGTAGGATGACGGTAAACCTTATCGTCCGAAGGATCGAAAAAGCTTTCATCATCTGTAGAATCTACAGCAACAATAGCATCTGCAGGAACTACCCACATACCTCTACCCTCGCCTCTACGCGTATATAAATCGCGTGCATTTTGTATTGCCATTTCCTTGTCGTAAGCATGTACCGATCCAAAATGCTTAAAAGGAAGCCCTTTTTTAGTTTGGATAAATACTTCCCACAACTGACCTTGTGTATCTTTTACTTCGCTCATCATTTAGTTCTTTGCTTGTTTTTGGGCAAAAGCTGCAGCAGCTTTACGTACCCATTCGCCATCGGTATGTGCTTTTTTGTGGTGTTTTAAACGTTTGATATTACAAGGACCTCCGCCCTTTATAACCGCCCAAAATTCATCCCAATCAATAGCACCAAAATCGTACGATTTCTCCTTTTCGTTCCACTTTAAATCTTTGTCTGGAATAGTAAGACCTATTAACTCCGCTTGAGAAACTGTTTTATCGATAAAACGTTTTCTTAGTACATCGTTAGATTCTCTTTTAATTCTCCATTTCATCGCGTTTCCAGAACGTGGAGAATCGCTATCGTGAGGTCCAAACATCATTAATGAAGGCCACCAAAAACGGTTCAATGCATCTTGAGCCATCTCTTTTTGCTCTTCAGTACCTGAAGCCATAGAAGCCATTATCTCGTAACCTTGACGTTGGTGGAAACTTTCCTCTTTACAAATCTTTACCATTGCTCTGGCGTAAGGTCCGTAAGACGTTTTTTGTAGCGAAACCTGATTGGTTATAGCGGCACCATCTACCAACCAACCAATAGCACCCATATCTGCCCAGGTAAGTGCTGGGTAGTTAAAAATACTAGCGTATTTAGCTTTTCCTTGATGTAGTTTTTCTATAAGTTCATCTCTAGTAATACCAAGAGTTTCGGTAGCACTATAAAGATAAAGTCCATGCCCAGCCTCGTCTTGTACTTTTGCCAATAGAATTTTCTTAGCTCTTAAACTCGGAGCTCTAGTAATCCAATTTCCTTCTGGCTGCATTCCTATAACTTCGGAATGTGCGTGTTGCGACATTTGTCTGATAAGATGCTTTCGATATTCCTCGGGCATACTATCGCGCGGTTCAATCTTGTCGTTTGCATCAATTCGTTCTTGAAAAAGAACATCTAATTCTTCTGCTCCCATCTGTTTTTAGTCTTCGTGTTCGTGTCCCCAAGTATCAATTTCTTCTTTCGTCCATAATTCTGGGAAAAAGATTCTTTTTTGATACTTCGGATGCATGTATTTTTTCCAAGGCGATCCTCCGGTAGCTGCAACTGTTTTACCACTAGATTCCAAATAGTGTTCTGCAGTGCGATAATGAGTCATCGTCCATTTAATATTTATTTTATTGTCTAAAGCTTTCATCGCTTTAATCAATTTAGGGCTCTTTTTATCATCCTCGCTTAAAGAATTAAAAACAGCTCTTAAATTTTTTGTTTCGTATTCGGTGGCGGTATCGAGTAATTCCTTCCCGTACTTCTCTTCGAACATAGAAAGCATTAGCGTTTTTTCTCCCGTCTTATGGTTTTTTCCAGCAGCTTGCCAATAGAGGTTGTCTATTTTAGCTTGCAGTCCAACAAACTCATCTGCTTTATGCTTATAACGAGCGTCAATAAGATTGTTTAAGTCGGTACAAGCAATTTCAATTTTACGGTATTGTACCGATTGAAATCCACTTGCTGGAGTTAAGGCATCTCTAAATTTCATGTACTGCTCTACTTCCATTCCATATTTCATAATGGCAAAAGAAGAAATAAGCACATCGAAATAACGATTGATTCGCCCTAAACGGTTTACGAAGAAATTGAGTTCTATATTTTCTGTATTGGCAACTTGCTCAATTTCAGAAAGAATCATTTTAAAAAGCAATTCATTTACTTGATGGTACATGATAAACACGTTCTCATCGGGTATATCAGTTTTGGGTTTCTGCAGTGCTAAAAGAGTATCAACCTCGCAGTAATCCCAATAGTTTACAGGCTTTGCATAGCGCAAACCCGACAAATAAGTATCAGGGTTTTCTCCTAAGTATTTGTATTTACTATTGATTTCTTCAATCAAATCTTTCTGACTCATAAAGGCATATTCTTTAAAACTAATAATAAGTAAACTCAAAAATACATATTATTAAGCAAGCAAATTTATGATTTTTATCACAATGACTCACAACTATATTCTTAAATTTAGAATCCTATTTAGTTCAAAATACTGAAACTAAATCATATAATAAATGGATTGCTTACAGGAGAGAGTCTAAATTATCTAATCCAATAAGCTTATCGCTGGTAAAACCTTCGGCATAAGCTACTCCTATTAATCTACCTAAATCCGAAGCTCTATAAGAAATACTGTCTATAAACTGTTGAGAAGAAATAGGTGTTTCTTTTTCGTTGGAACTAGGGTCGAAAAACTGTGATTTATACGCTTTTACAGCAAGTACTTTTGTTTCTATTTGCTCAGAAATATCAATCACAAAATCTGGTTTTATAGGATCCCACTGTATATAATGTAGAACTTGTTTTGGACGCCAAGCAGTTTGCTCCTCCTCTTCTTGTACGGTTTTGACTTTAGGTAAACCAGCTAAAAAACAAGCATTAGAAACCAAGCTCGAAGCACGTGAATGATCGGGATGACGATCGCTAATTGCATTACAAAGAATAATTTTGGGCTGGTATTTTCGGATTCTTTTAATCAGCTCCATCTGGTATTCTTTGTTGTCTGCAGTAACAAATCCATCTTCAAAATTTAGATTTTCTCTAAACTTCAAGTCCATTACTACAGCAGCATCGGCAGACTCTTGCAATCTAATTTCCGCAGAACCTCTGGTACCCAATTCACCATTAGTTAAATCTAGTGCACCTACAGAAAAACCTAAGCCAATATGTTTTACAATAGTACCAGCGCATCCCAACTCTATATCATCGGGATGTACGCCAATAGCTAAAATGTCAATTTTATTAATCATTCATCAATTTCTTATAACGAATTCTTTTTGGCTCAGAAATACC
>Ga0308002_1000766_pt1 | contig 11246 bp, 10 predicted proteins | sample Neamet34_FD_203148 | JGI IMG/M metagenome (GOLD analysis project Ga0308002, IMG submission 203148) | Marine microbial communities from water near the shore, Antarctic Ocean - #34 | ecosystem: Environmental > Aquatic > Marine > Unclassified | place: Southern Ocean | collected 2014-06-06
GAACAAGTAAGTTTAGATTGTGCTAAATGTGTTAAAAACAAAGCGATACCAACCAAAGAATCTCTTCCATAATGTAGCTCTGGGTAGATAATACCACCGTTTCCTTCTCCACCAATTGGAGAATTAACTTCCTTCATTTTTGTTACTACATTAACCTCTCCTACTGCAGAAGCGTGGTAATCAACACCATGCTTCACACTTACGTCTTTTAATGCTCTGGTAGAAGATAAATTTGAAACGGTATCGCCTTTTTGAGTTTTCAAAACATGATCTGCAACAGCTACTAAAGTATATTCTTCACCAAACAAAGAACCGTCTTCAGAAACTATAGCAAGTCTATCTACATCAGGATCAACCACAAAACCAACATCAGCACTTGTTTCTTTTACAAGAGAACATAAATCGTGTAAATGCTCTGGTAAGGGCTCTGGATTGTGAGGAAACTTACCGTTTGGCTCACAATACAACTTCACAACCTCTACGCCCATTTGCTCTAATAATGCAGGAATATAAATTCCTCCTGTAGAATTTACAGCATCTATAACAACTTTAAAATTTGCCTTTTTAACTAAGCCTACATTAACTGTAGAAAGTGCCAAAACAGCATCTATATGAATTTGTAAATAGTCTTTTTTAATTGCAGTCCCTAAATCATCTACTTGAGCAAAATTAAATGCTTCGTTTTCTGCTATAGCAAGAATTTCAGCACCATCGGCTGCAGAAACAAACTCTCCTTTTTCGTTTAATAATTTTAAAGCATTCCATTGCTTAGGATTATGACTAGCGGTGAGAATAATACCACCATTTGCTTTTTCTAAAGGAACAGCAACTTCTACCGTTGGTGTAGTACTTAAGCCTAAATCAACTACATCAATACCTAAAGAAAGTAAACTACACTGAACTAATTCTTGAACAATTGCCCCAGACATACGTGCATCTCTACCAACTACAACTTTAAGACTTCCAGAAGTCCTATTTATCAACCACATACCGTAGGCAGACGCGAATTTAACTACATCCAAAGGAGTTAAATTATCGCCAGTAGAACCTCCAATAGTTCCTCTAATTCCAGAAATAGATTTTATAAGTGTCATAAATTATTTATTTTGAGCAAATATATAAAATTGACAGGCGTTTTTTAGTAGGTTTCAAAATAATATTTACGCAAATTTCATGCTTAAAACGATCGTAAATCAAGCATTTTACTCAATATTTATAATTGTGTATTTATTTGTGAATAAGTTAAGATCTATCACGTTTAAATAACTCTAAATTATACTATTTTTATTTTAGATGTATTGTACTTTTGCAAAAGCTATTTTAAACTGAAAATGAGTCAAGAACACTATAGAGATCAAAATAAAATTAACGCACTTATAGAGCGTTATGAGAAGATGTTGGAGGGTGAGTTTCAATCGTTTTTTGATTCTTATGAATTTGATGATATAGTAGAACATTATATCGATCAAGGCCAACTTGGCGAAGCGATGACCAGTATGGATATTGCTTACGAACAATACCCTTATTCGGCAAACTTTTTAATTAAAAAAGCACAAATACTCACTATTTTAGAACGTCTTAACGAAGCGGAGAAAAATCTTGAAATAGCCCAAACACTAGAGCCTAGCAACGTTGATTTGTATATCGCTAAAGGTTCTATACTTTCGAAAAGAAAAGACCATCATAAAGCTTTAAAGTATTTTCATAAAGCAATAAGTCTATCAGACGAACCTGTAGAAGTGTATCCTTTTATAGCTTTTGAATACCAATGTTTAGGGAAGTTTCAAGACGGTATAAAATACCTTTCAGAATTTCTACTCACCGATCCAGAAGATGATCTAGCACTATTTAATATCGCTTATTGTTACGAAAGGTTAGATGCCTATAAAGAGGCTATAGAATTCTTTACAAATCTTATAGACAAGGCTCCTTACAACGAAATTAACTGGTATCAATTAGGTTTATTTTACAATAAAGTAAAAGACTATAAAAATGCAGTTTGGGCTTTAGACTACGCTATATTAATTGACGAATGCTTTACTGCAGGTTACCACGAAAAAGCAAGAAGTTTAACTCAGCTAGGCGAAACTAAAGAGGCTATAAAAACCTACCTTCTTACTTTCCCTTTTGAAGAACCTACGGGCTATACCTATTTAAAAATTGGACTTTGCTATAAGGACTTAGGTTCTTTTAAACAAGCCATTCGGTATTTCACTAAATCTTGCCACCAAGACCCACAACTATCCGAATCGTGGATGGAAATTGGTCTTTGTTACGATGAACTTGGCTCTACAGAAGAAGCACTTTATAACATCAAAAAAGCACTTGCTTTAAACCCCGACGACCTAGAGTACCTTTATATTCAAACAGGTGTTTTTATTAAAGTAGGTTTATATGCTGAGGCAGACTTAGGCTACCAAAAACTTATAGAACTAGGATGTGACTCTCCTACAATATGGCTCGAATATGCAGATTTAACACATTCGTTAAACAAAATACAAGATTCTATTAGTCTCTTAAAACAAGGCTTAAAACAGAACTTAAATCATGTAGATTTACTTTTAAATTTAACTGCTTATTCCTTCCTTGCGAAAGAATTGCCCAATGCAAATAAATATCTACAAAAGGCTCTTTCTCTAGACCCTGAGGCTATGAATTTACTTTACAAGTATTGGCCAAATTTAGAGCATAACGACGATTTTAAAAAAACTTTAAAATAAACAACATGAATTTTAATTTACCCCACATTCCTACAAGAACTACTAGTCCACGAGAAGAAGGCCTTACTATGGTAATGGATAAAGGACTAAGTATAAACGAAGCAAAAAATATGATTGCTGCTTCGTCTAAACATATAGACATAGTAAAACTTGGTTTTGGTACTGCGTATCTCACAGAAAATTTAGCAGAAAAGGTGAAACTTTACGATGACGCAGGTTTTAAAGTATATTTTGGAGGAACACTTTTCGAAGCTTTTATTGCTAGAGATATGTTTGATGAATTTGTTGAGCTTGTAGAAAAATACAATCTCAACACAGTAGAAGTTTCTGATGGTTCGCTAGAAATAGACCACGACAAAAAATGTGAGTATATTAGAATTCTCTCTAAAAAAGTAACTGTTTTATCTGAAATTGGTTCTAAAAGTGCCGATGTTCTTATCCCACCTTATAAGTGGATTCAAATGATGGAAAAGGAACTTGCTGCAGGTTCGTGGAAAGTTATTGCTGAAGCTAGAGAAGGTGGAAATGTTGGTATTTGTACAGGTACAGGAGAAGTTCGCTCTGACTTAATAGAAGAAATATTAACAAAAATTCCAAGAGAGAAAATTCTTTGGGAAGCTCCACAAAAATCTCAACAAGTTTGGTTTATCAAACTAATGGGTGCTAACGTGAATCTTGGAAACATTGCTCCTAACGAAGTTATTCCTTTAGAATGTTTGCGTTTAGGTTTAAGAGGAGATACATTTTTTGACTTTTTACCAAAAGAATAATGAAATTAATAAGTCCTAAAGAACTCAGTGAAAAACTGAGAAACAAGGAAGACATTCAGCTAATTGACATTAGAGAAACCTATGAATTTGAAGATGGTACTATAGGCAATCTAAATATTCCACTAGACGAAATGATGACTTCGATTGCTAAAATTTCAAAGAGTAAAGAAGTAGTTGTTTATTGTAATTCTGGAAACAGATCCGCTGCAATTATTTACATGCTCGAAAAGAAATACAACTACAAAAACCTTCTTAATCTTGAAGGTGGCTATACCGCTTATTTAGAATTATAATATGTCTGCAAGAACAAAGTTTGACTTCCTTTTAATTGCGTTAAAAGGTTTTACTATGGGTGCTGCTAACGTAATACCTGGAGTTTCTGGTGGTACAATAGCACTCGTTACGGGTATTTATGAAGAACTCATAAACTCCTTAAAATCTTTTGATAAAGCAGCCCTTAAACTCTTACTAAAAAGAGACTTCTCGGCTTTCTTAAATCATATTAATTTTAAGTTTTTACTCTTCTTAGGACTAGGTGTTGCATCGAGTATTTTTACTATTGCCAAACTTTTCGCCTACCTTTTAGAGGAGCATCCAGTAAAAATATGGGCTTTCTTTTTTGGTCTTATAATAGCCTCGGTATATTATGTTGGCAAAACAGTAGAAAAGTGGAATTTAGGAACAAGTCTATTATTCCTTTTAGGAAGCTTAATAGCTTTAGCAATTGCCTTTATTAACCCTGCTCCTACGCCAAATGGCAATTACCTTTTTGTCTTTTTCTGTGGAATAATAGGAATTAGCGGAATGCTTCTTCCAGGTCTTTCGGGGTCTTATATTTTAATGCTTTTAGGCAATTACAAATTGCTAATGGTAGATTCAATCAACGCACTTTCATCTGCCTTAAAAATGACTCTTTCAAGTGATTTTAGCTTCCTTCAGAACAATACACAAGTAGAAGGTTTAATTCACTTTGGTTTGTTTTTAGTAGGTTCAATTTTTGGAATGATTAGTTTTTCTCAGGTTATAGCATGGATTTTTAATAAGTATAAAAACAGTACAATAGCAATTCTTACGGGTTTTGTATTTGGTTCTTTAGCAATAATATGGCCATGGAAAAATGCTATTACAGATCCTAATACGCTAAACAGACATGGCGAAGAAATGATTGTTGGCTACGAAAGATTTGTACCTGCTACGCTAGATGTTGATACTATGTCTGCACTAATTTGTATTTTATTTGGAATTCTTTGTATTTGGGCTGTAGAAAAGTTTGCTGAAAAAAAAGAAGCATGATGAAGTATGGTTTACTTGGACGGAATTTAGCTCACTCTTTTTCTAAAACTTTCTTTGAAGCTAAATTTAAACGGGAAGCTCTCACTAACTTTAGCTACGTAAATATTCAACTTGAAGAAATAGAAGACCTTAAAACGCTACTTATAAAGGAGTCGTTTAATGGCTTAAATGTAACTATTCCCTATAAAGAATCTGTTATTCCATTTTTAGATTCACTAACTAAAGAAGCTGAGAAAATTGGAGCTGTAAACACAATAGAGTTTAAAGATGGAAAATTAATCGGTCATAATACAGACCACTTAGGTTTTCATAATTCAATAAAGCCATTTTTAGAGAATACCATGGAACGGGCTTTAATACTTGGTACAGGTGGTGCTTCTAAAGCCGTTGTATATGCACTAGAAAATATTGGAATAGATTGTTTGACAGTCTCCAGAAACCCAAAAGAACACCAACTATCTTATAGCGAATTAAACGAATATGTGTTTAAACATCATTTACTAATTGTAAATTGTACACCTGTTGGAACAAGTCCTAATATAGGCGATTGCCCCCAAATACCTTATGGGTTTATTAATGAGAATCACTTAGTTGTAGATTTGATTTACAATCCTACTGAAACTTTATTTTTAACAAAAGCAAAGCAACAGCAAGCACGTATTTTAAATGGTAAAGCAATGCTGATGCATCAGGCTGAAGAAGCTTGGGGAATTTGGAATTCTTAAATATATTCTAAACGCAATAGCTCAATATCCTTTTTTAAACGCTCCATATCATCAGGTAAAGTACCGTCGTAATAGCCTCTAATTCTTTGTTGTTTATCCATTAACATAAAGTTCTCTGTATGGATAAAGTCTCGCTCTCCACCATCTCCTTCGGTAAGCACAGCAAAATAAGATTTACGAGCTAAATCGTAAATAACTTGTTTTTCTCCAGTAAGCAAAAGCCACTTATTGGAGTTGATTTGATATTTATCTGCGTAAGCTCTTAATACTTTAACAGAATCTTCTTCTGGATAAACTGTATGCGACACAAACATAATATCCTCATCTGCTAAATAAAAATCGTGTAAGATTTTCATTTGAGTCGTCATTTTAGGACATATGTTTCCGCAAGTCGTAAAAAAGAAATCAGCTACATAAATCTTACCTTCTACATCTTTCAATCCTATAGTGTCTGCATCTTGGCTGTATAATTCAAATTCGGCAACACTGTGTTCTAATTGATAATTTCGCACCGACTCATCTACCAATTTAGGATTCACATCCGAAGGTTTGTAAATTTTTAATTTAGGATCTCTCTTTAACATGGGATAAACTAAGAGCATTCCTATAATTAAAATCGATCCGAAAACTAAAAGTCTATTGGTTTCGCCTGTTTTGGTAGCCATTCTATTTTTTTTACAAAGTTATGCCATTTCTAAACTCGATGCACATTAAGCAAGTAGTTTATTTCTTTAAATGCTGCGAAAATTGAGCTCGTAATTTTGTGAGTTTTGGTGAAATCACCAATTGACAATAAGGTTGATTTTTATTCAATTCGAAATAAGAATCATGATATGCACCAGCAAAGTAAAAATCTCTTCGCAGCTTAACTTCTGTTGTAATGAGGTTTTTAAAATTACTTGCTGCACGTTTTTTTGATTCCAAACAGCTCATTAACTGATGCTCATTCTCACAAAAAATAACTGATCTATAATGGGTGCCAACATCGTAACCTTGTCTGTTTAAAGTTGTGGGATCGTGAGATTCCCAGAAAATATCTAATAGAGTATTCAGCGTTATTAAGGAAGAATCAAACTCAATTTCGCATACTTCAGCATGGCCAGTATCGCCAGCACACACTTGCGACCAAGTAGGGTTTTCTAATATTCCCCCAGAATAACCAGAACGAACTAATTTCACCCCATTTAATCTATTGTATACTGCCTCAAAACACCAAAAACATCCACCACCTAAGGTAATTCTATCTAAATTATTCATCTTACTACCTCACTAAAACAATTAACTAACTATAATACAGACTAATAGACAACACAACTTTATGGTATTTGTACTATTTAAGTCCTATAAAATTGATTATATTTATTGAACTAAAAAAACAATTATGAAAAAGACTTACATTTTATTTGCAAGTGTATTTGCTTTGGGCTTATCTGTAGCCACGCAAGCACAAACACGTTATCTAGACGACATCGGAACAGATGTTTCTGTAACCTCAAATGTTAACTACGGAAACAACGTAGGAATAATTACCCAAGCTCCTGCTTTGGAAAACCTATTCATGGATGTTTACCAACTCGATGGTGATACAACGAGCAATAAGCCTGTTGTGATTATGCTGCATACTGGTTCATTTTTACCAGCAATTGCAAATGGACAAGCTACAGGAGATAAAACAGATAATGCCATAGTGGAAATGTGTGAGCGTTTTGCTAAGAAAGGTTATTTAGCTATTGCGTTAAATTACCGTTTGGGATGGAATCCAGTATCTGAGTCTGAAGATGTTAGAAGAAGTACTCTTATTCAAGCCGCTTACAGAAGTTTACAAGATGTAAAAACAGCTGTTCGTTTCTTAAGAAAATCGGTTGCTGAAGAAGCAAATCCTTACGGAATTGGTGATGCATTTGCTGTAGGTGGTTACGGTACTGGTGGGTATATTTCGCTATCACTTGGTACACTAAACGATTATAATTCTGAATTATTAATGCCTAAGTTTATTGATTCTTCTGAAGAAACTATTGCTATTTACGGACAACCCGTTCCTTATATTATTCAGAGTGTATTAGGTAACTTTGATGCTACAGATTTTGGTTATATGACTGTTCCAACTTCAGACTCTACAAGTATGGAAGTACCTCTTTGTGTACCAAATCACGTTGGATATAGCTCTGAAATTGATATGGCGTTTAACGCTGGTGGTGCTTTACCAGATATTTCTTGGTTAGATGAAGGTGAAGTCCCTATTGCATCTATGCAATGTGTTACAGATCCAGATGCTCCTTATGCAGAAGGTAACGTAATTGTTCCTACAACAAGTGAGTTTGTAATTACAGCTCATGGTGCACAATGGATTCAAGAAAAAGCAGATAGCCTTGGAAACAACGATGTTTTCAACGAATTATCTACAACTTTAACTGACTCTTGGTATAATAATGGGAATGGTGCTGCTAATGCTGCTATTGCTGGTCATGATGACTTAAATGGTTTGTTTGGAATTATTACACCAATTGCTTCTGAAACTCCTACTCTTTGTGGATTTGAACTAGAACAAGGTGCTCCTTGGGATTGGTGGGATAACGCTACTTATGGCGCAATGGCAGATGGATACCATGGTATGCCTACTGGTACAATGGGCTGTTTAGCCTTGTTAGGAAACCCTGACATGTCTGAGGAAAAAGGTATGGCTATGGCAGATATGATGTCTGAGTTTTTTACACCTAGAGTTTATGCAGCTTTATTTAGCTCATCAGACGTTGGATTAACTGAAGAGTTAGTAGAAAAAGTAAACATCTACCCTAACCCAGCAAACAACTTTATTACTATTAGTGCTCAAAACCCAATAACAGCAGTGAAATTATACTCTGTTGAAGGTAAATTATTGAGAAACTACACTACAAACACAACTACGGTAAGCATTGAAAAAAATGAACTTACAAATGGTTTATATTTTGTAGAGCTTGAAATTAACAAGCAAACAATTAAAAAATCAGTGGTTTTTAACTAAACCATTCTACTTTGTATTAAAAGGGATTCTTGAAAAAGAGTCCCTTTTTTTATGCTTGAAATAGTATTATATTTGGAGGAACATATACCCTTTAAATAGTTCAAAAAATTTAAAGTACAAGAAATGAGTAAATTACTATTCTTATGTTTATTACAAAGTGTAATTGTTTTCGCACAAGAAACTCAATACACCATGCCTGCCGAAGAAGCTTTACACGAAGGAACTTGGCTGCAATGGCCACACGACTACACGTACCAGTTTGGCGCAAGCGACTTTGAACCCGCTTGGATTGCCATGACGGAAGCATTAATTACAGGTGAAAATGTACATATTGTTGCTTATAATGAAACAGAGAAAAATCATATAGAAAACGTACTTTCTATTGCAGGAGTATCCATGGAAAATGTAGATATTATTATTGCTCCAAATGATGATTTTTGGGTAAGAGACAACGGACCTATATTCGTATACGATGAAGATTCTGTTGTGCATATTACCGATTGGGGATTTAATGGTTGGGGAAACGACACGCCGTATGAACTTTGTGATGAAGTCCCAAACTTAATTGCCACCCAACTCAACATACCACTTATAGACTTGAGTGCAATGGTTTTAGAAGGTGGTGCAATAGAGATTGATGGTGCGGGTAGTATGCTGGCAACAAAAAGTTCTATTACTGCAAGCGATAGAAATCCGAATTTGTCCATTGAAGAAATTGAAAACTACATGACTACCTATTTAGGACTTACCAACTTTATTTGGCTCGAAGGTATGTTTGGGGGTTGGGAAGATATTACAGACCAACATATTGATGGGTTTGCAAAATTTCACGGCACTAAAACTATCGTTACCATGAACGAGGATGACTTGGATTATTGGTATGTTTCGGCACAAGATATATACACACTTTACAATACGACTCAAGCAAATGGCGATAGCTACGACTACGTATACCTACCCTTAACCGATAATAATGTAATTACTACTTGGGGACAAAACTTAGGGTATAGAAGTGGTTATGTAAACTACTATATAGCAAACTCTGTGGTGTTAGTTCCTAATTATAACGATGCACAAGATGAGCTTGCGAATACTATTATTCAAGGCTTATACCCAGAAAAAACAGTGGTTGGAATAGATTCTAGAAACATGCTCGCTAATGGAGGGATGGTACACTGCATTACACAGCAACAACCACAATTTTTAAATCCTATTGGATTACAAGAAACGCCACATTTATCTAAAGGAAGAGTAGATAGAATTATTGATGTGCTAGGAAGAGACGTAATTAACCCTAAAGAAAACACACTTTACTTTTATATATTCGAAAATGGATTAGTGGAAAAGAAAGTTTTATAAGCTGAGTATCCTTTAATTTGATAAATATAAAACTCAAAACTTTTTCCTTTAGCTTTTGAGCAAAAGGCCTTTTTGACAAGTTAAAACTCCACCATTTAACAAACTAAGCTTAGGCTCTTTTAGCTTTGAATTCTGAGAGAGCAATTGCAGTTGCGGTTGCAACGTTTAAAGAATCTACGCCTGATTTAGAAAAGGAAGGAATGGTAATTTTTTCATTCACAATACTCAGTATTTCTTCTGAAATACCATGTGATTCGCTGCCCATTAAAAGAACAGTTTTTTCTGCAAATGAAGTATTGTAAATAGATTCGCCATTTAAATCGCTGGCGTAGATAGTATGCGATTTTAAATCAGTGAGCATTTGAACTAAATCTCCGTAATGTAATTGTACGCCAGAAATTGAACCCATGGCAGACTGTACGGTTTTAGGATTGTATTGGTCTACGGAGTCTGAGGTACATAAAATATGACTTATACCAAACCAATCTGCTAATCGGATAATAGTACCCATATTACCAGGATCTTTAACGCCGTCTAAAGCCAAAACTAAAGCTTCGTTATGTACTTGCTTAAAATCTACATCTTGTGCCTGTTTAAGTACTAAAAAGACTTCATTAGGTGTTTTAAGAGTAGAAACTTGTGCTAGATCTTTTGGGCTAAGTTCAAACGAATTATCCTTTGCAATAAAATCAGTATTTGCATCAAACCAAGAAGAAAGAGCATAAAGCTCCACATAAGCTATTTTAGAATTTAATAATTCTTCAACAATCTTCTTCCCTTCTACCACAAAAAGGCCCGTAATCTTACGTTCCTTTTTGCGTTGAAGGTTTCTTAATTTTTTGAGCTGATTCTTACTAAGCATAAAAATGTGGACTGAGGAATTACTCCCCTTCTTTCATTAAACGCTGAGTCGTATAATTTCTCCAACGTTCTAAAACATCAACAAAATCTGCAGGGAGTTCAGAATTAAATTCTGTCCATTCTTCATCTCTAGGATGATTAAAACCTAAAGACTTTGCGTGTAATGCATGGCGAGGCATCGCTTTAAAACAGTTTTGTACAAACTGCTTGTACTTAGAGAAAGTCGTTCCTCTTAAAACTCTATCTCCTCCATAAGTATCATCGTTAAATAATGGATGACCTATATGCTTAAAGTGAGCTCTAATTTGATGGGTACGACCAGTTTCTAATCTACATTCAACTAAAGTAACATAACCAAAACGTTCTAAAACAGTATAGTGTGTAACAGCATGACGGCCGTATTCTTCCCCTTCAGGGAAAACATCCATAACTTTTCTGTTGCGTAAACTTCTACCAATATTACCTGTAATAGTACCTTCATTCTCATCAAAATCTCCCCAAACTAAAGCACGGTATC
>Ga0308002_1000767_pt1 | contig 11236 bp, 13 predicted proteins | sample Neamet34_FD_203148 | JGI IMG/M metagenome (GOLD analysis project Ga0308002, IMG submission 203148) | Marine microbial communities from water near the shore, Antarctic Ocean - #34 | ecosystem: Environmental > Aquatic > Marine > Unclassified | place: Southern Ocean | collected 2014-06-06
TACCAATATCATTAGCTGTTTTCAAGGTTTCATCTGTAATCTTTTTACCTTTAGATGCGGCTTCCAAAGATGCATATCGTTTTGTATGATATGAACTAAGTGGTTTTGTGAATTGTTTAAGATATTCGGCTTTCCCATCTAAGTATTCTAAGAACTTATCAAAATTCTCTTCACCTAACTTATTCAACTCTTCATCCGTTAATGGATTTTCATGGTCATATATCATATAGATAAATGTGTTAGTTTTTCGTTTAATCTTTTCATATGCTTACAAGGTGAATAAGAACGAAAAGAACGTGCTGGACATTCACAATCATCAATCTTGTAATCTGTTACTCTTACTTGATAGTAAGATAACTTACCTGTCTTTTTGTTACGAGAACCCATTTCTCGGTAGTACCAACTGTTTTGCATAATTAATATTTTATGGTTTATATCTTATTTACTATGTAAATATACGAAAAATAATTGAATTATCCAAGCAATTTCGTTAAAACTTTTTGTACTATTTCAGTTGAATTTCCAAATTCTTGTGATATGTTTTTACCATCTTTGAAAGCAACAATCATTGGTATGTTGGTTAAATCAACCATTTCTCTACTATTATTAAAATTATCAGGATTAACAAATACAAATGGAATTTCTCTATTTTCCTTTTGTTGTGAAATTTTAAGAAACTCTGGTTTAAGAATATCACAATTCCCACACCAATCAGTTCCAAACATAACCATAACTTTTGCTCTTGTATTTATTATAATATCAAGTGAATCTGTTTGTAATTGTATCATTTTTAAAATTTATATATTCCACCGATATTCCAAAATAAAATATCACCTTCTATTGAATCTATATTCTCTTCCAACCATTTCCATTGTTTTATATCCCAAAATTGATTACATTGAAATGGAGCTTCATATCCATCTAACCTATCATTGAAATCATATTCTGATTTTCTAACTTTAATAGGTAATTGTGCTAATCCATTTTTCTTTAACATTTTATTAATAGAATTTTCAGAAGATACACAAGTTGTGTAAATTGTCTTATCTGTTTGTGGCCAGAAGTCTTTAAGTTCTTCTCTAAAGTATCCTTTTGCAAGGCCTGAAAGAGATACTCCACTTCCACTTGAAACAATTAAGTTTTTAAAGTTAGTATGTGGTTGTATTCTATCAGAAAGATAATCCATATAAAAATCATGATTAAAAGCATATGGTAACATCTGCCATTCATCTATTCTTGATTGTTTCTTTAATGAATTGTACATAATACTCATCATATTAGGTCTAATGGGATTAAATTTACAAGATGGATACTTTTCTTTAACCATGTTTATTAGTTCCCTAGAAATCTTCTTAGAATCAGGATAAGAATAATAAAACTCTATACCTAAATCTTCACATACTGCAGCTAAACACCATCCACTCCAAGAACCATCTACTGAAAGATGTGTTAGTGGTTTTGATGGGTCTACATATTTTTTAACTAATTCATATATAGCAGCCATCTTACCCCATGGTGGCAAGTTAATATCATCACCCATCAAATCATCTCGTTTTACCCAAACTGACCTTCCTTTGATTTTATATTCTTCTAACGGAGTATCTTCTATTAATCCTAAAACCATAAATTCTTTATTCTATCTAAATGAGATTCTTGTACTCTATCTTCTAAACAACTATTTACTACTAATTTTAAATTATCTGCAAATTCTATATTAACATAACCACCTAATTTTCCATGAGAATCTTTTGGTTGATTATATTCCCAAGATGTGTGTTCATAATATCTTATTTGTTTTCTTTCTAATAATCTGTTTCTACCATCAGTAGTTAACATATCGAAATGACCGATTCTAAGTTTATTATTTACTGATAAATCCAATATAGCCGAATTATCAAATACCTCACCACGAGATATTGAAATTATATCTATCTTATTTTCAATCTTAGAAAAGAAAGTTCTGTCAAAATAGTTTTTGGTTGATTTATTTAATGGAATTGTAATTATAAGTGTTTTACAAGTTTTTAAATATCTATCTATTTCTTCTTGTGATGTTTTTGAGTTTACTATATTGAAATTACCAATCTTTTTTTGTAATTCTTTTGATATAGCACCATTTCCAAAAATTAGTATAGAATCATCTTCTTTAATTTTATTATGAATCCAATTTGCACAAGGTTTAGCTGTTGGAGCAGTTGCTACAATACCTATATTTCTTTTTCTTGCTTCTTCAATGTTTACATTATCGATACCATGAGAACGGCAAATAACCCATTCTAAGTTTTTATAATCAGTAAATGTTTTTTTACCAACTTTACTAAACTTAACTGAAAGAACCTTTATTTTATCTTTATCTAAAGTAGGTCTTTCAAATGCTCCCAATATATTAATCGATGGTAATCTCTGTAATACTACCTCGGTTATGTCCGCTTTGTCCTTGAGCAAGCAATTCTCGTATTTCTGTGTTGTCATCTTTTTCTATAAATAATTTTTCGAAGATATCTTCTATCTTAGATTTCCAAATAGGTTGTTTTAGGAAATCACTATGTGCTCCAACTTGAAATGTTTTCTTTGGTCTCCATAGTAATTCTTGATTTAACGAACCAATTTCTTTTTCAAAGGCTTTTCTTAAAACATATTTCATTCTTTGACCTTTACCCTCCTTATCATCTCTGTATTTTGTAGGTATTCTTAATCCAAAATCAATAACATTTTTATTAATGAAAGGAGTTCTAAGTTCTACTTCACCTCCATACATCATAGCTTTATTGGTTCTAATTAAATTAGTTTTGTGTAAACTGTTTAATAAGTTAACTCTTTTTTGATGATACCACAATGGTTCTGGCCAACAGAATCTTTTTACATCGCCATATGAAGCAAATATTTCATCTGCCCCCTCACCACCAAATACAACTTTAAATCCATCTTTTCTTATTTTCCATGCTAATGCAAGTTGTATAACTGCAGGTGCTACTTGAGTCCATTTGTGAGTTTCTGATGCCCATATTGAATGTACTAATTTTCTCTTTACATCAATTTCATCGTAATTTATTACTTTTAAATCAATATCAAATAAATCAGCAGCTATTGTAGCGTAATGTAAATCATCTTTAACTTTTGATTTTCTATCTTTATTTACATTAACAACATATGCAGTTAATCGTTTTCCTTCTTTTTTTAGTTTCTTAGAAAGTATATAACTAATTATTGTACTATCAATACCACCACTAAGAATTGTACAAATAGGAACATCTGCAATCATCTCATCATCAACAGCATCTTCTAATAATCTTTTGAACTCAGATGAATAGTAATCAATTCCTTTATCTTCGTTTTCATACAAAGCAAACTCTTCTTGATTTCTTGGATAATATCCTGTTGGGTGTTTTTTATCAAATGGTGTTGGTTTAAAATTAAACCAAACTGATTCTGATTTTTTATACCCTTCAAATGTTTTATCTGATTCAAATGTTATTAAAGTACCTGGTTGAACTATTTTTATTAATTCCTTATCCTTATATGATGAATTAAAACGAGAACCTTTATCAATATTATAATATTTTAAGTCCATTGATTCAGTTAATCCTTTTACTTCACTTGAAAATGTAAAACCAATATTATTATAGTAATAATAAAAAGGTAATCTACCCATGAAATCTCTACCAAGAATTGTTTTATCTTCGTTTTTATCATAAAAAGCAAATGAAAACATTCCCTCTATCTGATTCATTATTGGTTCAAGATTATCTATATTATCAATTATAATATAAAGTAACAACTCAGTATCAGATTTATCTGTTTTGAAATTATATTTTGACCTGAGTTTTTTATCAAACATTTTAAATGTAGATTTCCATAACTCACCATTAAAAGCAATATAGTATCTTTCATCAGCTGATATCATTGGTTGATTTGCTATTTCAGATAAATCTTGAATTTTTAATCGGTTATGAGATAATTTCATATTATTCTTAAATGATAATATAGTATTCCCATCAGTACCACGATGCATCATAGAAGTAAGTCCATTCTTCATGTCATCGTTGTTCTTAAAGAGGTTACCTCCTAAGATTCCACACATATGTTATTATTTTTGTTTAAGTTCAATATCTCTTTCAATTGTAGTACTCATATGGTCTGCCCAATGGAGGATATATTGAATATTTGTTTTTAGATATTTTGATACATCAAATACTTTATAATATTTTACATTATCTTCATCATACATACCATCAGTAAGTTTGATTCCAAAGTATTCGTTTTCTGCATAAGTTATACCATACTTTTGAAGTAAGAAAAATGTTCTATCAGTATGTGTTAAATAAGATAACTCTGTATTTCTTTTATAAGTTTCTCCTCGATTCTTAACATGCCAGTCGCTATCATTAGTTAAATAATGTAGTTTACCTTTATCACCAAGTTTACCTAAATCATGATGGAAAGCGGCAAATAATAATTCTTCTTGTGTAAAATCTATAATTCCACCCGCTTCTTGATAAAGTTTCATCATTCTGAGTGAGTTTCTTGCCACATTCATAATATGGTCAATATAACCACCCTCATATGCGTTGTGATAATTTTTATTACCACTTGCAGGGGATAACATTAGGTTTGGTCCTAATTCATCCATTGAGTACATATGGAGTATTTTTTCTAATCGATCTCCATCAAACGATTTTTTAAGGGCCTCGATAAACTTATTGTAGTTCTCTTCGAGTTTAACTTCATTGTAACGATTCATTGTAACTAATTTTATGTTTTAATTTATTATTTTAATCTATGCGTTCGATTTCACATTTAATCTCACACATATTTGGATACATTGGATGTAATATAGAGAAATTCATCTCTGCTTTTAATCCATTTGTTATTCCATAGTTCTTATCTACGAAATAAACTATTTCAGTACCACTTTGATTTTTAAGTCTTTTACTGACCTTTTTCGGAACTTGAGGGATACCCAATACTGGTTTATCCGATTCTTCGTCCTTCATAAATACTTTAATTGATGCCATATATTATTTTATTATTTACTATGTAAATATACGAAATTATTTTCATATATCCAAGCTTTTCTTTATAAATTTTCATTTAATGCATTAATGTAAGCCATTTCAGATTGAACTCCTGTAAATCTACTTACTTCTTCTCCATCTTTTTCAATGATTACAGTAGGTACTGATCTTACATAATACTTCTGTGCTACTTCGTATTGTACTTCAATATCAATGTCTTCAAAATTAACATTATTAAACTTATTTTTAACATTTTCCATTAAGGGGGTTAGTACCTTACAAGGGCCACACCATTCAGCATAAAATTTTTTAACTTGTACCATTTTGTTTTTCTCTCTTTTTAATTAATAATTATTACCCATCACAAGCTACACAATCAGGATCAGTAGCTCTTACTGCTATATCACCTCTAAGAACTGATTCAGTTCTCATATAATATAGTGTTTTGATTCCTTGTTTCCAAGCTTCCATAGTTACTTGGTTAATCCATTTGGGTGATACAACGGATGGGAATGCTAAATTTAACGAAACTCCTTGGTCAATATACTGTTGTCTAATACCAGCTTGTTTAACTAAGTCCATTTGATTAATTTCTTTGAATGTTCTAAAAACATCTTTAACTGGATATGTTTTATCTCTATCCTCATCACCTATTTCTGCACAAAGTACCATTTTACGTTCTAAGTAACACCACTTATCTAATTCAGATAAATCTTGTACAGAACCACCATCTTCCATTATCTTATCCCAAGTTTCTTTGTTATTGATACCGGCTTTTCTTAGAACCTTTACCAACTCTGTATTTTTTCTAATGAAAGTACCTTTTGATGTTTGTTCGGTAAATACATTTGCAGCCCATGGTTCAATACCAGCAGATACGTTTCCAGCTAATTTAGAGTTACTAACTGTTGGAGCAACTGCTCTTAAGTGAGTATTTCTAAATCCACTTTCTCTACACCATAGTGGTTCACCATATTCCGATGCTAAATCTCTCGATGCTCTTTCTGATTCTATCTTTAACTGAGAAAAAATCTTACGAGTTTCAAATTGAGCCTCCATACCTTCAAATGGAATACCATTTTGTTGTAGGTAAGTGTGCCATCCTAAAACTCCCAATCCTAATGCTCTACCTTTTTCAGCAGATGCAACAGAATTTTCAAATCCTCTCATGTTTTTAGCCTTTTGAATAAATTCTGAAAGAACTCCATCTAAAAAGATAGTTGCTGTATAAACTAAATCAGTATCTCTCCACTCATTGTACTTAGCAAGATTTACTGATGATAAACAACAAACAAATGAATGATTCTCATCTGTATGTAAGGTAATTTCAGAACATATGTTTGTCATATGAACTTTTAATCCATTTTTTTTGTACATTTCAGGATTAGCCTTGTTAATATTACCTTTGTACATAATATAAGGTTCACCAGTTGCTTTTCTCTTTTGAAGTAATTTTCCCCATCTTGCTCTTGCTTCAGGTTCTCCTTGTTCAAGTTTTCTCATAAACTTATCACCTACAACTGCACATTGGTGTAAATTAAGTGATTGTCTATTTACATCTCCTTTAGGTTCTCTAATTTCAATCCACTCATCAAAATCTTTATGTTCTATGTTAAGGTTTACTGATGCAGCTCCTCTTCGTACTGAACCTTGGTTAGTTGCAAGTATCGTAGAATCATATATTTTACAGAATGGTACAACACCATCAGATGTTCCATTACCTGTAATAGTTGCTCCTGCTGGTCTGATTTGGTTGATACCAATACCAACACCACCTCCATGTTTTGCAAGTAACATTAATTCTAAGTTCTTATTTCCAATATCATATATTGAATCGGCAACATCTATACCAAAACAAGAAATTGGTAAACCTCTATCAGTACCAGTATTTGAAAGAACTGGTGTTGCTAAGTTTAACCAACCTTTCCATATATAATCGAAGAATTTAGTTGCCAATTGTGGTTTACCTAATCTTTGTGCTACTTTAGTTGCAACTCTCCAATAAGCATCTTTTGGTTTCTCACCATCTAATAGATACCCCTTTGATATAGTTTTAACGTAAATTTCTGTGTTTGCCCAAGAAGGGAAATCTACATCTAGTTCCCAATCTAATTCTTCTCCGTAATTTACTTTTGCCATTTTATATTAAATTTTTCTTTAAATCTTTATTTTTTATTACAACCAATATTTGGTACTTTTTGTTTTTTCTAACTGTCTTATAAGTTATATGCTGATATGGTTTATAAATTAAACACTCACCAATATTTGGTTTTAGTTCTGAGAATGTTTCTCTATCATTTTTATGCCACTCATCATATATTTCAACTTCTCCACCTTCATAATCATCATTAAGTGTAAAGTCATACATCATTTGGTATTGTTCTTTATCATTTAATGGTAATCCTTTGATAGTTTCTACATGCCTATCATAACCATCACCCTCATTATATTCAAACATCCCACACCAAATATCTTTTAAATTTACTTTTTTATAATTTGAAAAAAAATTAGTATTTAATAAATCTTCAAACTTTTTATTATATTTTAATTTTGTAAACTTAAAATTTCTTTTATGTAAAATATTATCAATTTCTTTTTCAGCTTTATAAAACTCTAAATTATCTTTATTATCTAATATTAAAGTTTTACAAAAATCTTCTGTTAATATTTGTTTAGATTTATAAAATTTAAAAACTTTTGTGAAGTTTTCTTGCATTATTTTTTAAAATAAATCATCCCAATTTTCACCCTCATTAGCCTTACTATAATCAGTAGGTCTAACTGCGAAAAAATCTGTATGAGTAAGTCCACCTGTAAGATGGTAGAACCATTCTAGTTTTTCTGCTTTCTTTTTATCGAATTCAAAAATTGGTTCATATCCTAGTTCTTGTAATTTTTGATTTGTTCTATCTTTAATAAATTCTTTTAAATCCTCTTTATCAAGATTTTCTAAATTACCTTGTTCAAATATCATATCAATAAAGTTTGTTTCCAACTGAACAATAAGTTCAGCGGCTTTAACAATTGATTCCTTACATTCACCTAATAACTCAGGATATTCATCACACATATGTCTGAATAATTGACAACCCATTTTAGAATGTAGAGATTCATCTCTTACACTCCATTTCATTTGTTGTCCGATACCTTTTAGTAGATTTCTCATTTGAAATGAGTAAAGTACTGCGAATGATGAGTAAAGTGATACTCCTTCAGCGAATGCTGAAAAGATAGCCAAACTTCTACCAACTTCTTGTCTTGCTTTTGGATTTGTTTGTAAATCCTCATGTTTCCATTCAGCGGTAGTTGAAGTAAGGAGTTCAAACTTCTCAGCTACTGCAGGTTCGTGCAGAAATGCTGAAAAGTCATCTAATCCCAATGTCTCATTCAAATATGAATAAGCCGTAGCGTGTATAGTTTCTTGAGAACCGAACATCATAGCCATCTGTTTGATTTCATGTTTCGGAAACCAATCAGTAACCATGTTAGTCCAATAATCAGAAACTGCACATTCGGTTTGAGCAAAGCCAAGTAAGATATTCCCCACTAAGTTTTTCTCAGCATCGGTTAATCGTTCATTCCAATCCTTAACATCACCTTGCATTGGGATTTCTGTGTGTAACCAAAATGCTTGTGCTTGTTTTAACCAACCTTCTGTATAGTAGATTGGATATTCGAATGGTTTGAAAGGAATTCTTTCTTGAAATAGTTTGCTCATAGTGATATCGTTATTACTTGTTTTCTTCTACTGATGATTTTCTGTAATCTGTTACAAGTTTTTTGATTTCACCAATTGCTTTTCTTGCTCTTGATTTGGAAGCTTTTGAAGTTCCATTGTGTTCTGCTTCAAATTGAGTGTATAACTCTTTAATTGATTCGAAAATTTCGTTTGAATTTGCCATAAAATTTATTATTTGTTAAGTTAATTAATCTCACCTCATTAGTGAGGGGAGTGTTTATAATTATAATGAATATTAAAAAACAATTATATTTTTTAATATTTTTTTATTATCACACATAATCATTTTTTTTAGTAAGTGTGTAATAATTTTTTTGATATTCTTTCCTCTATTTTTCAAACAAAAAAATGGGTTCTAACTTTTCTCCATTTCCAGATACAGATGATAAAATCAAATATAATGTATCTATGTGTTTGAATCCCATTTCAGAGGAAATTCGTATCGTCTCTTCTTCTATTGTTTTATATTTTTTGGTATTAGCAATGTTTAACATCATTTTTCCACCAATTTTTAAACTGCAATAACAGTTTTCAATAGTATTTTTTAAAAAACCAGTTATCCATCGGCTTTCTGTTGGGTATTTTATATAAGATTGTGTTTTTTCATCAGAATACTTTTCTGTATCAAAGTAAGGTGGTGATGTAAAACATAAATCAACCGATTCATCTTCTGGTTGGAATACCTCTGAACCTAATTTATGTAATTCCACTTCTTTATTCTGAATATTCATATCCTTCGTTAACCTCTCTAATCCATCAAATGTTTTAGTTGAGGGTTCAGTACCAATATACGTTTTACAATCACTTGAAAGGAATCCTAATAACCTTCCTCCCCATCCACAACTCATATCCCACACAACTCCTTGGTTTCCATAGGTATTATAGATGAATTTTGCCGCTGATGGTCTGAAATTACTTACAGATTGATTACCACCATATATTTTTAAATTCTGTCTTAATCGATTTAAAGTAAAAGAACCACTACCATGTTTGAGTTGCCAATTCCAAGTTTTTCTAATAATTTCTTTTAACTTATCATCATTATTCCAATATTCAATTGGTGATAATTTACTTGAACCACATATTACATCTACCCAATGAGGAAAATAAGTCCATGCAAGTGATAATCCATGCATTGTTTGGTCTATTTTACCATCCTTAAATAAAGTTTGTTCATCAAACCTTTTTAAAGATTTGAATTGTTGTAACCTATTATGAGTAGAAACATTATAATGAGGGAATCCATTATTACGATGATATTTGAAAATTATCTCTAATGCAGAATCTACATCTTCGATACTAAATATATCTTGGGTAACCCTATGATATTCTAAATCTAACTCATTATGTTCAATGAACTTACCAAATGATTTGTAATTTATCATTATCCCATGTTTTCTACATACTTCTTATGAAGTAATTTCTTCGTTTCCAACTGTCCACTTGCAGATTGCTTTGTTGCAATTACACCATCTGGTGAATTACCATCATATACTTCAATATATCCTGTATTGGTATTCATCTTACATGGAAATGTAATTCCATCAGGTCCAAATCTGTTTTTCATTATGTGGGCTCTTGCAGTATCATTCAATTTATCTTTTGATTTTCTACTCCAACTCATAATGAAATCTGCATTCATTACTTTAGCATATGAATCAGCAATCTTATCTGCTTCAATAACTTCCGAATCAATAGCGGAACGATTAGTTTGAGATGCTGTCCATATTGGGATTTCTAATTGCCCACCCATACCACGAAGGTCAATGTAAACACCACCTTGTTCAGCATAAGTTGAATCATGTTTATTTGAATCCGATAATAGTAAATCAGCATAATCTACAATGATTAAATCTGGTTTATTATCTGAAATCATCATTTTCTCAATATGTTGATTTAACTTTTTAACAGAAACTCCTTTTGGTGGAAAATACTTAATAAGTAATTTACCTTGTAGAGATTCTATTTTAGTTTTAACATCATCTTTTCTTTCTTTTAAATCAGTTGAGGGGATTTGTGTGAATACGGTATCATATCTAGCTCCTACATAGTGTTCTGATAACTCCATAGAGTAATGAACCACACTCAGTCCTCTTCTAACGGCATCTGCACCTAATGCAGTAAGAATCCATGTTTTACCTACACCCGATGGTGCAACCACAACTCCAAGTTCACCTGGTCCTAATCCTCCATCCATTAAATCATTAATAGGTTGCCAATTAGTTGGAACAGTAGTACGTTTTAGTTCATTTGCTCTTTCATCAAAATCTATCTTATAATCATGTCCTAAATCAGTTTCAGTACCAACTTTCATTGCACTATCTACTAAATCCTTTATTTTATCATATTGACCAGCTTGAAGTAAATCAACTGATTGTAATATAACTCCTTTAAGATTTTGATTTTTACAGAAATCTGTAAATTCATTCTTAATGTATTCTAAATCAACATTACCAACTTGTGTGAAAACGTGTCTTAGTTG
>Ga0308002_1000778_pt1 | contig 11172 bp, 8 predicted proteins | sample Neamet34_FD_203148 | JGI IMG/M metagenome (GOLD analysis project Ga0308002, IMG submission 203148) | Marine microbial communities from water near the shore, Antarctic Ocean - #34 | ecosystem: Environmental > Aquatic > Marine > Unclassified | place: Southern Ocean | collected 2014-06-06
AGGTTCGAATCCTTCTCCCACCACTGTTATAATAAGCGAGAGTAGCTCAATTGGTAGAGCGTCAGCCTTCCAAGCTGAGGGTTGCGAGTTCGAGTCTCGTCTCTCGCTCATTTAGTCCCACAGTCCGTGGGACTTTTTTTGGCTCAAATTTTAAAACCCATACGCTTTAGAGCAGTTTAGATTTTTTATATTTGTTATATTAAATTGGAGTAGACTACTCCACCCAAACTTAGTTTCACAATACAAATTTGCAGAAGATGTCAGAAGAAATGAAAGCTTGTCCAGTTTGCGAATCTCCTTATGGATATTCATCAGGTAGAGAATTGTTTACCTGTCCAGAATGTAGTCATGAGTGGAATCCTGAGGAAGTTAAAAAAGAAGAAGAGGAGCAAGATAGTTTAAAAGTACTTGACAGTAATAACAACCCTTTGGAAAATGGGGACACTGTAATCGTAATTAAGAATCTACCCGTAAAAGGTGCTCCAGGTCCTATAAAAGCAGGAACAAAAGTGAAAAATATTCGCTTAACTGATGGTGATCATAATATAAACTGTAGGATTGATGGATTTGGTTCAATGAGCTTAAAATCTGAATTTGTAAGAAAATCATAATATTATCTTATTATGAGTCTATTTAATAAGAGATACTCTCTTTTTAAATAGACTCATTTCTACACCATTTTCTTTCTTTTAAGAAGATACGATAATAGTATTTGTTCAAATCCTTTAGAACAATCTACAGGCACAAAATCAATTTTATACTGTCCGCATTTAAGTTTTAGTTCTTTTTCAAAAGCAGACATATTCTTGAAATACTCATCTTGTAACTCGATAGGATTGACTTTCATCTCCTCTCCAGTTTCGAGATCAATAAATTTATGAAGTCTGGAATCGAAATCAAACTCCAATTCTTTAGCTCTATCAATTACATGAAATACTATAACTTCATGTTTATTGTATTTTAAATGTTGTAGTGCTGAAAATAATTTATGTGATTGACTTTCATCACCTAAAAGATCACTAAAAAGAACAACCAACGACCTTTGGTGAATACGCTCAGCAATTTCGTGTAGTGAATCTACGGAGTTAGTCGTTTCTCTAGAATTCTCGTTAAACGGTATCGCCAAAGCCTCCAATTCATTTAACAACCATTGATGATGAGCAGTACTCGTTTTAGCTTGTGTATGGAGTTGAACAGAATTTGAAAACACAGAAAGTCCAACAGCATCTCTTTGTTTTTTAAACAAATTCATTAAGGCTGCAGCTGCAAGAATAGAAAAACCAATTTTGTTGGGTTCTTTAGAACTTAGCTTTTTTTTAACTGGAAAATGCATGGAAGAAGATCTATCTACTATTATCTGACACCTAAGATTAGTTTCTTCTTCGTAACGTTTTACAAAAAGTTTATCTGTACGAGCAAATAACTTCCAATCTATATAACGTGTAGTTTCTCCGGGATTATACAAACGATGTTCTGCAAATTCTACAGAAAAGCCATGATACGGACTTTTATGCAATCCTGTGATAAACCCCTCTACTACTTGACTTGCAAAAAACTCAAGGTTTTCTATTGTATTTAACTCTTCGTTAATTATAAAATCGCTCATAAATGGAATTTATTTAAGTTTGACTTTAGGCACTATAATCAGCCAAACATTAAGAGACTAAAACTAATATTTTTTATTAAACTAAAAAACTCCTGTTTACATGAATTAGTAAACAGGAGTTAATAAGTTTTATATGCTCAATTAAATTAAAGCATCAATCTTTTTAGCTAAATCCGCTTTTGGCGCAACACCAACATTCTTATCAACCATTTCTCCATTTTTGAAGAATAAAATTGTTGGAATATTACGTATACCATATTGAGCAGCAATTTCTTGCTGGTCGTCAACATTAACTTTACCTACAACAGCTTTACCGTCATAATCTGTATGTAATTCATCAACTATTGGTCCTACCATACGGCAGGGTCCACACCATTCAGCCCAAAAGTCAACCAATACTGGTTTGTCTGATTTTAATACTATTTCCTCGAAGTTTGCAGAAGTAATTTCTAGTGCCATCTTATTTTTATCTTTATGTTTATTGTGTCAGTTTGTTCGTTGCAAAATTACTATTTCTTACAACAAAACAAGTAATTTAATTCAGTTTGTATTGAACGTCAATTAATGTGCCAATATCTTGAATGAGTTCTTTGGATATCTTAACCTTATGAGTTCTTGATAAAAGCTCTAAATTAACGTTTTCATCAGGGTCTATAATATTTAATTTTAGCTGATGTGTACCTTTATGGCCTTCTAAAATAGTTTTGAAATTATTTGAAAATGCCTCATCAATATCGAATAAATTTACTCTTAACGAAATACTCTTCGTAAGCTTGTCTAATACATCAGAAAGTAAATTTATAGCCGTAAGTTTAATTTCCAATTCATCTCCCCAACGCCGAGTTTGTACGCGAGCCCTAACATAAACAAATGCTCCTTGTACCAACATGAGCTTAAACTTCATATAGTCATCGCTAAACAACATAAATTGCTTAGAATCTGTAAAATCTTCTATGGTAACTATTCCAAATGGATTTCCTTTTTTATCAATCCTGTTAGTTACTTCAGAAATAATACCAGCAAAAGACAGGTCTCTATTTAATAAAGGCTCCAAGTGTTCAAATTTCTCAATACTATGATTGCAGTTGTGTTTTATTTCGAAAGCGTAATCATCTAGAGGATGACCAGAAATATAAATTCCTACTACTTGTTTTTCTCTTGCAAGAAGATCTAGTCGTACCCATTCATCACAAATAGGCATTGGAGGTTCTGGAAGTTCTACTCCTTCAACACTACCAAATAAGTCTGGTGGTGCATCTAAACTCTCTTGGTAAGCATTTCCATATCTAATTGCTTTGTTTAAAAAGGTATACCCTTCTTTTAGCTCATAAAAATACATGGCTCTATGTTCGTTCTTAAAAGAATCGAAAGCACCAGCAAGAGCTAAATTCTCGAGTGTTCTTTTGTTTACTGATCTTAATTCAACTCGTTTGGTAACGGAATAAATACTATTAAAATACCCATTTTCGCTACGCTCATTAATGATATTCTCTACAGCACCTTCTCCAACTCCTTTTATAGCACCTAAGCCAAAACGAACTTCCCCTTTATTATTAACGTTAAATTTATGAACCGATTCATTAATATCGGGTCCTAAAACAGTTAAGTGCATACGCTTACACTCCTCCATATAAAAAGTAACCTTCTTAATATCGTTCATATTATGCGTAAGTACCGAAGCCATAAATTCGGCTGGATAATGTGCTTTTAAATAGGCGGTATGAAAAGCGACAACAGAATAACAGGTAGAGTGAGATTTATTGAAAGCATACGCTGCAAATGACTCCCAATCTTTCCAAACTTTATCGGCTATTTTTGGGTCGTGTCCACGCTCTTTACAACCGTCAATAAATTTGGGTTTCATTTTCTCTAGTAGAGCAAATATTTTTTTACCCATTGCCTTACGAAGCATATCTGCATCCCCTTTAGAGAATCCTGCTAGCTTTTGAGAAAGTAACATAACCTGCTCCTGATACACAGTAATACCATACGATTCGGCTAGGTAATCTTCCATACCTTCTAAATCGTATGTAATTTCTTCTCTACCGTGTTTACGAGCAATAAAGTTTGGAATATACTCTATTGGACCTGGACGATAAAGTGCATTCATCGCAATTAAATCACCAAATTTATCGGGCTTTAATGCACGTAGATGCTTCTGCATACCAGCAGATTCAAATTGGAATGTCCCGTTGGTGGAACCTTTCTGATAGAGCTCATAAGTTAGCTCATCGTCTAGAGGAATATCGTCAGGGATAATTTCAATGCCGTGTTGTTGTTTCACCAACTTTACTGCATCTTTTATAATACTCAACGTTTTTAAACCCAAGAAATCCATTTTTAATAAACCCGCATCTTCAACTACAGAGTTATCAAATTGGGTTACTAATAGATCCGAATCCTTCGCAGTAGCCATAGGAACATGCTCCCTAATATCACTGGGTGTAATAATCACTCCACATGCGTGAATTCCTGTATTTCTTACAGAACCTTCTATAGCAATAGCCATATTTAAGGTTTCTGCAGCTAAATCAGATCCCTTAGCAATAGACTGTAACTGTACAGCCATTTGCATTTGATCGGCATTGAGTTTCTCTTTTAGTTTTTCCTCTGGTAAATTAAATATTTTGTTTAGTGAAGTATCTGGAACCAATTTCGCAATTCTATCTGCTTCAAAAAGAGGGAGATTTAATACACGCGCAGCATCTCTAATAGCAGATTTTGCTGCCATAGTACCGTAAGTGATGATTTGTGCAACTTGTGCTTGACCATATTTTTCGACTACAAAATCTATAATTCTACCACGTCCTTCGTCGTCAAAATCGATATCAATATCGGGAAGAGATACACGATCGGGGTTAAGGAAACGCTCAAATAGTAAGTCGTAGGCAATAGGATCCACATTGGTAATTCCAATACAATATGCAACTGCAGAACCCGCAGCAGAACCACGACCAGGACCTACGGCAACACCCATATTTCGAGCTTCCGTTGTGAAATCTTGTACAATTAGAAAGTACCCTGGATAACCTGTTTTCTCTATGGTCAGTAACTCGAAATCGAGTCTTTCAGTAATTTCTTCTGTGATTTCGGCGTAACGCTTTTTTGCGCCTACATAGGTAAGATGACGTAGAAAACTATTCTCCCCACGTTTGCCACCATCTTCAGCATCTTTAGGGTCTATAAATTCTTGTGGGATGTTGAAAGCAGGAAGAAGCACCTCTCTTTTGAGATCGTAAACTTCTATCTTATCAACTATTTCTTGTGTAGTTGCAATTGCATCAGGTAGGTCAGAAAAGAGTTCTTTCATCTCTTCTTGAGACTTGAAATAAAAATCATCGTTAGGGAAACCAAAACGAAAGCCTCTACCCCTACCTACAGGTGTTTCTTTTAAAACGCCATCTTTCACACACAGTAAAACATCGTGTGCTATCGCATCATTTTTATCTAAATAATAAACATTGTTTGAAGCGAAATATTTAACGCCGTATTTTTGAGCAAATCCTAAGAGAACTTTATTTAAATGATCTTCCTCATCTAAGCCATGACGAATAAGTTCCACATAAAAATCCTCTCCAAAGGTTTCATGCCACCAAACAAAAGCTTCCTCTGCCTGTGTATCTCCAACATTTAAAATTAGGTTAGGGATTTCTGCCGTTAAACCACCTGTAGTAGCAATTAATCCTTCTTTGTGTTCTAAAAGTAATTCTTTATCTATCCTCGGACAGCCAGCATAAAGTCCATCTATAAAAGCCTGAGAACTCAATTTTGAAAGATTATGGTAACCAGCTCTGTGTTTAGCTAATAAAACAACCGTTGTACGTCTGTCTGGTTTGTCCTTTGTGAACTTCCTTATTTTGTGATCTGCTGTAAGGTAGAGTTCACAACCCAAAATAGGTTTAATTTCATTTTTAATAGCTTCTCTAACAAACTTATAAGCCCCGTACATATTCCCAGTATCGGTAAGTGCTACAGCAGGCATGTTATCGCTTTTAGCTTTTGCAATGATATCGGGTATATCGCATTTTGCCTGAAGTATAGAATAAGAGGAATGACAATGTAAATGAGAAAATACTAAATCGTCTGTTGAGGTGTTCGTAGAAATTATTTCGGCTTCTGTATCGGCTGTTTCTGTACTCGTTTTTCCAGAACTTAAATCTTTATAAGGTTCAATGTTTAAACCTAATAACTTAAAAGGATGTGGATTGAATTCCACAAATCGTTCATTATAATCGTCATCAAACCCTAAACGTACATAATTAATTACTCGTAAACGAATAAGTTCTAAAAAACAACGTGTAGTAGCTTCCACATCAGCAGATGCATTATGAGCTTCTGCAAAACCTTCACGAAATAGTTTAACGTGTAATTCTGTAAGGGTAGGCCACTTAAACTTACCACCTCTCCCTCCTGGTATAGCACAAAACTCTGTACCTTCATTTTTGGTGTCTATACTTTTTTCATCTAATAAAGTAGTCTCTATTTGAGTTCTGAAGAACTCAGCACCCATTATATTAATATCGAAAATTATATTGTGTCCTACTACAAAATCAGATAGAGCAACAGCTTTATTAAATTCATCGAGAACAAAAGCTAAATCTACACCTTGTTCTGATGCACGTTTAGTAGAAATTCCATGAATTTTTTCTGCGTTAAATGGAATTGTGAAACCCTCGGGGCGAACAATAAAGTTCTTTACCTCAATAAGTTCTCCCATATCGTTATGTAACTGCCATGCTACTTGCACTAAACGAGGCCAATTTTCTGAATCGCTTACAGGAGCAGAAAAATTCTTTGGGAGTCCAGTGGTTTCGGTGTCGTAAATTAGGTACATAAAGGCAGTAGTAGAGTTTTAAATAAGAGAGTAAATTTAGTTTTTTACAGCTAATATTTTAATACTTGTTAATAACATTTAATTCTTTATTTTAATTACACAACCCACCCCTTGAACTCAGAATCGTACTTATAGAAGTGTCTATTTAGAATTATAATTATATAAATTAGTGGCTCATTTATTGTACAATTCACAAAAACCAACTGATAACATGAAGTACCTATTTATAATTTTCATTGCTTACACACCATTCGTTAATGCTCAATTTCGTGATTTTGTTATTAATGAATGTATGCCAAACAACAGCATTACAGCTAGCGATCAGGATGGAGAATACAACGACTGGGTGGAGTTTTACAATAATTCAACTAGTAGCATAAATGTAGAAGGGTATTTTTTATCTGACAGAAAAAGTGAACCTACAAAATTTAGATTTCCTTCTCAACAAGTAAACCCTAACGACTATCTAATAGTTTGGTTAGATAAAGATACTCTTCAAGAAGGTTTACACACCAACTTTAAATTAAGTGCTAGTGGCGAACAAGTTTATTTATTCGACTTAGACACAAATTTAATCGATTTTGTTCATTTTACTAATGTAGCTGCAGATGTTTCCATGTCTAGAACTTTTGATGGAGATGGTTCTTTTTCTATAGCAAATCCAACTTTTAACCAAAGTAATGGATTGAAACAAAATGGACTAGTAATTAACGAATGGATGGCTAATAATACAAATACAGTGCAAGATGAAAACGATGAATTTAACGACTGGATAGAATTATATAACAATACAGCTCAATCTATAAATTTAGATGGTTATTTTTTATCTAACAAAGCCAACGAAGCCACAAAATATCGGTTTCCTAATTTAGTTATTCCTCCACACGATTACTTAGTTTTATGGGCTGATGAGGATACTTTGCAAGGAGATCTACATTTACCCTTTAAATTAGATAGCGAAAGGGATGATATTATTCTATCTCGCCCAGACACAAGCACTATAGATTATTTCTTTCATCACTTTGTAGATTCGAATATAACAATGGCAAGAATACCTAATGGACTAGGAGATATTGCTTTAGGAAATACAACTTTCGAATCTACTAATATGCCTTATCTAAGTTTAAGTGAAAATAATTACCCTGAATTTAATGCTTTCCCAAACCCTTGTTCATCACATATTTACCTAAAAGACCTTGACAAGAACTTAGAATACATAGACTTAATAGATGTTAATGGAAGGCTTATTACAAGGTTCTCAAAGCCTTTAGTAAATTTTAAAATCGATTTATCTCCTTACAAAAATGGAGTGTATTTCCTCATTACTTCAAACAACAGTTATCATGAAATTCTTATTCAATAGGAAAATGAATAAGCTACTTAAAATCCTTATAGGATTATTCCTTATTTCGGTTAATTACCTAGCAATTTCGGATATCTTACAAAGATCAGAAGAAGCCTTAAAACTGGAATACACACTTATTTCTGTTAGCTTTCTTTTTACATTGAGTTATATTCTAAAGTCTAAATAATTGAGTCAAAAAAATAGTCTGTTTGCATTGCAAACAGACCATTTTGAAATATTATAATTAAAAACTTTTATCTAAACACAAACTCCTTCTTATATTCAATTCCATCAACTACAAAAACAAAGAAATAGGTTCCTGTACTTAAGTTTTCTTTTTGAATAGTTAGTGTTTGGGTATTAACGAAATTCAAACTTCTTACTCGTTTTCCTAAAGCATCCAATATATAAACACTATTTGTTGTTTGTGGCAAACCATTTACCGTAATGTACGAGCTGGCTGGCTGTGGAAAAAGATGTACGTTATGGGCTAAATTTTCTTTTATAGATACATTATATTGCATCAACTGAACATCTAAAACAGTGGCTTCGTCGTTTGTTATGGAAACCGAAGAAATGGTTTTAGAAATATATCCATCAGCAGAATAAGTAAGAGCGTAATTCCCTTGGAACAAATACCTGTAATAATCGCCATTTGGCAGATGAGAATATACATGAGAATTATCGATGTCGTAGTTTACGATATTCACTTCGGCTAAAATTGGTTCTCCCGAAATAGAATCGGTAACTACACCGTGTAAACCATACATTCCTTGCTCAATATAAGCTAAAAACGAATTGTAATTCGCATCCCAGTAATAAGGTAAATCATTTCCTGCAGGAGTTTTATAATCTGAAATCTCCAACGTAAATTCTCTACAGTGTTTAAAGTAATTCATATAATCTTGTCTTCCACCATTTACTTCGTACCATTCGTAACCATTGGTAATTCCATTGTCGAAACTAGAGAAATAACCATTGTCGGAGTTTTCATGTGCAAAACCAGCATATTCGTCCATAACATGTAACCACCAGTCGTAATCTGCAGGAAGGCTAGACCACGAATCCCAAGGATAATTAGCTACCTCTGCTCCACCATGAAAGTTGGATGAAATATCGAATTGAACACTATCAGCAAAATCCATAAAGGCAACCGTTTCGGGCTGGTATATATTCCCATCAGGATGAGAACCATCTTCAGGATCTGGATAATTTCTGTTTAAATCTACCCAATTGGCATTATATCGCTGTGCGTTAAAAACGGAACTGTTATCGGAAGTATAAGCTCCATCGGGATTTGCCAGAGGATTAATCCAAAGCTCCGTATTATTAATAATGTTAGCTATACGAGGATTGCTTTCGTAATTAGACAATAGGTAATCTATTAATCTTATTGAAAGCACGAAACCAGCAATCTCATCTCCGTGCATTGAAGATGTATAGAGTATTTTGGGTTCGTTTTGAGAAATAGCTAAACTATCGGTAATTTTAGCAACTAACAATTCTCTACCATCTACCGAAGTTCCAATAGAACTTACCTTGCATAAGTCGGGATACTGCGTTTCGAAAGCATACATCATTTCTACATAAACTTCATAAGACGGATAGAAGTCCCAATCGTTAATTTGTTTTTCTTCTAGAGAAAGAAGCATGTTAAGGTCTTTAAACAAACTCCCAGGTTTTGGTTCTATAGTAAAAGGTATATTGTACTGAAGGAATGCCGTAAATTCTTTCTTATTCGCATAGGCGAAAATCTCAGGTAATTCTGCTCCGTGATCAATTGACACGATACTAGAAATACTATTTAACGCTTCTTTAGAATCTATGTGAAATGAAAAATAAACCTCACCCGAAGTTTTAAAAATAGAATCAATATTTACCGATTGAGCAAAAGAGGCAAAAGGTATAAAAAGGAATAAAAATAGGTTTCTCATGACTGTTGTTTTGTGGCATACATACAAATGATATGCCGTAATACTAAAAATAGGAGTGCGTTTATTTTAATAAAAAGTACTGATTAGTAAATACGAACATCAAGCAATACATCTTCGCCGACTTCTTTATTTAGCATTTTTTTAATTTTTTCTCTTCCGTAAGAAAGTTCTTGTTTTAGGGCGGCGTTATTGAGCTGAACAAACAAAACGCGTTTTTCTACTTCTATATTTACGGTGTATTTAGCAACCGAGGGGCCCATAAGTTTATCCCAAAGTGTAACAATATGTGCCTCGTTAAACTTAGACGTAATATCGTAATTCTTTAGTAGGTCTTTTATAACCTCGCCTATACTTTGTTCTCTAGCTCTTCTCATTGTGCAACACCTTTTTCGATATCGAAGATACGATAAGAATCATCAATTTTACGAATAATATCTTCCGTTCTATTTTTATGTGTATCCGTAATAAAAATCTGTCCAAAATGATGTTCAGAAACCAAGCGAACTATTGCTTCTACTCTGGTATCATCTAACTTATCGAAAATATCATCTAGTAATAATAGCGGCTTATACCCCACTAAGTTTTTAATAAAATCGAATTGAGCGAGTTTCAATGCAATTAAATACGTCTTTTGTTGCCCTTGCGAACCTTGCTTTTTAATAGGGAAGTCTCCAATTTTAAATACTAAGTCATCTTTATGTGTACCACAAGTTGTGTACTGAAGGATTTTGTCCTTTGTAAGACTTTCATTTAGTAAGCTGGATAAATCGTTTTCATTTAGCTGCGATTTGTATTCTAAATCTACGAGTTCATTAGAATTTGAAATTGCTTTATAATACGCTTGAAAAATAGGATTAAACTGTTTCATAAACGCTGAACGAGTAGCGAAAATTTTAGCGGAAAAATCTATTAATTGCTCATTATATATTTCTAAGGTAACAGGATCGGAAGTACGATTAGCGGCAAAATATTTTAACAAAGCATTACGCTGAGCTAAAACTTGATTGTATTTAAGAAGGTTTTGGAGGTATATTTTATCCGACTGCGCAATTACGCCATCCATAAATTTTCGTCTTGTATCGCTCCCTTCAATAATTAAATTACGGTCTGATGGAGAAATAATAACTAAAGGAAAAACACCAATATGATCGGCTAGCTTTTCGTATTCCTTATTATTCCGTTTAAATACTTTTTTATGCCCTTTTTTAACACCGCAAAAAACCTTTTCAGGATTTTCGTTACGCTCAAAAGTTCCTTCTACGACAAAAAAAGGTTTGTTATGTAAAATATTCTGGGTATCAATACTATTAAAATACGATTTACAGAAACACAAATAATAGATTGCATCTAATAAATTGGTTTTCCCAGAGCCATTATTACCCACAAAACAATTAATCCCCGAAGAGAACTCTAGTTGAGATTCTTCGTAGTTTTTAAAGGACAATAAAGACAG
>Ga0308002_1000782_pt1 | contig 11152 bp, 9 predicted proteins | sample Neamet34_FD_203148 | JGI IMG/M metagenome (GOLD analysis project Ga0308002, IMG submission 203148) | Marine microbial communities from water near the shore, Antarctic Ocean - #34 | ecosystem: Environmental > Aquatic > Marine > Unclassified | place: Southern Ocean | collected 2014-06-06
CCACGGTGATACGGCTAAACAGCGGCCATCTTCAACCGAGATATTAGCCAATTGGTTAAGAGGAGTATCACTCCCATAATAAGACACCATGACACTGTCTAAAATACTCGGATGAGCACGGCCCGTGCGGATGCGTTTAAAAGCTTCACTCAGGGCCGTTACACTCTTGTCCATGCGACTATCAGCATCTTGCTGGATATCATTAATCATTTCATTCTCCACCTTTTGGCATTGTCACATTGACCAAGGTGCCTTCATGACCACCCACCACTAAATTGACCAAGGCCCCTGGTTTATTCATATTAAATACCCGCACGGGCATCTCTTGATCACGGCATAAACACATGGCCGTAAGGTCCATGATACCTAATTGCTTTTCGATTGCTTCATCAAAGGTAATGTAGTCATACTTGACCGCATGGGAATTGATAACGGGATCAGAATCATAAACCCCATCTACTTTTGTGGCTTTGAGGACCACGTCTGCTTCAATTTCTATACCACGTAATGAAGCTGCTGAATCCGTAGTAAAAAAGGGGTTACCAGTGCCTGCAGAAAAAATAACCACGTTGCCCTGTGACAAATACAACATGGCATTACGGCGGTCATAATGGTCTACCACCCCACTCATTGGGATTGCAGACATCACCCGAGTAGTAATATTAGAGCGCTCTAAGGCATCACGCATGGCTAAAGCGTTCATGACGGTCGCCAGCATGCCCATGTGGTCGCCCGTTACACGATCCATTCCTGCTTCACTCAGGGCAGCACCACGAAATAAATTACCACCTCCAATGACCAAGCCCACCTGCACCCCAATGCCTACTAACTGGCCAATCTCGAGGGCCATCCGATCTAAAACCTTGGGATCAATACCAAAGTTTTCGCTGCCCATCAGTGCTTCTCCACTAAGTTTAAGCAAAATTCGCTTATACCGAGGCTGTCGCTTATCAGAAACTGGCATTTATATTCTCCAAAATATTAGTCTACACAAACCCCATTCCAGGTCCCAAAGCATCGCGCTTTCAAAACCCTAGAATAGTGACGTATTAGCAGCCCAAGGGCAAGTTAGCCTTGAACTTATATCAAAAAAAAACGCCACCATAATGGACTCATCCACTATGGCGACGCTTTATACCAGCAAAAGATCTTAACCCTTTAGCTGCTGTGCCACTTCTGCTGCAAAATCAACTTCTTCCACTTCAATGCCTTCACCAACTTCTAAACGATTAAAGGCAGTCACAGATGCGGATACAGCGTTTAATAAATCACTGATTTTTTCATCTGGGTTTTTGACAAAGGGCTGCTCAGTGAGGCTATTTTCAGCCAAAAACTTATTAATGCGACCCAACATCATTTTATCAACGATAGCGTCTGGCTTGCCTGCCATGTCTGGCTGGGCCTTGATAATTTCTTTTTCCTTGTCCACTTCTTCAACCGTCATGTCTTCACGACTAATCACTCGCGGATTAGTGGCTGTCACATGCATAGCAATATTTTTAGCCAACTCACTTTCTCCAGCAGTCAAGGCGATCAGAGTGGCCACTTTATTATTGCTGTGCACATAGGCAGCAACATTAGCCGCTTCAAGCATGACAATGCGACGGGGAGTAATGTTTTCACCAATCTTTTGCACTAATGCCTCACGCGCATTAGATAATTCACCCTGCATTAATACGGCCATATCATCTTGCTTGGCAGCAAACGCTGCATCAGTCACCTGAGTTACAAAGGCTAAGAAGCCCTCATCACGGGCAGCAAAGTCAGTTTCCGAGTTCACTTCAACTAACACACCAAAAGAGTTATCAGCTGCAACCTTTGCACAAACAACACCTTCAGCCGCAGTCCGACCTGCTTTCTTAGCAGCTTTCATACCACTGGATTTGCGCAAGTCTTCAATCGCCTGCTCAATGTTACCATCAGCAGCAGCAAGTGCCTTTTTACAATCCATCATGCCCAAGCTTGTGCGCTCACGCAGTTCTTTAACCATAGATGCAGAGATTGCAGCCATTAGAAAATCCTCAAATTAGGTTCTCAACGCCCAACTGGACGTCGTTAAAAAAAAGGGAGCCAAGCTCCCTTTTGTGTATTCACTATGCTAAACCTAAGGTTTAGACTTACTCGGCAGGTGCAGCCACTTCTTCTTCGGCAACTTCTACGAACTCGCCAGCGACTGAGGTGCCGTCGTCTTTGCCCGATGCACATGCATCAGCCATCGCAGAAACGTAAATTTCTATGGCGCGCAAAGCATCGTCGTTGGCAGGGATTACATAATCGATGCCATCAGGGTTGCTGTTTGTATCAACAATCCCAATGACAGGAATACCCAGTTTGTTAGCTTCGTTAATGGCAATGCGCTCATGCTCTACATCAACAACAAATAAAGCGTCTGGAAGACCGCCCATGTCCTTAATGCCGCCGATTGCACGTTCAAGCTTTTCCATTTCACGTTGACGCATCAACGCTTCTTTTTTCGTTAATTGCTCAGAGGTACCATCGTTGAACTGAGTTTCTAAGGTCCGAAAGCGGTTAATTGACTGACGGATAGTCTTATAGTTTGTCAACATACCACCTAACCAACGGTGGTTCACGTAAGGCATACCAACACGGCTAGCGTGTTCTTTGATCAGCTTACCTGCCGCACGCTTGGTGCCAACGAATAATACCTTGTTCTTGTTGGAAGCCATGTTCTCAACGATAGCGAGGGCTTCGTTCAAGGCTGGCAAAGTTTGATCAAGGTTGATGATATGTATCTTATTACGAGCACCAAAAATATACTGACCCATTTTTGGGTTCCAGTAGCGGGTCTGGTGGCCGAAGTGGGCGCCGGCTTTGAGCAGGTCGCGCATACTTACTTTAGTCATTTTAATTTCCTTTGTATGGGTTAGGCCTCCATAAACCCTCGTTCTACTTAAACTTTTTGTAAAAGAAAAATAGAAACCACGATTCGATCAGAAGTCTTAAAGCAGACCCCCAACACCCAGAACCATGTGCCGGTTTATGTGTGACGTTATAGTTAAGCTCCAAACTCATAGGCCTTTTTTTCAAAAGACGCCGGATAGAATTTAGGCGCGCAATTAAACCATAACTAGCCGATGATCTCAAGCTGCAACAGTAAGTCGTTAGCGCGTGTTGCATAATAATTGCGCTTTTAAAGACTATTAACTCTTTAACAGCCCATCAATTTTTAATTATCAAATTACCCTTTAGCGCATAACCTGAGTTGCGCTTATTCTGTAGCGTAAGCTCATCGCGATCAAAGCCTACCAATTTGCGTCGCAAACGGCTCATAAAAGCTTCTAGGGTATTCTGCCGAGCATGATCTAAATCAATACCCATTACTTCCATAATTTCGTAATACTCTGCCCCAACTGGACTTCTCAAAGCTAAAAATGACAGCACCCTGGCTTCATTAGCCGTTAAAAGCACATGTTCATGTTTATGGGCAAGCTTATGGGTTTGCATATTCAGGCTTAACTGTGCAGATGCCAATTGCGCCAATGATTCATTCTCTTCAACCTATATCACTCTGTTAACCCTGCACTAAGGCGCATTTACTAACCTACTCACCTACTTATACTAAGCCATATTAAAAAAAGTCGCATTCACTAACGCTAAAAAACTCCTTACTAGTTATTATTCAGGTAACGAGTTTGATTGATTGACAGATAAAAATGTGGGGTCTAAGCGACGGGTTTGGCCAAGCACCAATCTATTTGGGCACCATAGCGATGTGCTTGTGAGTTGAAACAGTGGGTTAATGTTTAAATAGCTATTTATGGCTCTATCAAGAAGCCATTTCGAAGGGCTGGGCATATCGGATCATGGCATCTTTTGAAGATAACGAAGCTGATTTTTGTTCCACTATGGTTGCTAAAGTTGTCTCGTCGTTGATGCCAAAAAACATAAACCTAAGACTAGTTACAATATTTCGTCCATCCATGTGCCTGCGCATATGGTGTATTTCTGCATTGGCCTTGACTATAAACCCATCGACAGTGAGCTCAATGTGCCTGATGGCTTTACCCACTTGTATATCATTAAAATTAGCTTGTGGAATAAATACCGAGGCTCCATCACTCGATAAATAGGCAACTTCAACATTTTGCCCCTTGATGGTCATGTTAATTTTTCTGTCCAGCTTCGCTGGTAAGCGAACCTCGTTATAATGCGATTTAACACACAAATTTTCAGGAAGCTTGGCACTAAAACGCCAGCCTAAATCACTATTATTAACGGCTGTGACCTCAATATCAAAATAGTGGATGAGCCCCTCATCCACGAATTCAATACGAAGCTGATCCGCAGCCTCAACCTCAAATTTAAAACCTTGATTGTGCATGGCCTCTAGCACTAAGGTCACATTTTCACTGTTTGCTTTGGTGGTCGCTTGAGGCCTATACCTCACCTCACAAACCTGAAAGTCTGCTACAGCTTGATCAGAGGGATCTCCAAAACTGATATAAAATACTGTTTTGCCCTGTTTAGCAGACAAAAAAACTTATACAGCTCCTGAAAATCATTAATTTTAACCTTGTCTTTCAAAATACATCCTTTTATTCTTCAGAAAGAATAGTCAACTTAGCTACTTCTCAATACTCTCAATTTTCTGCAAAAGCTCATCACAAGAAAATTTTTAATCGCGTTCGATAAACATGAGCATTAGTGAGTATAACTATATAATAACAAGAGCTCATTAAGTTTTCTTACAACACGCGTCAGAAATAGGCTTAATTTAAATATTAATCAGCTCAAATCCCTGATTTTAGAGCAATCTCAACAACTCTTTTGCAATACTTCTTTATTAATCAGGCTATAAAAATATTTTTTGATCCTTAGGTTTCAAAATATTAATAATTTGATTTTTTTATTCGCGTTACCTAATTAGCTATTTCAGTGGCGATCACTAAAAACCAGGGTTTAACCCACTGCAAGATTCTCATGCCTCAGGAAAAAAATACCACATGATTAAAATAACTTCTCGTGCATCAGAAGTTAGCTTAGTGATGCATTTGCCTGTGGTATGTACTTTTTATTGGTCTTTTTAATCGGCCTTTTCGTTTCCAAATCATAGGCGACATATTATAGAAAAAATTGTTGATACAAATATATCGAACTTGGGTATGTCTGGTATAATTTCGAGTGTGAGCTCTGGATAGAGTTGATGCAAAATAGGTAGAGTGTCGTTAAAGTGAGAATTCCATGAACATATTAATCAAAGACGTAGCAGCAATTGATAAAATGCGTATAGCTGGCCGCTTGGCCGCTGAAGTGTTGGAAATGATTCACCCGCATGTGCAAGTGGGTGTGACAACCAACCAGCTTAATCAAATTTGTCATGATTACATTGTGAATGTTCAAAAAGCGATTCCTGCGCCATTAAATTATCACGGATTCCCAAAATCCATTTGCACCTCCGTTAACCAAGTAGTGTGTCATGGCATTCCCAATGACAAAGCCCTCAAGCAAGGTGATCTGGTTAACATTGATATTACCGTCATTAAAGATGGTTATCATGGCGATACTAGCCGCATGTTTGCCGTTGGCAATATTGCGCCTCATGCTGAACGTTTAGTGACTATTACTCAAGAATGCATGTACAAGGGCATCGCTCTAGTCAAACCTGGCGCACGCTTGGGTGACATTGGCCATGTCATTCAAGTGCATGCTGAGGCGAACCATTATTCCATTGTGCAAGAATACTGTGGCCATGGCATTGGCGTAGGTTTTCATGAAGATCCTCAGGTACTGCATTACGGCAAGCCCAATACTGGAGTTGAACTCAAAGAGGGAATGATTTTCACTATTGAACCCATGCTTAATGCAGGTAAGCGTCATGTCAAACTAAATAAACATGACGGCTGGACCGTGACGACTATGGATAAGCGCTTATCTGCTCAGTTTGAACATACGATCCTAGTCACCGCCGATGGTTACGAAAATCTTACGATTCGTAAAGAAGAAATGATCTAAGCATGGCTTTGGTTAGCAAGGAGCTACAACACCAACTCATCGATCATGATCATCTGCAGCAGCAGCTTGCTGCACTCCCTTCAGTGCAAGTATTAAAAGCCGCTTTGCAGGCGGGTCAAAGCCAGCTGGATGATATTTTTCAAGAGCATAAAGAGAACCGCATTAACGAGTTGGTCCATGCTCGAGCTTGGCTTGTGGATCAAATTTTGCGCATGGCTTGGCAGCAATATTCTTGGCCCGAGGAAGCGGCATTAGTTGCTGTGGGTGGCTATGGTCGCCGCGAACTGCATCCTCAGTCTGATGTGGATTTACTGATTCTTTTAGGCAACGGTCTTGACGCCTCAAGTTGGCATAGATGTACGCAAGAATTTATTACTTTTATCTGGGATTTGGGTCTGCAAATTGGCTCCAGCGTCCGTACCCTCGAAGATTGTTGCGAACAAGCTAAAAATGACATTACCATCGCCACCAGCCTCATTGAGTCCCATACCATTATTGGTAAGGCTGATTTAAGAGAGCAGGCATTTGATTGGGTTATTTCTGAACAAGCTTGGGGAAATGAAGCCTTTTACAAAGCCCGCATTGAAAGCCAACAGGAGCGACATAGACGCACCAATGACACAGAGTACAACCTAGAGCCCAACATCAAAAATTCGCCCGGAGGGTTGCGTGACATTCAAACTATTGGATGGATTGGCAAACGTCACTTTGGGCTGAGCAATATGGCACAGCTTGCTGGACACAACTACCTTAACAAGTCAGAACTAGACACCCTCAGAAAAAGCACTGACTACCTTTGGACCATTCGTTACGCACTGCACCTAATTGCAAAACGTCCAGAGGAACGGTTACTGTTTGACCACCAGCGCAAACTGGCAACCTTTTTTGGCTATGAGGATAACGAAGAAGAGCTCGCCGTCGAACAATTTATGCATCGTTATTATCGCACAGCCATGCACTTAGCCGAACTTAACCAAACGCTTTTGCAACTTTTTGATCAGGGCATTCTCCATGCTCATGAAGCCGATTTAGTGGTGTCGATAAATCGCCGCTTCGAACTCCGCAATGGTCGCTTACAAGCCTGCTACCCTAGCCTTTTTTTGCGCCAACCTTTTGCTATGATGGAAGCCTTTGTCATTCTGGCACAACATCCTCAATGCCAAGCTATTGGGGCAGAGTGTAAACGTCTGATACAGACCTATCGTCATTTAATCGATGACAAGTATCGCCGAGATATTCGGGTTAATAGTCTATTTATGGAATTGCTTCGCTCACCTCAACGCATGTCTCACACTTTATTAGAGATGCAGCGTCAAGGGGTGCTGGGAGATTACCTACCTGCTTTTAATAGGATCGTGGGGCGTATGCAACACGACATGTATCATATTTACACCGTTGATGCTCATTGCATGAAGGTTGTGAAAAAAATGCGTGAGCTATTGTTACCTAAAGAACGAGAACGTTTTCCTGTAGCGAGTCGTTTAGTGCATCAACTACCCAAGATTGAGCTACTTTATATTGCGGGATTTTTTCATGATATCGGTAAAGGCAGTGGACGAGATCATTCTGTTGTCGGGGCTGAAGAAGTTCGGCATTTTTGCAAACAACATCAATTGGGTAAGTGGGATACAGAATTGGTTAGCTGGTTAGTTCGCCATCACTTACTTATGTCTATGACCGCCCAAAAACGTGACATTAGCAACCCCGATATTATCCATGAATTTGCCACTAAAATGGGTGACCAGTTACACTTAGATTACCTTTATGTCCTCACAGTGAGTGATATCAACGCGACCAACCCAGCCCTCTGGAACAATTGGCGCGCATCCTTATTAAGGCAACTTTATACCGCAACCAACCGCGTGCTGCGCTTAGGCCTAGATGTTCCTGTAAATCACCAGGGGCTCATTGAACAGAGCCAAATTGATGCTCGCAAGCTGTTACAAGCCCAGCGATTTAACCCCGCCTCAGTCATGCGTTTATGGAAAAATTTAGGCGACGATTATTTTATCCGAGAAAATGCTAAAACCATTGCTTGGCATACAAGGACCATACTCAACCATCAAATTGAAGGGCCTTTAGTTGCCATTAGTGAAACCTCCTTTAGTGCCTTTGAGGGTGGCACCCAAATCTTTGTTTACACTCAAGATAAAGCTAATCTATTCGCAGTGCTGTGTGCCATTCTTGGTCAGCTTAACCTAGACATCCAAGATGCACGCATTATTACCACTGAAGATGGTCACAGCATGGACACCTTTATCGTGTTGGATAGCCATGGCAATACCATTAATGAAACTCCCACCCTATTAGAGCAACTGCAAGAACGCCTCACCCAAGCCTTACTCTACCCCAATGACTTCGCCTATATCGTGCAACAACGCCAACCTAGGGCTCACAAGTTGTTCAATCAACCATCGAGCGTGAGCTTGACCAACCCTGAGGGTCGCATCTGGACACGTTTAGAATTGTTTAGTGCTGATAGACCTGGTCTCCTAGCCCAAGTGGGCTTAGTATTTATGCGCTTGGGCATTAGCCTTCAAAAAGCAAAAATTCAATCCATTGGCGGCCGCGTTGAAGACGTGTTTTTTATTACACTCAATAATGGCCACCGCATTAGTGATGAAGGTCTTCTTGCTAAGCTTGAAAACGATATCTGTAGTTCTCTAGATAAATAACACTTTTAGATTGAGCGCTGTTAAGAAACTAAGAGTAGGATTAATGCATAACATTCACAAGACCGCCACGGCCGCAATTCGCTTGGGGATTTAGACCCAACGAGATGGGTACATCGGCTCGTGCAAAGGCGCTGGCTTTAGAAGCTTAAAAGGAGCCAATCATATTAAACGCATTGGTCACTTGATCATTAGTCTCATCCTCTTTACAGAACAGCAGAACGTCTAGCACCACAGACCCTAAAAGATCTTCTAGGGACATTAAAGCTCCACTTTCGAGCTCTGTTTGTATCAAGTCTTTGGCCAACCAAGCAATACCCATGCTACCTAAAACCATTTCTTTGAGACTCGCAGAGAATGCAGACTCACACACCAGTTCAACACGGTAGTCGCGAAAAATGGGGGGCAAGCACATATGCGCTAGAGATTCTGCAAGAAATCCACCTTTGGGATACATTAAAATGGGCAGCCTCATACCTGCTTTGATGGGCCCCATTTTAATGGCTAACTCTTTAGAGACCACAGGCAGCAAGTAATCATTGCCCAGTTTGATTTTAACAATCGAAGCCTGAGTGAAATTGATCGGTTGGCTACTATTCTGGTAACACAGTAACAGATCACCTTCCTTAAGGAATAAGTTTTGGCAATCATTATTGTTGGCAGGCATGACGCGAAAGCTCGTTTTGGGTGAAAGTGCATTAATGTTGCGAATAATTTGCGGAATACGAGATACCGACAGGGTATGTTGGGCGATAAAGGTAATTTTGTTTTGGTTTTCATGGGCTTTGTTACGTAAGGCATAAAAACGATTAACCAAGTCGCGAACGTCTGCCTCCATTGCAAGTCCTATGGGGCGGATATTGACTGGTTTTGTTGCCCTATTAACCAGTTCAACCCCCAGCCACTCCTCTAGCTGCTTTACTCTGCGTGAATAGGCCGGCTGAGTAACATGTCGCCGCTCGGCTGCACGGGTGATTGACTTTTCTTCGAGCAGTGCTAATAGGTCTTCGAGCCATTTGAGTTCCATAGGTGATCTTACTGCCCCTAACATTCAATTTTGTAACTTTATACTAAAGAAATAGCATTATTATTGCAAAATAATTTATGTAAACATGCATTAAATTAATTATGGAATACCCCATGCATACTTCTAACTTTTCCCGCTTACATTTTGCTCACCTGCCAACTCCCCTAGAACCTATGCAAAATATTTCAAAGGCTTTAGGTGGTCCTAATCTATGGATCAAGCGGGACGATTGCACCGGTTTATCTTCAGGCGGCAATAAAACCCGCAAACTAGAATTCATCATGGCCGACGCTGTTGATCAAAAAGCAGACACCATTATCACCCAAGGTGCTACCCAATCCAATCATGCGCGGCAAACTTGTGCCATTGCTGGCAAACTGGGCATGTTATGTCATATTTTACTGGAAAGCAGAACTGGTTTTGAAGACGAAGCTTACAATCACAATGGAAATGTCATGCTCAATCAGTTGCATGGTGCCACCATTTCAACACGTCCCGCTGGTACCGACATGAACGCCGCAATGGAAGAACTTGCACAAAAGCTGAGAGACGATGGTAAGCACCCCTATATTATTCCTGGTGGAGGTTCCAATGAAATTGGTGCCCTAGGATATGTCAATGCAGCCATAGAACTGACGACACAAGCCAATGATCGATCGCTAAAAATTGATCACTTAGTCCATGCTACGGGTAGTTCAGGCACCCAAGCGGGCTTAGTGTTAGGCATGGCAGGCATAAACAGTGGTATTCCTGTGTATGGTGTAGGGGTCCGCGCACCAAAGGCAAAACAAGAAGACATGGTTTATGACTTAGCCCAACGTACGGCTGTTTATATGGGTCTGAATCCGTCAGTGGTGGCTCGAGAACAGGTTGTAGCCAATAGTGATTACGTAGGCGAGGGTTACGGCCAGCCCACGAAATCCATGGTCGAAGCTGTCAAAATGTTGGCTCAATATGAGGGCATCTTATTAGACCCTGTCTATTCAGGTAAGGGTTTTGCTGGCCTCATTGATTTAATTCGCAAAGGCCACTTTAAAAAAGGTGAAAATGTAGTATTTTTGCATACTGGAGGTAGTGTTTCCCTGTCGGGATACCCTGATACTTTTGATTTACCTGGCTATATTTAAATCTATAAGCCAAATATTGGGTTAATCATTAGCACAAACTAAGGTGAATGAGGGTCTCGTTTAGAATGAGTCTGGTTCATAAAACTGGTCATTGAGTTGTTAGAGCAACAATGGTGCAGCTAAACAAAAACTCAATCGTTCTGCACCAAAGATGACCTAAACGATTTATTTTGATGAGCATATTTAAACACAACCCATTGTTTTATATATTATTTTATTAATTGGAATAATAATCGCTAAGCAAGGTTACTTAATTTTAAATGCCTAAGAATTTGGATCAGGCGTTACCGTTGGAGCGAGCACTATGATTTTTAGTGTTGGTAAAATAAAAATGATCACAGCTACTAAACCTA
>Ga0308002_1000783_pt1 | contig 11141 bp, 5 predicted proteins | sample Neamet34_FD_203148 | JGI IMG/M metagenome (GOLD analysis project Ga0308002, IMG submission 203148) | Marine microbial communities from water near the shore, Antarctic Ocean - #34 | ecosystem: Environmental > Aquatic > Marine > Unclassified | place: Southern Ocean | collected 2014-06-06
CTGCCAGGTTTGGTAGCGCTAGAAGTGAAATAATTAAGAGAGAAATGATCTTTTTCATACTAATTTAGATGTTTTGTTTACACAAACTTAACATTAATTTTTGGAACATTCCCTAAATACCTCATACAAATCTTTTTAAGTCTATTTACTTAGTACTAATGGTAAGTATAAGCATTACCTATACAAGTTTGATAGTATAAAAAAGGAGTGATTTTAGTTGAACTATTAAGTTTTACCTACACATTTGAGCTTGTTATAAGAAAGAAACCAAAGTATTTTATTGCTTATAGCATAGTTATAGTATACATATTAATGGGAATAAATTGTGCATTTTACATTTAGTAGACGGAAGCTTTATACTAGTAATCTAATAAATATTTGTAAATTAAAAATGCCCAGACTTTAGGTCTAGGCATTTAAAAAACATAAGAAAATTGAATTTCTTTAAGCGTTTAGATTCTAATGAACAACAGTAAGTTTTTTCATTAGTTTATTGGTTCCATCGTTAAGTTCTACAAAGTATAAACCACTTGCAAAGTCTTTAGTTGGAATCGTAAAGTTTAAATTAGATTGACTTTGGCTAAAGACCAACTTACCTTGTACATCGTAAATTTCTACTTGTACATGATCAGTCCAAGTTCCAGCTAAAGAAATAGCACATTCCTCTTGTGCAGGATTTGGGTATAAATGCGCAAAAGAAACTTCCGCTACCTCCTCTACCGAAACTCCGTAGTGGTTGTACATAAGCGTACCACCATCAGAAATATTGTCGCAGGCAACTTGAGAAGCATTGGTGCTGTATACACAAGCAGTGTTTTCAACTTGAAAGCGGTCTATAATACGAACATCGTCTATAGTCCAACCTTCTACATCTTCATTAGAATTTCCATCATCTGTAACATACGTAAAACGAATGATAACAGTTTCGCCCATGTAATCGGATAAATCTACAAGAGTATTCACAAATCCATTGCTGTTACCCCAGTAAGAATCTATACCACCTAATGGAGGCGATGCTTGAGAAACACCTCTGTAATGACCTCGTATAATACTAGAACTTAGTTGCTGGTAGTTTTCTTCATCTGTAGAAATAGAAATATAACCACCATCGTAACTAGCTTCAGTATTGTATTGATGCCAGAAACTTAAAGTAGGTGCATTTCCTTGTACAGTAAATGGCTCTAAGCCTAAGTAAGAAACTGTACGGTAATCTACGTTTGGAGCGTACCAAGCATATTCACCACTGTTAGCATCAAAGTCGATTAAAGCCCATTCAGGATCAGAACCTTCATCAGACCACGTTACCCAGTAAAAGTCGTCGTCTTCCATGTCGTCTTCAAAAAGTACTTCGCTAAACAGTTCTGCATTAGGGCTAACAGAGTAAGTACATTCTATGGCTTCGCCCGTTTGCATGTCGCCTAGTGTGAACGTTAAAACATTTCCATCAGCTTGTACATCGCAGGTAGATGATTCTATAAAAGTAACATCAGCTTGTAAAGTATCTACTATATAAACCGCAAAGGCAGTATCTGGGGTGTGATTGTACACGTTTAAGGTGTACACTAAATCGTCTGAAGAATTGGCATCAGCCTTTGCAGACTTAATAATTTTTAAAGTTTTAATACATTCAGGGATATTGTCGAAAGCTTCAACACCATCTCCTCTGTCGTTTGCAGAACCAGCATCGGCAGAATAACCTAGACCTCTACGTGCAAAAGTTTCCCAAATCATACAAGCGTTTTCACCATTGTACAAGAGTTCATCTGCTAGAATTACAGCATCTCTCATTTCAGTAAAATTAGCGTTACAAGGTTGTAATTTCAAACCGTCTATTACTAATTGCATCACCATATTATTCCCTCCTGTACCGTTGTATCTATCGGTATCGTAACCGTATTCATCCGTAAAGTTCCAGTATAAATCCCATATCATGGTAGCCCAAACAGAACCTACACCATGCGGAACAGATTCAGTTATAATATTATCGTAAGTCATAGGATTTAAGCCCATATCTCTACTGTATGGATACGAACGAATTCCTCTTCCTTCGTTGCTTTCTGCAGAAACATAAGTACCAATCCCTCTAGAAGTAGCACCAGAATCTCCTTCTTTTGCAGTCATTGCTAGTCCAAAGAAATCGCTCCAGCCCTCACCTGCTTGTTCGTCGCCGTATAAACAGTTACCACCAGTTAATCTAGTTGAGATCCCATGTCCATATTCGTGTGCAATAATTCCATTGTCGAAATCACCATCTAAGAATGCAGGTCCTGGAGGAGAATTGTTTACAAAAGTTGCATTAATAACACCATCTCCAGAAATGTAATTATAGAATTCCTCGCCATTATCTTTACTCATAAACACGGTTGGAATGGTAACTTCATCTCCATCAGAACCAGCGGACATACCAACCATACCCCCAACATTATTGAAAATAATTACGGCAATAGCTCCTGCATTTTCAGCATTTAAAGCTTTTAAACCAAACTCACAGTTTCCACGACTTACAAGTGCAATTTTACCAGTAAGGTCGTTAATAATTTCGCCACAACCTTCAATCCCGTAAGAAGAACCATCGTCTACCGCCATAATATCAGCAGTTAGAGGGGTACTTGTAATTGTTCCTGCCCAATCTGTAGTAGGTGTAACCTCATAAATACCAGCCAATTGTTCTGGTGTATTTACTGTAAATAAATCAAATGGATTTGATGGCTTATCCCAAATATACATTTGCATAACAGGATTACTACCGTCGTAAGGAGTGTAAAAGTTAGCATTGTTTAATGCTACATTATCATTTACACCACTAGAATCTTGTGCTTGTGCTATAACGTAATCGTTTCCATAACCACCTTCTTCATAAGTATTGTACTGAAAGTTCCCTGAAGCAGGGTCAAATCCGTAGTGATACCAAACATCATGCATCATATTAGACATGTAGAATAAGTTTACGGTTGCCGCTTCTAAATTCTGATCAGGCTCAGTCATCGCATCAAAAGGAAAGTCGAAAACCAAACTTGAACCTCCATTAGGTTCATCTCCTTGAGGAGTATTAGAATCTGTTAAATCGGCATAAGCGTGAACGTTATTTCCTCTGGTGTAATTATATTCAGCACCTTCAACTCCATCGGTATCGTGCCAACCGTAAGGAGATGCCACTAAATTGTTAGGCGAAACTTCCATAGTTCTATCACCATGCGAAGGACTTTCTAATGGAATAGCAAACACATTATAAGTAGGTCCAACTACAGGACTAGCAATAAATTCTTCTATTGCCTCAACTGCATCGTGGTTTGTATGACTACAAGTTGCATCTGCATGAAACGAACAGTGTTGTACCCAGTTGTATTTACGTAGTATTTCGCCAGTGGCAGCATCTACCAAAACGTTCCAACAATCGGTAGCGTCTTTCTCGTAAATGGTTAAATCCCAAACTTTACGTAGAGTATTGTTAGTTTGAAAATAAGCAGCTTTAACAGGAATTGCATCTATAGAGAAGTCTGCTTTATAAAGTGTTGTAGCCTCGTTCTTTTTAGAAATCCTAGTAGGTTTAGAATAGTCAATTTCTAAAATTCTACAAGCAGATTCTATTGCTTGTACTTGATTGAAACTTGATTGACTAAACACTTGTTTATTTTCTAAATCAGAAACAAAACTATTTTGTGTTTGCATCCACCCTTTATCAGCTCTATAATGTAAACGTATTTCTGCTTTGTGTATTGGAGTACCCGAATAGTTTTGTTGTAAAAAAACGTGTTTTAATTTCGTTTGTTTACTCTCGTATTCTCGGTAAATGGAATAGTCTTGAAAGTCGTTTTGACTGAGTTCAAGTTTGCTGCTGTTCTTTTGTAAATAATTTTCTACTTCTGTTTCTACACTAAACGATTGTGCAAAAATAAATGTAGGAACAAACAATAAACTAACAAGTAGATTTCTAAATTTCATAGTGGTTAATTTTGAGATGCTAAATGTACTCATTTATTAAACACAGAATACGTTATAAAGTGTTAATGATTTGGTTTGCCATGTTTATCCAGGAGTACTTTTTCTTTTCCAGTTTTACATTTTCGATAAATTCTAATTCTTTATCGTTATCGTAAAAATCATTAATGGCTAAAGAAATTTCTGTAGGGTTTACCTCCACCACATACCCTACTCTATTATGAGGTACAATTTCTGGTAATCCCCCAACATTGGTTACCAAAATAGGTTTGTTAAAATGATAGGCAATTTGCGCCACTCCGCTCTGCGTAGCAGTTCTATAAGGTTGCACCAAAATATCGCAGGCTGAGAAAAAAGTTGCTACTTTTTCTTGAGGAATAAAATCAGCATAAAAATGGACTCTAGCACTCAAACCAAGTTTCTCTACTAATTGTTTATACTCTTGCTCCGATTCATAAAACTCACCTGCTACAATCAATTCTACATTTTCGTTTATAGTGGGAAGTGCATTCATCAACAAATCGAGTCCTTTGTATTTTCTGATGAAGCCGAAAAATAAAATGTATTTTTTAACAGGATTCAGATTCAAACTCTTTAAGGCAGAAGTTTTGTCTTGCAATTCTCCAAACTGATCGTAAACAGGATGAGGATGAAAATTGATTTTAGGATTTTCTACGAAGCTAGAAATATCTTTCCCAACAGATTTAGACATTACCAAAAAGCTGTTGTTTGCTTTTAGAAAATAGGAAGTTAAAGATCTATCTCCAATTCTTTTTTCGTGTGGTATAACATTATCGCATAAAGCGATGAGTGGTATTTTATTTTTTAGCCGAGCCAATTTTAATACCGACCCCAAAGCAGCACCCATAAAAGGCAACCAAAAACGAGTAATTACTAAATTGGGTTTTTGTTTCCTGAGCCACAATGCTGCTTTAATCCACGAAATGGGATTCACAGAATTTATGGTCGTGTGAATATCTAAATTGGGTTTTATTCCTTTTAAGTCGAACTGACTAGTACCAGGAAACAAGAAAGACGGGTATTGTAGCGAAAAAGAAAGTACACAAACCTCGTGACCTAGCTTTTGTAAGGCTAGAGCTAAGGAATGATTGCTGTCTGCAATTCCACCTCTCAGCGGAAAAGCAGGTCCAATAAGTATGACTTTTTTCTTTTCCAAGGATATTAGTTCAAACGATCCTCAACAATATAATTGTTGCGTTCGGAATTAGAGCGCGCAATAAGTTCTGCAATAAATCCAGTCATGAATAATTGTACTCCTATAATCATGGCCAACATACCAAAATAAAACAGAGGTCTATCGGTCATATTATAGGCTTGCCACATAATTTTAGCAAATGTTAAATAAACCGCAATTCCTAAACCAACAGTAAAACACACTACGCCTATTAATCCAAAAAGATGCATTGGTTTTTTACCAAATTTAGAAATAAACATTACCGTAAATAAATCTAAGAAGCCGTTTATAAAACGTTCCATACCAAATTTAGTTACGCCATATTTGCGTTCTTGATGGTGCACAATTTTTTGACCAATTTTATCGAATCCTGCCCATTTAGCTAGCACTGGGATATAACGGTGCATCTCTCCGTAAACTTCAATACTCTTAACTACTTTATGGTCGTAGGATTTTAAGCCACAGTTAAAGTCGTTTAAGTTAATACCAGACATCTTTCTGGTAGCCCAGTTAAACAACTTAGTAGGGATCGTTTTTGATAATGGATCGAAGCGTTTTTCTTTATAACCAGAAACAAGGTGTAAACCATCCTCCTTAATCATTCTGTAGAGTTCTGGTATTTCTTCTGGACTGTCTTGTAAATCAGCATCCATGGTAATAATAACATCGCCTTTAGCAGCTTCAAAGGCTACATAAAGCCCAGCAGACTTACCATAGTTTCTACGGAATTTAATTCCTTTTACAGAATTATCGTCTTTAGCAAGAGTATCTACAATTCCCCATGAATCATCAGTGCTTCCATCATCCACAAAAATAATTTCGTAGGTGAAAGCATTTTTATTCATCACACGCGTAATCCAAGCGTGAAGTTCGGGAAGTGATTCTGCCTCATTAAATAGAGGTATGCATATAGACAGTTGTAGTTTCTCCACTTTATTCTTCGCTAAACATTGGTTTTTCATTTTTTGTAAATGCAGCTACTAAAAGACCAAATACGGTATAAAAGATAATCGAGAATATATAACCTTTAAACATGTTCATGGCTTCGAAACTAGAACCTTCTTCTAAAGCTATTATAGTTTGCTCAATTAATGCTTCATCGGAGCCTATACTTTCGAGTTGAGCAACCGTTTTGTTAATTATTGCATCCACCACTTCAACACCAAAACCAGGGTCGATTATATTGTAGAGAAGAATACTTGCAAATGTGTTTATAAAACCAGCAGCAATTAAAATACCAGTACATGAAGAGAAAGCCTCTCTAAAACTAATAAAGCCATCATTTGCAGTTCTAAGTCTACGTGTATGGTAAATTGGAAAGGCTATCATTAATACCATAGAACCGATAGAAACAACGTAATTAGTAACGATTTCTGCACCACCAACGTAAGTTAGTATTGATACAGCTACAAGTATCCCACCAAGCGTTAAGCCATATTTAAGGATGTGTTGTTTTAATTCTTCAGACATAATTAATTTGTTTGTTTTGAACAAAGATAATAATCTATCTAAAAGGTACAAGGTGATAAAGGATTAAGCATAAAAATGAAAGACTATTGAACAATTTTATTTTCAACTATTCCGTCCTTGTTTTTAAGTAGCGTCTCCGATTGTCATTATTGTTCCACCAAATCTGTAGCCTTAAGAATCGGCCTAATGACAAATGAATATATTGTAAAAAAAAGGAGCTGTATTTTAAATACAGCTCCTTAGAATTTTAAACAACTAAATACTACTGGATTATACGTTTTTCTGTTGTACCATCATTAAATAAATACAATACTAATTCCCCTTTAAATTGCTCATCAGGATTAACTTCTTGTCCTAACATATTTACAACTTTAACTAAAGTTCTAATATCATTTGGATGAGTTAATATAGGTAAATCGTATACATAATTAGGAACTGTTGGAGTCAACTCTATTCGTTGTCCATCAACATCTGGGAATGTAAAGTCGTCAACTTGGTCATACATATTTATTTGGTAACCTTGACCAGGTAAAAAATCACCAATACCGTTAAATCCGTATTGAGGCCAATAAACATTTGCTGAATTATCTTTAACAATCTGAACACCACCAACTATAGAAGCTAAAGTTGCTACTACGTCTTGTTGGAATGGTAATGTATACCCAATAATATTCCAACCATAGAGAAGATCAACAGAAATAGGTTCACAAGAGCCGCCAGAATTAGCTAAAGCTTCTTCTAGTTGAATTTGTAATTCTGCAATTTCTGATTGAGATTCTAATAATTGAGTATTTGTAGAATTTAGCGTAAACTGAACTGCATCTACATCAGCTTGTGTTACACCATCATCACCTCCAGAATCCACGCAAGTTCCATAAGCGTCTTCCCATGAAAGACAGTTATTGTTATCTTCAGTAGCTAAAGGATTATAATTTGAAGATGAAGAGTCGGTACAACCAACAACTTCCAATTCATCACAAACACCATCATTGTCTGAGTCATTTAAACACGCTCCACTACAATCGAAATTTGCTTCTGAATATTCACAAGAGTTATCATTTGTATTTGCTGAGGCAGCATAATTACACGCATTTACATCAGTACATCCTAAGTATTCAACTGAACAAGCCAAGTCGAATTCGAAACCTGAAATAAACGACAAGCCATTTACAACATATGTTGCCATCGTTGGACTTTCGAAACTTGTAGTTACGTTGTATACATCATCGCCAGATTGGGCTAAAAATATGAACGTTGAGCCAGTCAATAAACCATCAACCTCATCAGTTGTAGTGTCATCTCCAAAAGCAACTATTTGTACTATCTCATTAGTCCATATAGAAGAACCTGCACAAATTGCAGAACCATTTTCTCCAATGAAGAACACACCAATTAGATCACCTTCATTTAAAGGCGTTGAAATATTAGCAGGAATCATAATAGTATGGTTTGACCCTGTATTTAATGTTTCAAAACTCACCTCACAATCTGCTTCTATTAAATCGTACGCACAAGAACCATCGTTTGTATTTGCCAAAGCATCAAAATTTGTAGCATTTGAATCTGTACAACCCATAACAATTAGTGTTTCACAAGAGCCATCATCTGTATTTGAATATAAGTTATACTCTACATAATTAGAATCGGTACATCCAGCAACGATTAAAGCATTACATGAGCCATCATCTGTATTCGCTTGAGAATTGAACTCTAAGTAGTGAGAGTTTGTACATCCTTCTACTACGTCAATACAAGAGCTATCGTCTGTGTTAGCTAGTTCGTTGTAGTTAAAAGCAGTTTCATCTGTACAACCTATAACTACCGCTTCACAAGCTCCTGCGGTATTTGCAGATGAATCATAATTAAAGGAATCTTCGTTCATACAACCTACAACTACTGCCACACACGAATTATCTTCTGTATTAGCTAGTTCGTTATAGTTAAATGCAGCTTCATCTGTACAACCTATAACTACTGCTTCACAAGCTCCTGCAGTATTTGCAGATGAATCATAATTAAAGGAATCTTCGTTCATACAACCTACAACTACTGCCACACATGAATTATCATCTGTATTAGCAAGTTCGTTGTAGTTAAATGCTGTTTCATCTGTACAACCTAAAACTTCTGTGCTTACACAATTTATAACCGTAGAAGTATAAGTAGTAATAAAAGATATGTCATTAGTAGTATAATTATTTGCTGGACTTAAGGCTAAAGAATATACAGTTCCATCGTTAGACTCATAAAACCATAGTATTTCTTGATTGGCATTAAAACCATCTTGTTCTTCTGTTGTGGCATCATCACCCATCACAGCTAATTGTGTGCTGGTTCCATTAATTTCTCCTGAAGCAGTACAAAAATACACATCAGCATCAGTTAAAAAGAAAGCACCGACAGTACCATCTCCCATTTCTGCAGCCATAGTTGAGGCAACAGTTGGCGTGAAAAACACAGTCATATTTGAACCTGTATTGATGAAATCAAAATTATAATTACATGATTGTTCTTCACTTGAGAAATCACATGAATCATCATTGGCGTTAGCTAGTACGTTGTAGTTATTTGCAGTTTCATCTGTACAACCTTCTACTAAAGCTATACAAGAATTATCGTCTGTGTTTGCTAATTCGTCGTAATTGTATGCCGTTTCATCTGTACAACCTAAAACTTCGGTTGAACCACAACTTATAACTGTAGAAGTATAAGAAGTAATAAAAGACATAGAATTTGTAGTATAACTATCTGCTGGACTTAGGGCTAAAGAATATACTGTTCCATTGTTAGACTCATAAAACCATAGCATTTCTTGATTGGCATTAAAACCATCTTGTTCAGGAGTTGTAGCATCATCTCCCATAGCAGCTAATTGTGCGCTAATTCCAGTAATTTCTCCCGAAGTAGCACAAAAATACACATCAGCATCAGTTAAAAAGAAAGCACCGACACTACCTTCACCCATTTCTGTAGCCATAGCTGAGGCAACAGTTGGTGTGAAAAACACAGTCATATTAGAGCCTGTATTAATAAACGCGAAATCTAAATCGCATTGTGCCTGAGTGGGGATAACAAGTAATAAACAAGCTGAAATAAAAGTAAATAGCTTTTTCATAAAATGTAATTTAGTTTTTAGATAAATAAAAAATAAGGCATACGTATCTTTTTTTATCAATATTTATGCCATTATTTAAAGACCTTTTCTACAGTTCCGTTAGAGAATAAATAAATACAATGATAGTTCCCAATCAAAGGCAGTATCGATAGCGTAAACGTTAAGACCTGCTGCTACTAAATAATAAGTGGCCTATATTACTTAGTATTCAGTATGAATAAACAATAAATTTTATTTTTCCTCAGATTTCTTTTTTCTTCCGAAATGAAAACTCAGCCCCATTTGAACAAAAAAGTTTTTAGCATCAAACACATCAGCTCCTAAAACATTATCTAAAATAAAATGCATTTGCAAAGCACCAGGACTCCAAACAAATCCAGAACCAATAGCACTTACTCCAGCTATACTTTGACAAGAAGCCAATATTTCTAATGACTTAGCTAATTGAAATTGATAGCCTAAACTAAACACATTAATTGCTTTGTCAATATTTTGTTTTCTATGAAATAAACCTGAAAAATGGTGTTTTTCGTTTAAATCATAAGAAAGACCCAAATACAAGCTTGGATTTAATTTTGTTTTATATGAACCACTAATTTCTTTTGGCTCCATTACATTCAAAAGAGAATCTGTAATTTCTTCCATTTGGGCTTGTAAATCTTCACCGCCAGCACTAGACTGCGTTAATCCTGTAAACAAAAATTCTACTTCACCTTCTGTAGAATATAAGGTATTATTAGATTCATCCCATGTAATACTCCCTAGATCGTTTAGAGCAAAACTCGCAGACAATTGTTTGGTGAATTTATAAGAAGCCCCAAAATCAATAGCAAAGCCACTGTTTAACATGGGGTCGAAACTTAAAGTATCGTTAGTTGCACCTCGACCAGATGTTTGAATTAGTAAATCTGATGTAAGTGTAGTGGCAAAAACTGGACTCGCTGTGGAATCAGTAAAGAAACCAATATTAAATTTATTGGTATGTACATTCGCAATTCCTTTAAGAATTTTAAGCCTTGCTCCTACCTCTAGCTTTTCGTTAACTTTTACAGCAGAACCTAAATAGAAACTGTTGTATACAGTCATTTGCATTTTTTGAGAACTAAAGTTCATCTGTTGATTTAAGAAATTAGCATTTCCTTGTGTTAAATACTGGATAAATTTATTTGAAAACTGCATTCCTGCATCCACAACTAATTCATCTCCTGCATAAACGAACACGTTTTTCTTTGCACCTACCTTAAACCCAATGTAAAACACTTGATTTTTAAAACTCGTAGATAATAGATTATGATTCATTAAATTTGAGTTTAATAAAGGTAAACTTAAGCGAAGTGAATCATCAGTTCCTTTTGCTAGAAACTCATTTAAGCTTATAGGCCACTGCAAACCGTAACTAAGGTTTGACAAAGCAGGTAATCC
>Ga0308002_1000789_pt1 | contig 11114 bp, 9 predicted proteins | sample Neamet34_FD_203148 | JGI IMG/M metagenome (GOLD analysis project Ga0308002, IMG submission 203148) | Marine microbial communities from water near the shore, Antarctic Ocean - #34 | ecosystem: Environmental > Aquatic > Marine > Unclassified | place: Southern Ocean | collected 2014-06-06
TAATACTAATCCTGTAAAGGCAACCTTAAAGATTTTCATGATCCTTGGTATTTAAATTACTGTACTGTCAAAATTATTGCACCACATGGCTTACGTCCATCAGGACCCTTAGCCCTAATGTTTGTAAATGAGATGTCGGAACCAGGCTTCAATTTTAAGATTTTCTCCTTAATCTCAGCCGTAAACTTGTTTCCTTTTACTTTTATTGTCTTGGTATATTCTCCGTCTGTTAAACGTACATCGTATGATTGTACGGTATACTTTAAATCGAATGGAAAGTTTGGAAGTGTCGCTGCAATACCTTGAGCTTTACTTAATTTACCTTTAGACATTACCCCTTCCTTTTTACCATTTATACTGGCAGCAGGTGAAGGTATTCTTTTTAATCTAAATTCGATTGGCTTACCAATAGTTCTACCATTTGCTTTAACAGTAATTTTAGAATCACCCTTAGCTTTATCACGAACAGTTGCTTCGTATTGTCCTGGCTTAATTCTTTTTAGAGTAACATTTGTACCAGAAACAGTAAGATCCTCTGGTGAGTAACCAGGAACTGAGATCTCGATTGGATTGGGGACACCTCTATAGAATACATTCATTTTCGTAGGCGAAACAACAGCCATTGGTTTAGCTACCTGGTATTCGAAGATTTCATCAAATTCCTCAACTCCACCTTCTGTAGTTAAAAGAATTCTAGCAGCACGTTTCTGTACACCAATTCCTCTAGCAGGTACACTATACGTTCCACGACCATCAGTTGCTACAGAGATCGTATCTCCTTGACTAAAATCAGGCAGTGTATCGTTAATAAAAACATCTGTTACAACAATTGTAGGCGTTTGAGATTCATCGTAAGCTGCGAGTGAAATACTGGCCTTAAAACTATCTCCTTCCATTACATAGCTCTTACTAGGAATAACTTGAGCTTCCACAGTAGAGAATTTCATGTCATCCGCACCAATATTACTTCTTAAGTAATCTACAACCTTAGATTCAATATTTACTACGTCTCCTTGAATCTGAGTTAAGAATGTTAAAACGGCAATTAATGGATAATGTTCAAATCGATCTTCCTCCCAAGATAAAGTTTGTTTTTTAGTAACAATATCATCTAGGTCGAAGGTTGTATTAATAAGATCTGTTAGATCTTGATTATCAGAGACTCCTGTTATATTCAACATTTGATCTCTATACGTTTCCATTTGAGCTTTAAGAAGAGCACCTTTTTGAGGTTTCATCAGCATTTCATTAGCAACCTTATCTAGGTTGTCCATACCAACTAATGCACCTTCTTCATCAAAACCACCTGTTTTTGAAATTAGGGTGTCTTTTAATTCGCCAATATATTTTTTTAAACCCTCGGCATCATCTTTGATCTCGAAAGCTAAATCCTTCCATATTCCAACTTTAAGTGGATTATTATCTGCAGCTTTTTGAAATTCAGCGTACTTTAAATTATTCTGGACTCCAATATTTTCTACAGCTTGACTTAAACCACCTTCCACTTTTTGAAAGGCTTTTAAGATGTCCTTTGATACGTTTAAGGCTAGTAATGCAGTTAACACGAGATACATCATGTTAATCATCTTTTGCCTTGGGGATAAATTACCTCCTGCCATATTTTCTAGTTCTTAAGAATTAATAACAGATTATTTATTGTAATTCATTGCATTAAGCATATTTCCATATACGCCATTCAATGCGTTAAGATTTTTACTTAATAACTGTAACTCAACTTGCATCTGTTGAGCATTGTCTAAAGAAGCCGTCATATTTGCAGCCATTTTACGTGTAGCTTCAGTTTGCTCTGTAGATGAGTTTATCTGAGCTTCGTATAGGCCGTTAATATTCTCAAGTTTCTTTGCAGCAGCAGTTACCTGCTTACTATACTCATTTGTACTATCAGCGATATCTGATACAGAACCAATACCATTAGCTGCTTTATTTACTTTACGTAAACCTTCACCTAAGCTCATAATTAAATCGCCATCAACTTTAGCTTTTTCAAGCATATTGTCTAGCTCTCTAATAGGACTTTCTTCGCCTTCATTCATTCCTACTAATTCTGGATAAACTAAAGACCAATCGTACTCTGCGTGAGGTTTTTCGAAGGCGGATAAGAAGAAGATAATTGCTTCAGTTCCTAAACCTAAAATTAGCATTTCATTCGCATAATCCCAGTGTTGGATTTTAAATAAAGCACCTAGTATTACTACTGCAGCACCCATACCATACACTTTGGCCATAAAATTCTTTCCTCGCTTCGATTCTAAAAAACTCATATCTTACTATTTTGTGGTTAAATTTAATATCCGAAGTTAATTGTTTCTACACCTGCATAAGTTTTTACGCAACGGAAACCAATATAACATTTAGAAGTATCTTGGTATTCATAGTCTTTAGCAGCAACCTGTAAAAAAGCGCCAACATCTTTCCAAGAACCACCTTTTACAACTTTTCTCTTTAACATAGGATGAGCATTATCTGCCGCATCATAAGTGTAATAAGGATTCATGTCTGACACAAACATTGAAGCTGTAGATTCGAATGGAGTTGAAGTCCACTCCGAAACATTACCCGACATATTATATAAACCCCAATCGTTAGCCCAATAAGATACTGAAGGCGAAGTAAAGGCATATCCATCTGCAATATAATTACCTCTGATTGGTTTAAAATTAGCCAAGAAACAACCTTTACTATTACGTGAATATGGTCCACCCCAAGGGTAAATTTGATGTTCTTTATCTCCTCTAGCAGCATATTCCCATTCTGCCTCTGTAGGTAGACGGAATTCAGTTTCATACTTCTGTTGGTAGTTAGATAATTGATCTAAACGAATATCTGTTCTCCAATTACAAAAAGCATTTGCTTGATCCCAATTAACTCCTGTTACTGGATACTCTCCATAAGCAGGATGCCAAAAATAAGTATCGAACATAGGCTCGTTAAAAGTATAAGAGAAATCGTGCATCCAAGCTAAAGTATCTGGATAAACATACACATCATTTTCATGCACTAAATTCTGACGAGAAAAGCCTTCTCTATACGTTTTAGTTTCAGGATCAAATCTGTTAGCTTTTTGTGAAGCTGGTGATTTGTCAACCCAAGAGTAATTATGATTCCACGAACGAGAATCAAATTCTTTTCTACCCATAATTCTATCTTCTGGAGCAAGATACATTTCCTCCAAAACCATTTGAATCTCTTCATCCCTATTATCCCAATTTAAAGGAACATTCCAATTTAAGTATGGGTTTTCAAGAAACTCACCATCTGGAGTTTCTTCAATGTACTCATAACCTTCAACCATACCTTCAGCAAGTAGAGTTCTAGCAATAGAATCTCTTACCCAGTGAACAAATTGACGATATTCGTTGTTTGTAATCTCGGTTTGATCCATGTGAAAAGCGTGCATGGTAACTAACTTTTTTGGAGTAGTATGCGCATAAGGGATGTCTCCATCATTCGCTCCCATGGTAAATGTACCTCTTGGAATGAAAACCATTCCATAAGGATCAGAAGGGTAAAATTCAGTCAACTCCTGAACACCTACTAGCTCACCTCTCGAAGAAGTACCACAACTGCTTAGTAAAGCGGCTGCAATTGAACCAATTAAAAGTATTTTTCTCATTTTTGTTGTTTTTCCTACAGTTTACTTTAATAAGTAGTTCTAATTAATTGTATCTAATATTCCTATAATGCGTAGGGATTTTACCTCTAGGATGCATTTTAAAAGAATATCGCAACAATATTTCATGCGAACCACTTGATTCAGATTTCAAATCTGATATTGTTATATCGTATGCGTAGCCAAATTTAAGGTTTTTATTTATATTATAACCTGTGATTAAAACTACTGCATCATCTAATCTATATGTTATACCTCCCCACAAATGCTCTCCATATGAGGCATTAAGGTTAAAGTCTATTTGAGTAGATACTTGATCGGTTTTAACGTGCATTGAAGGACGTAAAACTAACTCACTATTTACTTCATTTTTCCAACCTAAGGTTAAATAGTGATGTTTTTTGAAATTAAAGGTCCTACTGTTGTCACTATAAATAGCTGTTGGTTCATTTAAATGTGTAACAGAATAACCAATATAAAACTCCTTCATTCTATAATACAGGCCTAAACCTAAATCTGGAACGACATCATTTTCGCCACTCGCAGGAATTAAAGGATCACCTCCACCTGCTGTACCATCAGGTGCTAACCATTCACCTTCGACTCCAACGTCAATAAAACCAATATTTAATCCAATTCCCAATTCAGATTTTTTAGACAACTTAGTTTGATATGCATAAGAAAAGCTAACACCACGAGTGTAATCATTTCCAATTTTATCATTTAATAAGCTTATCCCAGCTCCACCATGTAAAAAATACACGGGTGCTTCTACACTTACGTGCTGAGTAGTGGGCGCTCCATTATCAAACCCTACCCATTGGCTACGATGAATAGCCAAGGCGTTGAATTGATCGTAACTCCCAGAAAAAGCTGGGTTTACTGAATATATATTGAACATGTTTAATGAAAACTGAGGATCTTGCTGAGCTTTAGCTAATCCACTTAGTAATACAAAAAACAGTACTAAAACCTTTTTCATACAATGCATAATCTGTTCGTTGCACCTTAAATTTAGAAGGCTAAAGATAGAAAAAAAATCAAAATCTAATTGATTTGACTCAACAACCTTTAACATCTAGTTAATAACCATCCCCTTTAAGCAAAATCAATGCCAACTTCTAAAACTTTAACTGGCTTAATAATCTTTCAGAAAGATTACCCTCAATGGCTTTATTATAGTCCTTTACAGAACAGGAGAGTAAAGAAATAGGAGCATTTTGTTTAGTCTTCAGGAGCTCTACCCACCATCGATTTGTTAAGGAACTTTTATAAAACACTAAGTCTAAAAACCCTGCACTTACGTGAAATTTCTTAAAGTTATTGGAACTTATTTCAGGGAAATCGTCATTTCTCAAGTGGAAGCCTTCAATAAAATACCAAATTGACTGCGCAAAAGTCTTTGAACTTTGTTGGTTTTTATCCAATCTAGGATTTAGTTCTGAAAACAAAACGCTTTTTATTCCATGACTCATTCCTGCATATCGCATCAAGGAACAGAGAGTCTCAGCAGTAATTCCATTAGGGGAAGAATCAACTGTTGCAGGAGCATCTGATGATTTCACAACCGACAAGTCAATACTTAAATGATCTAAATCTCTAATATAGGGCTCCATCTCAGAAACATCCGCATTTAGCTCTCCTAACCTTATTAAATTAAAATCAAGATTTCTTAATAGATCAACTTCAGATGGAGAGCACATATACCCCTGATAACCCAATAAGGTATATTTAGACAACAGTGAAGAGGAGGAAGAAATAAGCTTAGATAAAAACGCATTAGAATGATAGTTCTCGCCATCCTGGAAATCTAAATAAGCATCTGCAGAAGCAAAACTTAAAGGCTTACCCAGTGAAGAATGCCCTTGATAAATAGGCGTAATTAAATCGTGACCGCCACCTAAAATGAGAACTTGCTTATTTTTATGTAGCAAATACTGAACAACTTCCTTGAGCGCTACATAGGTATCCGTAACAGATTGCCCTATTTTCAAATTCCCCAAATCCAAAATATTTGTTGACCAATCGCCTTTGTATAAGTCGTATAATTCTGAACGAATTTCATCTGGAGCAAAAGCACAGGTTTTATTCCTTAAAGACAGACGACCTTCTTGCACTCCAATAATAACAATATTGTAATTTGATAAATCGAATTCTTCAGAAACTGAATAGAAATCAACAAATGAACTTAACTTTTCATCGTTTGGTTCATCAAAATCTGGACAATAGTAGTCAAAATAATCCTTTATTTTCATGCCTTAAAGATAGCAAAATTGACTCAGACCAAAAGACAATAGGATGTAGCTTCGTATTTTTTCGTATATTTAATACCATTATTAAAAATACCTACTATATAATTACATAGTATCTTGAAATATATATAATAATTAAAATTATTACAATGAAATTAATTCAACTTATAACCATAGGTTTAGGTATGTATGGATATGCTCAAAACACAGAAATCCTACTAAATGACCATGTAAACCCTAGCGCACTTACAACATTCGATACAAACCATTTATACTCCAAAGTTAGTATACTTAATGCTAAAATAGGTTTGCACGAAACTGAAGTTGGTTCAGTTTTTAAAATAACTAAACGCATTTTTAAGAGCTCAATTAAGCAATATGGTTATTTGAATTTCAAAGAATCCAACTTCGAAGTAGCTACCGCACAAAAACTAACCGCTTCAATAGATTTGGGCTTAAGTTTAAACTTCCATCATTTATATATAGCAGAATCGGACAACTTTAATGCGCTTAGTTTTAATGTAGGGATAGCGTACAATAAAGAACAGTTTGCTCTGTATGTACTACTACAAAACCCGCTAAATGCATCATACCTAGAAAATGATTTAAAGAGTTCTTTTATAGTAAACCCGGTATATTATTGGAACGAAAACTTAAAATCAGATTTAAAATTAGAACAATCTTTACATTTAGGATTAAATGTAAATCACAGACTCAGTTATACCTATCAAAATAAAGTAAGCTGTAGTATTATACAAGGAATAAAACCTTTTGCATATGGATTTAATTTAGGTTATAAAATAAAGCGATTTCAGTTTTATAGTCAGTACTTCAAATATAGCTATACACAATCTTCAGGATTCACGATTATATACACATTAGGCGATGTGTAAGCTCATACATATATTAAGCTTAAGTCTGCTCTGTATTTCTACCCATTTACTCGCACAAGACTTTTCAAAGCAATGGCAATATATTGAGTCTATAAATGAAGAATCTAATACGGAAGATTTACTTGATGTTTGGGAGTATTATTTTCAAAACCCAATAAACTTAAGCAATCCATCTCAACTTCAACTCCTAACAGAACTCCATTTATTAAACATTAAGGAGCTAAATTTAATAAGGGTGTTTTGCACAAACAACAAGATAAATTCGATTTATCAGCTGCAAATATTAGATATAAACATAGCATCTCTTAGGCGAATAAAACCATTCATCACAAATAACAAAAGTCAAAACAATAGTAAACTAGTTAGGAAAAGCACATATTACACAGGAGCTCAATTTCAAATACCCAAAAGAGAAGGCGTATTAAACAACAATTATATAGGGAGCGCACTAAAGAATCATTTTCGATTTCGTACTGTGATTACTAACAGCTGGCGACTTGGTTTTAGTATAGAAAAAGATATTGGAGAGCCCTTAAAATACAATGGGAAAGGCTTTAACAATATTGCATTTAACCTCAATTATGTAGGCCTAAAAAAGCTACAACAATTGAGTGTTGGGAAATATGACATTTCTATAGCCGAAGGACTTCTATTTGGTACAGGCTATCGTATTAACAGCCCCTATTTTTTAAGCTACAACCCAGGTAAAATCACAAAATCTAGCTTAAGCCCAAAAGAATACAAATACTTTGAAGGATTTACAGCAAAATGGAAATTTAAACAATTAATAGTGAATTTGTTTTCATCGATTAGAAAACCACATGGCACAACTAGTTACGATGAAACAGGCTTATTTAGAACTAAAAATGAAATTTTAAAACTTAAAAATCATACAGAACAATTAATCGGAATTCATTTACAGAAAGAACTTATACAGAGCAGATTTAGTTGGGCGGGAATAATATACAAATCGGATATCCTGGAAAAAAGAAACCTCGTATTACAAAGTTTCTACTTTAAGAAGAATTACTATAATATTCAACTATCTAGTGAAATAGTCAACCAAGACTTAAAAGATTGGGCTGGTATTTTAAAACTTAATATAAGTATAGGAGACAATAGTTTTATAACATTACAAACTAGAAATAGAAATTCAGGGATGTTAAATGAATTTAATGCTGATTATAGCAGTTTTAGTAATGGCTATGAAAAGGGTGTTTATTATGCCTTTCAACATAAGATGAATAAAAATTGGTTTTTCAAACTTGCTTTCGACTCCTTCAAATCAACACAGATTCAAAATAATACACCTCATTATCCAGCAGGTAATAAGATGTTTAGCGAACTCGTAAGAAGTACAGAAAGCACAAAACTAGTTTATCAATATCAATTCAAAAAAATTATTGAAAGCAGCTCTATCCAAAAACACAAACTGTACTATCAACTTCAAATAAACACTCAATTAAGGTGGACTAGTAAACTCTATTATATAACAGAAAGTAAACAGCCCAATTCTAGTTTACAACTTAATCTATATTGGACTAGTAAAAGCAAACAAGAGAAACTAAGTTATTCAAATAGTTATTTCAACACAAAAAATGAAGCCATTTATTGGCAAGCACCTCATTTTTATGGGACCTATAATGCTCGATTTTTAAGTGGAAAAGGGAATGTGTTTAGCCTCTCTTTTCAAAAGAGAATACAAGGAAATTTTAAACTAGGCATTCAAGTTATTGTTCTGAATTACGCAGACAGAAAAGTTATTGGCTCAGGAAATGAGACAATTAACAACCCCACTAAACTAGATTTTGCTTTATACCTAAAATGGAAAACTGTTAACTAAAAAGCAATATGCAGTTTAGTTAACTTAATAGCGATGGCTAAAAGGATAATTCCGAAAACTCTACGCAATACATTAATTCCACCCTGCCCCAATAAACGCTCTAACTTACCTGTAGATTTAAGAACAATATAAACGAAAATTAAATTAACAATTACGCCAATAATAATATCGTTAATTGAATAGGTAGATCGCAAAGAAATTAAGGTAGTAAGCGTCCCCGAACCTGCAATTAATGGAAATGCAATAGGCACTATAGAACCCGAAGTGTCGCCTTCGTCAGATTTAAAAAGCTCGATATTTAAAATCATCTCTAGTGCAAGCAAGAAAATTACAAATGCACCAGCGAGTGCAAAAGAATTAATATCGATTCCAATTAGATTTAAAATACGTTCTCCCAAAAAGAGAAACAAAATCATGATTACACCAGCTATAATAGTTGCCTTTCCGGATTGAATATGTCCCATTTTCGCCTTTAATCCGACAACAATAGGTATAGATCCTAAAATATCTATTACAGCAAAAAGCGTTAGGGTTACGGTAAGTATGTCGGTAAAATTCATAATCTGACTTGTTTAATTTTCACGCAAATGTATGCTAAAAGAAAGTTTTTTCAAATCTTCCCAATACGATTTATACGATTTATTTACGACCTCAGAATCATCAATAAATACAGTCTTATATTTTAGAGCTAAAGGAGCTAAACACATAGCCATTCGGTGGTCGTGGTAGGTTTCGAAATCTAAATCTATTTCGGAAAACTCCGACTTTGAAAACACTTCTAAAGTATTGTTATTGGTAATCCTTACCTCTGCCCCGCATTTTTCCAATTCAATTTTCAACGCCACTAAACGATTGGTTTCTTTAAGAGGTAGATTATTGAGTCCTGTAAGTTTAATATTAATTCCTAATCCGCAGGCTGTAGCCGCTAGTGTTTGTGCTAGGTCTGGGGTTTCTTTACAATCGAAAGTCAAAGATTTTGGGATTTGAAAATCTTTAATTTTTCTCAATTTTAAAACGCCGTCCTTTATTTCAGAATGTACTCCAAATGACTCATAAAACTCCATTACTTTTTTATCACCCTGAATAGAGTTTTCAGACACATAAGAAATGTCTAATTCTCCTTTTTCACTTAGCGCTAAGCTTTCATACAAATACGAAATGGAAGACCAATCAGACTCTACCTCTACAATTACGTTTTTATAAGTCCCTGGAGAAACAGAAATTGTATTTCGTTGCCAAGTAGAACCAACACCATGATGTTTCATCAAACTCAGCGTCATATCTATATAGGGTTTAGATAAAATCTCTGAATCTAATTCTAATTGAATTCCATTTTTTAATGTAGGTGAAATGAGTAATAATGCAGTAATAAACTGACTTGATACAGAAGCGTTCATTGGAACAATCCCGCCTTCTAAAATCTTTCCTTTTATTTTTAAGGGTGGAAACCCTTCTTTTTCGGCATAGCTAATATCAGCACCTAATAATCGGAGAGCATCTACCAAAACCCCTATAGGTCGTTGTTTCATTCTTTCAGAACCTGTAAGAATTACATCAGAATTTCTACTGGCATAATAGGCGGTTAAAAAACGCATTGCCGTTCCTGCTAATCCAATATCAATAATTGAACTGGTACTCGAAAGTGCTTTTTGTAATACACAAGTATCTTCCGAATTAGAGCAATTGCGAATAGAATTATTAGAACCAGAAAGTGCCTGAATAATTAACAACCTATTCGAAATACTCTTAGAACCCGACAACTGTAAAGCTCCACTAATTATTTTTTGATCTATATGTATTCTCGTTTTCATAGTAGATTACTAAGTAAACTAAAAAAGTCTCCACTTTCGTGAAGACTCTTTAGAATTATTTCTTGTCTGCCTTTGGCTTTGCTTTGGCTTTAGCCTTAGGTTTCGCCTTTGCTTTTGGTTTTGCCTTCGCCTTAGGTTTCGCTTTGACTTTTGCTTTAGGCTTTGCAGCTGCTTTACCTTTTTTCTTAGGTTGATTTTCCATAATCACCAAACATTGTGCTCTATCTAAATCTTCAGCCTCAACGTCTTTAGGTATTTTATAGTTGGTTTTCTCAACCTTTATATAAGGACCCCATCGACCGTGTAATACTTGAATGGTAGGTTCTTCATCATCAAAAGTATGAATATGCTTTTCGGCATCCGACTTACGCTTAGCTTCAATTAGCTCAATACAAGCGGCTAATTCGATAGTCATAGGATCTTCTTCTCCTAAAGAAACAAATTTACTATCGTGACGAACATAAGGCCCAAAACGACCAATCGCCACAGTAACCACCTTCTCTTCAAACTGCCCTACCTGACGAGGTAGTTTAAATAAATCTATTGCTTCGTCAAGGCTAATAGATTCTATTGACTGTCCTTTTCTAAGACTTGCAAATTTGGGTTTTTCTTCTTCCGAACCTTCCCCTAATTGTGCCATTGGACCGTAACGACCAATACGCACATATATATTAATTCCTGTTT
>Ga0308002_1000790_pt1 | contig 11108 bp, 12 predicted proteins | sample Neamet34_FD_203148 | JGI IMG/M metagenome (GOLD analysis project Ga0308002, IMG submission 203148) | Marine microbial communities from water near the shore, Antarctic Ocean - #34 | ecosystem: Environmental > Aquatic > Marine > Unclassified | place: Southern Ocean | collected 2014-06-06
TCAAAGCATTGAACAAATTATCTCTCAGCACAAAAAATCTTCGTTAACCCCAAAAATAATTGCGGATAATCACGATAGCCTTGACAATAATAATAAGGATGAAGCGTTGGATGTCAATGACCCTAATAAACCACGTGTTCAAATAAGATCCAATTTCGAAAAAATTATGAAAGCTCCATTAAATTTTAGCGATGTGTCTGGCTTGCTGACCAATGCAACAAATGGACAAATTGTATCACAACTCAAAAAATCTTCGTTGATCCCAAAAATAATTGCGGATAATCACGATAGCCCTGACAATAATGATAAGGATGAAGATTTAAATGACAATAACCCTAATAAACCATACGTTCAAATACAATCCAAATTGGAAAAAATTATGAAAGCTCCATTAAATTTTAGCGATGTGTCTGGCTTGCTGACCAATATGACAAATGGACAAATTGTCTCACAACTCAAAAAATCTCCATCAAACTCAAATATAATTGTAAATGATAATGATGACGATGAGTCTAATGAACAAATTGTTAAAAAAATAAATAAATCCTTGGATGACATGCCTATAAATATGAGAATTGAAATTATTTCATATTTAGTGGGATACAAACAACATGAAAACGAAATATCTTTGGATAAATTGAAAAAAGAAATTATACAAGAATTAAAAATATTAAATAATGAAGAAATTATATGGAATGGTATAGACAAAAATTATAACCAGGGAATCAAAGACTCCAAAAAACAAGGCTCCAATATTTATGATAAATATATCAAAGACATTCGCCAGCTACATATAAAAAATAACGAACAGCATGAAAAAATCATTGATATGACAAAAGAAAAAAATGACAAGCAACTAACTGTAAAAAAAATACATAAATCTTTAAACAAAATACATAAAGGCAGTGACAAACTTAAAAAAGCCGGAGTAATTTCTTATTTAATGGGATACGAACAACATGAAAACGAAATATCTTTGGATAAATTGAAAAAAGAAATTTATATTGCCTTGGACATATCATCTGTGAATGATGATTATATTAAAATGATTGATGAAAATCATAATAAAGGAATTAATCATTTTGGTATGGAAGATTCTAATATTTATGATAAATTTCTTATAGAAAATGAGGAAATGACAATGAACATTGTTGATCAATCTGCATTGGAAACAAAACTTGGAAAAGACCTCAGTGAATGTAATGCAATGAATAATTCTAATCAATTAACAGTGAAAAACATCAATGAATCTTTTAAATTAATGAATCCAATTCCAATGAACAATAAAAAAATTGGAGTAATTTCTTATTTAATGGGATATGAACAAAATAAAAACAAAATATCTGTAGATGACTTGCGCAATAGTATTGAAAATGAATTTTCTTTATCAGGTACCGATATGACCAACATTATCATGTTGATTAATTATCATCACAATTTAGGAATTACCGAATATAAGAAAAAAGATAATAATATTTACAATGTATTTATTGAAAAAATTGAAGAATTAGAAAAAAAACTTGTTGAGAAAAAAAACTTATACTCAATTGCCGAAGAATTAGAAACAAAAACTTTTAATGATACATCAACAATAGAAAACTTGATTAAATTTTTATCGGAAAAAAATAAAAATACTATTGTGGAACTTAATTGGATTATTTATATAATGGGATATGAATATAAAAAAAATAAATATTCATATGATAATGTTATATTTAAACTGAATGATTATAAATTATTTGGGCATTTAGTACAAAATCCCGGTGAAGAACTATCGAAAAATTATAATGACGGAAAAACTGCATTTGACAAAAATATCTCCACAACCTTTGATGATTATCTCTACAAACTACATAATATATCCAGAATTTCAAAAACAAAATTGACGGTGAAAAACATCAGTGACCATATTCTGTTAACTGCATCAGTTGTTCGCATGGAACGTATTAACCTAATTGTGTATTTAATTGGATATGAATATAAAATAAATTCCTTGCAATTTTCCGAAGTATTTTTAGAAATATTATCAATAAAACATGGACGACCTAACGAAAAGATAACAAAATCGATGAATGATTTGGAAAAATATTATAATAGGGGAATATTAGATTTTAATAATGACAGATCAAAAATTTATAATGCTTGTTTAAAAAAATTAATATGATAATTTTTTCAAAACTTATGCAGAAAATATAAATGATATTATAATAAGATATATTTTAATGAATACATTGCAATTATACACTTGGAATGTTTTAAGTTCAAATAAATATGTTAATATAATGACGTGGAAAAAATGTTCTGGGGCCAAACAACTATCTAAATTAGATTATGCCAGATCAAAACACAGACAAAATATACAATTGCAAATTATTATACATTGGTTGAAAGACATTAATGTTATAATTTGTTTACAAGAAGTTGATAAACAATTATTGGAAAAACTTTTACATTTAACAAATGTGGAAGTTTTTTATACAAAACATAAAAAATTTTTTGAAAAAGAATCACAATTAGTCACACTTGTAAAAGGATATTCATGCACAAATATAGAAATTGATATTCATGATAGATCAATAATGAAAACAACATTAAACAATGACACAGATATATTTAATGTTCATTTATATTGGAAATGGGACATTTTAGAAATTAATAAAATTGCAAAACTTATAGAAAATACATGTCAGGTTAAATTTATTATTTGTGGAGATATGAATAAAACTAGAGATGAATTATATGAATTTTTGGAAATAATACCATGTATACATTTATTTAATGAAAAAGGATACACAAGTATTTTTAATTTAAAAAAATTATATATAGATCATATATTTGTAAGTTCATCATTGAAACCTATAAAAGATCCTAAATTAATAAGAAAAATGGGAAAATATAAATTGTTATACAATATTGAAAAAATATGTTCATTATTTAATGCCAATAGATTAACATTAAATAATTGGATAAATAAAAGAAAATATAATGATATTTCTGATCATATACCAATATATATTAGGATTAATAATTAGTAATATTGATCTTTTTAGATCTTTTTAGATTTTTTCTTTTTTGAAGATTTTACAACTTGTATAAATGAATCGTCATCATTAATATCATTATTTGGGTTTTTATCAGTAATATTTATAATATTGTGTTCAATGACATGTTCGGGAACATGTGTAATATTTTTGGCACTTGATACATATTGTTGCTTTACATTATTATTTTTGTAAATAAATCCATTTGGTCGATTTGATTTACATTTATTACAAACATAATAATCGTCAATGTTAAAATCAACTTTATCTTTTAGCCATGTATTAAAAATATCCAATTCTTGATACATATGTCTAATTACAAAATCAGTTGTGGTTAAACCAAGGCGTAAATAATGAGACATTGGTCCTTGTTCTGATGATTCAATATCAATTACACTAATCAAACTTTTTAAATCTCTCGTAATTTTATTGTGAACAAAATGATCTCCTTGGCATCTATGAAATCTACCTTTTTCAGAACTTAAACTAGATCCCAGTGGATTTCCAAATGTGTCATTACATGCTTCTTTTAAATTACAAAACTTATATGATGATCGCACAACAGTTGCAGATTGTTTTATTTCTTCCACGGGTATATTAAATTTACAAGTGATAAATTCAGATGTTTCCAATATCCATTGTAGAAATGGCCTATAAAACTTCCATAAGATTTCATTACAATCAGTGCTTCTGAATTTTGCAGATAAATATGAAATAACTGTTACCTGATGCCCTAAAATTTCATAAACATTTTGTTCCTTATATTTTATATTTAAAATATCTTGAATATTTGTTTCCGGAATAGATTCCTTTATAATTTCATTATGTCGTACCGTTGCAATTTTGGGTACAAAATCTCTAATATGTATCTCTTCGCTTGTAATAACTTCTAAATTTCTAGAATCATTAATGTTATTCCAAATCAAGGTTTCCTTATTAGTTTTAGATAATTCCATTATTATAAATGTGTTCTATGATTTAAATATATTTTTTTTAATATTTTATATGAACCTGGATATCGATAAAGTAATGGAAAATGATTATTATGTTAGTGAATTAAAAGATTATCTTTATGTTTTACCAGAAGATTATAGAGCAATTCCGTATAATTCCATGGTACGTTATATTGATAGAGACGGTAAACTTAAAAGAGGTGGTTTTTTTCAACGATTTTATGATGGAGAACTACCAGATGATAAGCGTTTTTTAATGAAACCTGCACCACGATATTATGCAACATTATATCCGGTATTTTATCATGTTTTTTATAAAACACCAGACACATTTAATAGATCTGTTCCTAAAAAATCAAAAAAATATAGGAAAATTCTAGTTCGTCTTAAAGATGTATAATAACAAATATCAATGAATGAATCTTCTGCAACAGTCAGTGCATTCGAATTTAAACGCAATAAGGTTGAAGAAACATTGACCGATGAAGAAATAGATAATTTATTAGAAGATTATATTCAAGTGGATGATCCATTGACAATCGATATTGATTCTCATGTTAGATATTTTACTATTGTATTTGAACATAAAAAAGCAAAAAAAATATTTAGATTGGGTGGAAAATTATTTTCAGTATCTCCAGATGGCGATTATTTGATTCTCAAACATGGAAGTAATATTATTCAAGCACATACTAATCAAAGTATATTTTATAAACATTTATCAATAAGTGAAATTAAAGATGAATATGAAGAAATTCTTGATAAATATGAAGATGAAATATTAGATTTAAAAAGATTAAATAAAAAATTATATTCTGAATTAACTGGACGAGATACACAGATGAAAGGCGGACGACATGCACGATTACAAAAATTACAATTAAGTTCTATTAAACCTGGAGAATCGGATGACGAAAAGTCCAATGACGAATCTGATAATTCTTTAACAGAACCTAGAACAATTGGTATTAAAAAAGGAATACAGTCAAAATTAACTACAAAAACAATTACAATTACAAAAGTATCTAATGTTTCTTCAAAAAGTAAAAAATCTACCATGTCGTGTAAAAAAACATCTACTATTGTTCCGCCATCAAAATTGGAAATGATGTTGGGTAAACATATTAGATTATAAATATAAATATAAAATAAATTAATTAATGCATGAACATAAAATTATTGGAAAAGCTTATTATTTAGCAACAGATTTGTTAATTCAAGATCCATTATTCTTTAAAAAATGTTATAAAAGAGTGAGAGATATAATGAATGGTTACCTATTAATGGATTACCTGGAAATAAAGATAAATTATTTATTTCTAAACAATGGTCAGTAAAAAATGTTCATTCTTTATTAGTGGATCAAGTGAATGCATTAACATTATATGAACATGAACCTATACCACCAATATTTACATTATTAGAAGAAGAACAATTTTGTGATGATGAATATTATTATTATATTGAAACGAGGGGTAGACGAACAGTAAATGAATGTTATTTTTCTGCAACAGATATTGCAGAATTATTAAATATTGGTGATATTTACCACATTGAGAACTGGTAAATATTTTCTTACTTATGTAGGTGTATTAAAATATATATTTCGTTCAAGGTCTAATATAGCAGAAAAGTTTATTGATTGGGCGACAAATGTTCTTTTTACTTTGCATATTGGCACAGTAAATCAAAAAAACAGATTTAATAAACACATGTTTAGGTTCAGATATGAAATTATTTAAACAAGTTATGGTATGTCATCCTGGTAAAATTTCATGCATATATTTAATTAATATTGATACTGTAAAAGATTTAATCAAAACATTTAAAATTACTAATGCATTAAATACAGAAGACTTGTCGAACTTTCTAATGATTATAAAAAGAAAAATAAACTAGTATCAATAAATGTTATTTCTTTTGTTTTTATAGATGATGCATTTACATCAGATACAGAAAAAGACATGGCAGATATATTTTCATCTGAATATAATAAATTAACAAATATATTTGAAAATGAATTAATAACAATATCTAAAAAACAAATATCTAATATTATAAGATTATATAAAACATTAGAAGATAGTTATGGAAAAGAATATGATAAAATAAAATTCTCTTTTGAAAAGCAAATTATGTTGAATGATAATGAGATTATTACAAAAGACAATGAGATTGAAAAATTAAACATGTCAATAGATAATTTAAAAATGAAATCTGAAATAGATAATTTAAAATATCAATTGGCAATGAGTAGATTAAATTAAACATTTGTGTTTTGCGATAGAACAAATATGGGGATAAAAAAATGGAGTTTGTACCAGACATACGATTATTACCGCCTATGAATGGAGCGTCTTCTGGAAGACGCATATGTACCACCATACACATGACCAAACATAGAACCATATGTCGGTGCCACATGATGTGCCACCGGCAATGCAAATGGTGTACAACCGAAATGATCGACATCCACATGAACACATGGGGATGGAGTGTACACATTGTTATCATTCACTGTTCGGATACAATGTTCGATATAATGACCATAGTCACGTAATGGAGAATGTGACTCGATCATGCATGATAAGGCATTGTGCATCATGACACACTGTTGTTCGACATACGGACCATAGTCACTTAATGGAGAATTTCCACGAACATGAACAGTATTGTTGTCAATTGACGATTGTAATTCAATCATGCATGCCAAGGTATCGCGTATCATGAAACACTGGTGTCTGGTAAGGTCATTGATATAAACATATATTGTTTGACCATTTTTCGTGTTGTGTGGCCAATCAATCTTGACGAGAATGTTTCGACAAGTATTTAAATCAGTCATTATTACAGAAAGAGAGTATTGCGTTTGAAGTTGCAGAAGTTTATACTGTATTTTTTTCAATGGGCTATGTTCTTATTCGGTTATTCAATTTTTATTAAAATGAATATAGATTTAATATACCAAATATTACAATATTATGGTGAAATACAGATTGAAAAATTAAACATTTGTGCGTTATAATAGAACAAATATGGGGATAAAAAAATTGGATTGTGTCGATCATAGATTATTACAATCTACGATTGAAATATTTTGTGAAGGCACAATGGTTATCTGACCATCTGGTGAGGAAACATATGGCATTGACGTTCCTCCAAAATGCTTGACATGCGTCAGAATGCATGGAACAGGAGTCTATCAAGCACCATGGTTCATTATTCGGATACAATGTTCGATATACTGGCCATATTCGTTCAATGGGAATTTCCGCGAACCAAATCATCACAAGTAGGGGACGAATTGCCATTTTTCCAGTCGCCGACAAAGATTGCGATGTCAGTTGGATAATATGATTTGAACATGCATAGCAAAATATGTCATCAACCATATTTTGAGACCAATCAAAGGCGAAGAGCGTCTTTCGACATTTATCAAAATCAGACATTATTATTAAGTGCGAGCATTACGTTTGGAGCTGTAAAAGTTTATACTGTATTTTTTTATTATATATTTATTAAAAAATGAATATGCCAGATTAATGAAGAATTTCAATAATAACAATAGATATTTCCTGTAATTAGGATTGTAAATAAAAAAATGGGGGTTTGCCAGAACAAGGATTAGTATCTCCTGTAATTAGGATTGGGTCGCATAAGACGACTTCCTGGGTGAGGCAATAGAAATTCGCAGTGGTCTGGTACACTGTCATCAAAACATGCCTCGGTTCGTACAAATGGATTTACATACGAATCAAATTCAGATGAACCTGATCCGTACGGAGTTGATCCATGCCGAACTGATCCAGATGAACCTGATCCGTACGGAGTTGATCCATGCCGAACTGATCCATACCGAACTGATCCAGATGAACCTGATCCATGCGGAGTTGATCCATGCCGAACTGATCCATACCGAACTGATCCAGATGAACCTGATCCATGCGGAGTTGATCCATGCCGAACTGATCCATACCGAACTGATCCAGATAGACCAACTCTGTACGGATCAGGTCTATCAACACGCACCTCAAGGACTGAAGGACCATTGGTACGACTGAACTCATTCACCTGACCAATACAAAATTCAACATATTCACCCTCTGGATTCAGTGGAGAATTTCCACGAACGGCATTGCCACAATTAGGATTGCAATTACCATCTCTCCAGTCGTTGGACTTGATTGCATAGTCAGTTGGCGCGTATCTACCGAACAGACATACCAAAATATCACGCAGCATGATACGCTCGTTTTTACAAAGATCATTAATATGAATAAAGTACCATCTGCCATCTACAATAGTTTTTGGCCAATTACTACCATCAAGTTTAGCAACATAACGTTCTATTTGGGGCGAAGACATCGTAATAAAGAGATCAGTAGTTGGAGTTATACTATTTTTGTACTATATTTTTTTTAATGGAATATACTATTATATTTTTTTTCAATTTTTATTAATACCATTCATATATAGAATGTCCAAACGTATGTATAAAAATATTATCGAAACATATTCAAGTCATATGAAAAATTATGCAATGAAAACAAAAAAATTAAATTTTAGAAATGTTATAAATATTTGATTTAGATATTTATACCAATATATTATTAACACATGTCTTCTTTCATTAAATCACAGTTACGCGTTGCAATTTGTGGCAGTGCAGATTCTGGTAAAAGCACATTGACCGGAGTATTAACCAATTCTGATTTGGATGATGGCAGGGGATCTGCTAGAAAAAAAGTCTTACGATGTTTGCATGAAAAAGAAACTGGTAAAACATCCACTATTTCTTATAATTATATTAAATATGACGATAAGGAAATAAGTCTTTTTGATTTAGCGGGTCAAGAAAAATATATTAAAACAACTACTGCTGGTTTAGTTGGACATAATATTGATTATGCAATAGTTGTTATAGGTGCAAATATGGGAATAACACCTATAACACGTGAACATATATTATTATTGTTATGGCAAGAAATTCCATTTATTATTTTATTTACTAAAGTCGATATTTGTCCACCACATTTATACACAGAAAATATTAATCGTGTAAAAAATATGCCAAAGAATATGGCAAGCAAAAATACATTAACTGCACAATTTTTATCCGGTAAAATGGGCAAAATATTGGATACAGATGAAGCATTTGGAAACTTTTTTGCAAATTGTAATAATTTATCTTATTTTGAATCAACTATTCCTATTATTCCTATTTCATGCAAAACGGGAATGAATATAGATAAACTTCATGTAATGTTTAATGTTTTAGTAAATAGAACAAGATCATTATATTGTAACATTGATAACACAAATATTTTTGCATACATCGAACATGCATATAATGTACCTGGAATAAAATTGGTTATAACTGGTTATTTAGATAAAGGATGTTTGCCAATGTATGTTGGACAAAACTTATACATTGGAATGATCAATGGAAACTTAATTCCTGTTCGCATTCGTTCGATGCATGATAATTTTAGAACAAATGTCCAACAAACATTACCTGGTCAAAATTTTTGTGCAAATATATATGTAAATCCAAAATATAATTTATTAAAACATCAAATTGGTAAAGGAACGTTTGTTACAACTAGAACAGATTTAGGATCATCTATATCTAGAAGATTTAAAGCAAAAATACAAATTATTCTAAGTAAAAATACAATTGGTATAAATTACACACCTGTTATTCAATGCAGAACCATTTGTCAATCTGCGAGATTAATACATATAGAAGAAATTGATGACATAGTTATTTCCGAAATTACTAAAGATTTAACTATTCCCGTAAATACTAGTGCAATAGTAATATTTGAATTTATGCAAAAATCAGAATTTATAGAACCCAATGCGCCTATATTTTTACGTGATGGACCTACAAAAGGATCCGGAATGATGATATGTCCTATGTAAATAAAATAAAATAAAATAAAATAAAATAAAATAAAATTAAATAAATTAAATAAATTAAATAAATTAAATAAATTAAATAAATTAAATAAATTAAATAAATTAAATTAAATAAATTAAAATAAATTTTCACCTGATATTTATATTATTAAAAAATTTTGTTGCTTACTTCATCCCATACCCATGGATACGAAGAATTATTTTTTACCATCTCCATAGTAATTTTAGGATTTTCACTTAACTTTTGCCATGACCAAGATTCATTTGGGTTTCCCTTGATCATTTCAAAATTAATATTAGGATTTTCGCTAACAAATTCCCATGACCAAGGTTTATTTGGATTGTTATTAATTATTTCCATTGTGATAGCGGAATTTTTACTAATATCCTCCCATCTCCAAGGTTTGTTGGCATACATATTAATTATTTCCATGGTCAAGTTTAAGTTTTTACTTATCTTTGACCATATCCAAGGTTTATCAATATTATTCATAATATCATCCATAGTAACACTAGGATTAACGCTTAATGAATGCCATATCCATCCCTTTTTGGGATTTGTATTTACCATTTCCATAGTAACTTTAGGATTGCAACTTACTTTTTTCATATCCCATGGGTGATCAGTATTATTCATAAAATGTTCAACAAGATTTGGATTTGCACTTAAAATATCCCATTCCCATTCTATATCTAAATGAGAATTGATAAATTCCATTGTAATATTTTGATTGTAATTTATTTCTGGCAAATACCAAGGCATATCTGGATTATCGTTAATCATTTCCATGGTAATATTTTTATGAGAAGTTATTATTGGCCAAAATAATGACTTTTCTGAATTATTTTTTACCATTTCAAAAGTCAAGTTTGGATTCCAACCAACCGAATGCCATACCCAAGGTAAGTTGGGATTATCGTTAATCATTTCCATGGTAATATTTGGATTACTACTAATAGCTGACCATGACCATTCCCAAGTGGGATTTTCATTGATCATTTCTAATGTCAAGTTTGGATTGGAACTTATCCCAACGGATTCCCAAGGTAAACTTGGATTATCATTAATTATTTTCATTGTCATATTTGGATGCGTAGAAATTAGCATCCAAATCCATTCAATATGTGGATTATTTATTATTATATCAATGGTTAAACATCGATGTTTGCTTAATAAATAACCATCCCAATC
>Ga0308002_1000793_pt1 | contig 11086 bp, 11 predicted proteins | sample Neamet34_FD_203148 | JGI IMG/M metagenome (GOLD analysis project Ga0308002, IMG submission 203148) | Marine microbial communities from water near the shore, Antarctic Ocean - #34 | ecosystem: Environmental > Aquatic > Marine > Unclassified | place: Southern Ocean | collected 2014-06-06
TGAGTCAGATGTAACTTTATCGGCCAGAGTCTTCATATCGAACTTTCCACCACTGTCGAACTCGTCTCTATAGGCCTTCGAAACCTCAACTATAAATTCCACCAATTCCTTGTTGGTGGCACCTCCGCCGTAAACCATGTAAGCCTTCTTGTTTGCGAAAAAGACAATGTACGGGACATATGTAATTGCGCAGTTGCTCTCGGCGCACATACTAACGAGACCCTTCTCTTCTTCGACGTTGCACATCGCAAATGTACAACCATCAATTACCATATTGGTCCGGGTGAAGACTTCTTGCATCGAGGTGCAATGTTTACATCTGGTAGAGAAGAATAGAACAATCGAGAATCCGGGGATATCAACGTTCAGGTTACCGGACGCGTCGAGGGAGAAAGATCGCTCTGGTAAAAATACTATTGGGGCTGTCATTTTAGTTTATAGCATATAAGTTATAAATCGTTATTAGATATGGTTTAACCGCGCTTTTATATTCTCAACCATTATGACAACATCGAACATGCTAGACTCAGTTGTCAAGACCAGATCGTCCATTTTTAATTTGATACTCATCACGTTACGGATCATATCCTTTCGATCGTTATCGATCGTAATTAGTTTCGAATTGTATTCTCGAGTGATACGTGTCTTGTCTACATCTCTAACCAATCCATTTCGTTTCGCGGAATAATTTTCGAGGGTTGTTCTCCTTTTTTCAACCAAATCCGCCTCGTTTATCGCCGCTTTCTCAATACCTGCTACCAATGTCGACATACGCGTTATATACTCGTCTCTTTTTGCGAGCGATAACATGATTTTGCTCTTTACTTGATGGTGATTGGTGAGATTTTCGGATATCGTTTGTAGATGAGAGGAAATATTCTTGATAATGATTGTTTGAAGTCCTTTATCTATTGATGTTAGATCATTTGGAGCTGATTTGATTCGTTCTAACATGTTTGCAATGGTTATTGTTGTCATTGATCGGCGTTTATCTTTAATTCCGTCTTTTGTGTTGATTCCGTACACTCTGCCTTCGGGGGTGAATATATAATCCCGAGTCAGTATATGAATACTATATTTGGTGTCTTGAACGCATAAATTTAACCGTTTTACCTGTCGTTGGATCACAGGTGTCACATTATCGATTCCACTATCATTCAATCCAATACGATTATCATATTTCAATTCAACATCATCTTCATTTCTATACGTTTTATTTTCGTCGGCTATAAGGTTCACACCCGTGTATTTATCATCGGTTGCGATACGGTTTACATCCATATCTGTATACTTGTCAATCGTATCACCGCCTCCAACGATGGAAATATCTCGCAGCTCAAACACGTTGGTACCACTAGGGATGACTACCTTGTTGCGATCTGGGATAGACAGAAAAAAGGTTCTCGCCGACCGAGCGACGATGACCTCAATAAACATACAATATCGATGTTTGTTCACGTAAAATTTGTTACATACCATTCCGTTCGTTTCTAGTAGCTTGTCGATTTTGTCAATCGTAATTGTCATTTGTTGTTTGTCTTCTTCTACTTAAAACCGTATTTCAAGTTACCTAAAATGCTTGTTTCTGAAATTAAGAAAATCAATGTGGTTACTCCATCCCCTCTGAGAGATCTTCTATCCAACATATTTGGTGACGGTCGTCAAATCGAGACATTTGTTGCTCCTGTACAAACGGAAACGGTCGATATTGAGGAACCGAATCCCGCTAATTGCCCCGATCCCGACCCCGTCGGTGCTAGAGGCGTCGTCAAAAGGTCAATTGCGTTATTCGGCGTGATATGGTTGTCGATTTATATCCAACGGTATCTCACATTTAATCCCATGACTGCGAACGCGTTTTCCGCGTTGCTCGCGACAATCATGTTTATATCGCTTGATCGATTCTTGCTATAACCACTTCTCAAAAGGTTTCACGGAACGGATGAGTCGTTCCGTGACGGAACCCAAAGATAGATAAACGATGTTCAGTGACAGAAGCTTTTTGAGAATTATATTTAACTCTATATAATTTATTTCATATAAAATTTTCTTGGATATTGGAAAAAGCTTTAGTCGTTTATCGACGTTTGGGTAGTTCCGTAACACCTTTTGGGAGGTGACGGAACCCGATTATCGCGCTCGTTTTACAAAAAAACTATTTTTTTGTAAATTAACAGATCATAGTATGTTTAATACCCAGGGATACGTTATCGGTCTTATGTATTCCGATATTACTCTCTTGTATCGCGACGATCGGCTTTATGTCGGTTGAAATTACCTTTTTGTAATCGCGCACGTGACATTTCATCCCGTCAAGTAATAATTTATTTTCTGTATTCATCATAGGGTACTATTAACGGAAACGATTTTTAAATAAGTTGTACATCTCGATACCATAGACCATTAGCGATGAATAATTCTTCGATCATAGAACATTTTGACTTCAATTTAATTTTTCCAGGGGGTAAAACACCCAAAATCGATATAATTTTTTCATGTATTACGACCGCGGCTTTGCCGGTCATGGTAACGCAGTTTCGACCACGAGACTTTTTACGGGCATCGAGAACTCCGGTTTTGAGTGTCAAGAGAGAGGTAATTTTCGGATCTATACCGGCTAGGTGTTCGTCTGTATATTTATAGAAACCATAATACGCGTCGCCCTCTTCGCCGAACTTTTCAAAGGCCTTTCTAATAACATCATCTTTGATGCCTTCAAGATGTTGATTGACAATACCAGTTGATTCGGGTGAATCAGACCATTCACCGCTCATAGATCGCTCTCTCACAGGGGACCCAGCGACCTCCGAGGCCAAAAACCAATTATACATGACCCCGTCGATCTCGCAATAAAGACCTGCGAATTTCTCTTCGACGGTCTTCGTCGAAAACACATTGATATGGGCTTCTAAAATCGTCTGTTTCTGTTCCGGCAAAAACCCCAGCAACTCGAAATTCAAAGCCCTTACATCTTCCGCTGTCGATTTGAACTCGTCATCCTTATCGATTGGGTCCTCACCGCTGACAATATCAGATATGATGTGGCTAGTCTGGGTATAATACGAATCCATCAGTGTTGAATGGTTTACTCGAGAATTTGTCAAAAACAATAAATCATTTTCTTCGGCGAGGTAACACTTCTCACCTGAAGGTGATTCGATCGGGATCTCGTTGAAAATAATTTCAGCAACAGTGCTAACAATCGGCCTCTCCTCTTTCGTTTCGTTGATTATTCGCGCCAGCGGAACGATATATTCAGTTTTGAAAAAAGAGCTGATGATATCGATATATTTACTATAATCACCGTAGAATTTCTCATACGACGAGAAATCGAGAACCGTCCGTTTATTGGTTTCTCTCGGATGAGGTATGTATTTACATGCCGTATAATCACATTCTCGAGTCCCATCCATCGAATCGGGTCTTTTATTTCGCGCGTATGCGAAGCTTGCATCGATGGCTTCCTCTTTTATCAGATGCTCAATTTGTTGAAACATGATATCCTTATTCTCGGCGCGTTTGTACACCTCGGTTTCAATGCTTCTACCACCGCCTTTCGGACTAGATACACGTAGGTGGATATCAACTACCACATCTGAATCATCGTTTCGGGACTTTTTCAAATTCCTATGCGAGCCCACTCGGATACCCCTAGCAATCGCTTGTGATATACGCGCGAAGTTAAACCATGGACTATGAATATCTATGACCTGTATATTCTCAAATGAATAACCCTCGGAGATCGCGTTAGATGCTAATATGACTCTGATATATTCACCGTTTATGTTATCAGCATTATTGAAACGGGTGGAAAATTCAGTCCTTTCCGTCTCACCTGTAAGCACGATAAACCGCTCTTTTACGGTCGTGACTGATTCGATGTTTTTAGCATTTACCTCCCCAAATCCAAAATACTTCAAGATACGAGCAAACATTAACAAGCCTCCGCCCCTAACGTGACTGTTGAATACGAAAACTGATTTATTATCATCCCGGGCTTTCAGAATCGTTTCAACGGACGCGGCGTATTTAGAACTAAATTTCTTGATATATTGAATTTTCTCAGCGTCCGTCGACCCCTTTACAACGAACCTATCGGTTTGGATACCAACACCCGAAACACCATCGATCACGAAATCCGAGGCGCCGAGAGATGTTGTGAACGCGACCGAAGAAGTTCGAACCACCTCATTGTCATCAGATGATGGGACTGGGTCGATCGTTTTAATATAACCAGCAGTCTGTTCCGCGCTCATTACGGAGTCGTCCAATACGAAATGTTTGAATGTGGATGGTTTAATTCCAACGTAATTCTTTTTTACACCCGATTGCATGTTTTTAATATACGAGATCCGACCATTGAACGCGTCACGAAGAATATCGGTGTTTTTGAGGATGCCACCATCAATGAATTTTGAGTCGAACTCGAACCCTGTAGGTAATTGAGAAGATAATGGTAATATTAGATTCATTACCGAAGCGATTTCGTTTATGGTGTCCGTTACGGGGGTTCCAGACATCAACACTACCTTAGTATTTTGAGATGCTCTAAGAATTTTGTAATACGAGTCATATGTACGTGCCTGCTCTCTGATATTATGGATCTCGTCTATGACCACTACCGAGTTGTCTAGCCGGTTTTTGATAGGGGTAATAACACCGTTAACAACCCGGCTGTTTGCCTTTAAGAAGAGATCGTATGTCATAAATCGAATCCCATACGAGCTCAATTTGTTGGGGTAGTCACCGCGGGTGCATTTGGAACGAAACTCATCAGCGAATTTGGAAAGTAGTAACTTATTTTTAGCGACGTAGTAAAAGTATTTCAATCCATTTTTCTCTTCTAATATACGCTCTATGATCGCGGCGGCACTACATGATTTACCTGTACCCATCTCATGCATTAATAATATCCCGTCATAGGGGGTGTAAGACGACATCAATCTAGAAATGATGGTTTGGTGTGTGAGGAGTTGCCCTTTTGTATCCGGGAATTGTTCAGTGCTTTCAATCTTGGGATCCCTGAACTCGACTTTTGAGAGCATTGAGCTGTTAAATGATGGGTCCGTGATATACGGATATGAAGGTATGAATTCTGATATATCGTATGTCATTTTATTTTGAATACGATTATTTATTTTATAAATGCTTTTTCTACTCCATGAGCTCCTCATCCTCTTCATCGCTCTCTGAATCATCAAGTTCGATATCTGAATCGTCTCCTTCGATCTTACCATCCACAACCACCCCCCCGCCCTTCTTATCCAGATTATCCGGGATATCGAATCCGAACGAAAACTGCCTACATTTCTCGATATCATCGATAGAAAGATGCGAAACACTGCCATCGTCGACCTGCTTCCCAAAAACCCTACGCGTCTTCTTATCGAAGAGGAACCCAGTATCACCATGCTCAAAATGACCCCATTTGTTTCGCTTTATCACAGTCAACGGGGCCTGCTTCTTAAGCTTATCGATCATTGTCTCACGAACAGCTGCTTTGTCGACCTTCACCTTCACGACCTTCTCCTTCACGACCTTCTCCTTCACGACCTTCACCTCCTCGGGGGTCTTGTCAAATATATAACCGATCAACTCGGGTTTGGTACCAACCGACATAAACCCCATTTCCTTGCATAGACTGACCAACTCAGGTTTCTTCATTTTGACGTACTTGGTGTTGGCGGTATCGTATGTTTCCCACCTACATTTAAGAATATCTCCGTCTATTGAAAATTCATTTGATATTTGTTGTAAAAAGCGTTGCATTTTGTTATTATTTACGTTTCAGATGACGAGAACAAAACAATTTTGTTTTTTTGTCATCATTTACAACGTAAATGATCAAATTATGAACATGATTAATATCACCGAATATATAAAGACCTCGTCTTTCGAAGACGCGCGCAAGTTGAGAAGAGAATGCGACGATATGTACTATAACACGGGAATGGAGAGTAAATTAACAGACTCTGGGTATGATGAGCTCAAGGAATGGCTAATAGAAAGCGACCCATTCGAATCTGAGGTGGTAGGAGCCGTTATGCGGGAAGGCGACAACAGGGTATCATTACCAATTCATATGAGATCGATGGATAAAGTCACCGAGAGTCATAAATTGGGGTTGTGGGTGAAGAGAAATGAATTTGATAGTGGGTGGGGTACCCAGGTAAAATTGGACGGGGTTAGTTGTATGGCCGTATACGCAACAGACGGGACTCTTAGTCTGTTCACCCGGGGGGATGGTGAAACAGGAGCCGATATCTCATACCTGGGGATGTGCATACAGGGTCTACCAACCGGACCGACCAACGTAGCTATCAGAGGTGAACTGATAATGCGACGGGATGTTTTCGACAAGAAGTGGAAACATAAATTTGCGAATGCCAGAAATATGGTAAGTGGATGCGTCAATGCCAAAACATTGAAAGAAGGGACATCTGACATTATATTCGTTGCTTACGAGAAGATAGTATACGGGAGATGCGACAGACCGTCAGCCCAGCTTGAGTGGATGGCTGATAACGGATTTCAACACGTTGTAGCCTTTAAAGAAACAACACCCCCCACAATCACCATCTTAAAATCAAGACTGGAAGAGATGAAATCGATTAGCTTATTTGAGATGGATGGGGTAATCGCGCAACCTGATACATCGTATATCCACGACGACACCCGAAACCCGAAGAGGGCAATCGCGTTCAAAGCACGCGATGATGACAACATCGCAGAGACCGAAGTGGTCGCGGTACTATGGGAAGAGACGCGATGGGGATCCTTCAAACCACGTATCGAAATAAAACCTGTTATTTTGTCCGGGGTGTCGGTTCGATTCGCAACTGCGTACAACGCGCGATACGTCGTTAGCTCAGGTCTTCATACGGGTGCTAAGGTAACAATAACGCGATCGGGGGATGTGATACCCCATATTCTCAAAGTGGTACCGCATCCTCTCACCCCACCGGATCTACCTCCGGGAGGTGGCTGGAAATGGAACGATTCGGAAGTGGATATTATATCTACTGATGATGCATCGTCGACGAAACAAATCAAAATGTTATCTAATTTTCTGGCTAAGTTGGAGTGTAAGGGGGTTGGTCCAAAGATCGTAGAAAAACTATATAACGGCGGGTTCGAAACACTCGTAGATATCCTTGATGCAACCCCGATCGCTTTTATGAAATTGGATGGGTTCAAACAGAAGTTGGCAGTATCAACCCACGAAAGCGTAGTTGCTGCCGTCAAGAAATCAAATATTGTTGTATTGCTTGGCGCATCCGGTGTATTTGGTTTCGGGGTCGGGGAACGAAAGGTAGCTCTATTACTTGAAGGGTTTCCCGACCTGCTGACTACCACGGAATCAACGCATTCCATTCGTGAACGCATTTCCACAATACAGGGGTTTTCAAATGAAACCGCGATCGGGATAGTGAACAATCTACAACCAGCGATTGACCTCCTCGCGGTTCTTGAGCCATACCGAGATGATGTGCCCGTCGAGGACTCCGGAACCGTTGGTGCCGGGACCGGACATGTGGTTGTATTTTCGGGGTTCCGGGACGCGGATCTAAAAGCGAGTCTATTGCTGCGTGGTTATACCGTGGCCGATACGGTGACTAAACGCACCACATTCGTTTTGGTCGATGGCGATGATTGGACAGAAACGTCCAAGACGAAAAAGGCTCAAAGTTACGGTATCGATATAATACCAATGAACATACTAGATTTATAAGCCCATGTACATAATAGAAAAATGCCGATAGATAATAAATACGTAATATTAATGGAGACGGACAGCGAAGCTCACGAATCATTATTTTACTTCATCAAGTGGAATGGAAACGAAGACAATCTAACGTTCCTTAGCGACCAGCTAGACGAGATCGAGAACTTTGAAGATGGTCGGGAAATGCACGACGGGATAAACATGTTCGATATCGATATTGAAAATTTCGTTTCGGTGCAAACGGCGACTGAACTATGCAAGGTCGAACTAAACTCGGTATCTTACCATAGACGGTTTGACGGAAAGATGGATCGGATAGATTTTGGATTCTCCTCTGACTCGGATGAATATGATATGTTGGTTCTGGTACACGACACGCTGGCATATGGCGCTGTCGAAGAGTTCGTCGAGGATGAGTTTGTTATACCAGAGCACATCGATACTGACGATTTGGAGGTGTTCTCTTCGGACGACGAGTCCCTACATCTCATCGGGGGGTTCAATAAATTGTAAACCCTTACTTAAACAGTGAACCATTCAGAACTAAATGTCAGATATTCCAATTACAACGGTCGCGCAATCGACCAAGAACAAATCAAAATTTTCTCTACCTGCTTTTATGACGAGCGGTGAAACCCCTCGTATCATTGTCGAGGTCGTCGTGGTTCTAGGAATTTGTTATTATTTCAACAGCAAGGCTTCGGGTGTCGCAACAAATATTCGCGTGTTGACGTCAACGGTAGATGATCAAATCATAGTTATCAACAACCTGAAGAAATCGATTGACCCTCTTAACACCAGAATCGCAAAGCTAGAGGCGTATATTCTCAAGACTAGCAAACAATCGTTTTCTAGACACCAACCGATTGACCAACCACATGTCGTGAACGAATCATTCCAACCGGTCCAACCACCAGTCATACGGGTCCAACAACCGCAATCACCAGTCCTACATGTCAAATCACCAGTCCTACATGTCCAACGCCCACCATCCCCTCAACCACTCAAATTCGAGGATACTACAACCCCAACACTCGATGATCTATTAAAAGACGAACTAAATGAGCTAAATGAACTCTAAGAACTTAAAAAGGTAATCACTTTTAATAAAATGACTACATACATAAAACCAACAAGAGAAGAATGGCATAACGCCTATATCAACGAGCTCCGAGAGATGTATTTAATTTTATTGGAAAAAATGGGTATTGAGACAGACACCGAAATCTCTTTCCGCGCCTTTTCAAAATTAATATACGCTAGTTCATCGGGTGATATCTCTCAATATACTATTTCTAATATAAACGAGTAATACCATATTGTAACTAACAATGGGTAAGAAAGAACAACGAATTAGAAAATTAAATAACGCGTTTCACGCTGAAGAAAACGCTCGATTTGCCAATCGACATGACGAAGGTGATGTCATAGAAGATTTCATGAAGACCGATGATAAAGAAGTGGAGGCAACATTACATGCATATTCTCTGCTTCGTGAATACGCCGACCATCAGGGACTGCCGTTATGTCAACATCTCAGCTACGAAAATACAAGGAATTACATTGAATTTATTTCGGGTATCAGTCCTAGGGAACGCATTGATCCCGGATACCCGATCGAACACGTGTCAGATCCGGTTCCGGAGCCGGTTCCGGAGCCGTTTCCGGAGCCGGTTCTGACACTAACACAAATCGACAATCAGATTACCCAAATACGTGGTAAGTCTATATTGGCAATGGGTCAATCCATTTTATATAACGAGTATATTGGGTTTTGTACTTCTACGAAAGCAGTTCCGATTGGACCCGTTGAATTTCATAGGAAGATGAGCCGCAAGGCTGATTATGACACGATATTAGAAACACGTGGTATAACCGAGTATAAACGTGTTCTAGCTAAAGAATAGAACACCTATTAACAAATAATGTCACATGCACAAACTAGCTCAGTTCTCCGCGATATAGAACGGACAACGGATAAATATAAAACCGCCCATCTGCTTCAAGCGTCAAGGTTACGTGATATGTACAACACACTAACGCTTATTGGTCTCTTTATAGGACCTTTAACGGGGATAGTCGCGGAAATAACCAAACCGAGATGCGGTGATCAATCGATTGGATCTACTATCATGGTTTTGAGTCTTGGGATGCTATCTGGCATTGTTTCGTCGATGATCAAATTTGGGAAATTTGACGAGGTATCAGCAAAAAATAAGACGATCGCGGTTGCCTATTCTTCCATCGTCAACAACATAAGAATCAGATTATCTATGGGGGATGAATCGGACGAAGACAGTATGGTGTATATTAAATGGATACAGGATAAATTTGATCAGCTGTTCGAGGAAGCCCCGTTGCTTCCAGAAAGCGTATATCAGAATGCCGGGCGTAGACCCTCTTTTACTTCATCTATTCGATGCGGCGTTTCCCCAATCGAAATGTTCAACACGTCGCAATTGATGTCGCCAGCAGAATCGTCTGAACGTCGGGTTATTCACCCAGAATCCGAGTACAAAGGATCGTTGTCTCTGGCTGAAATGAAAATGAAGCGTCGTTCGAACGATGCTATAGGAACGATCGAATCCGATGGCGTTCCTGTTATGGATGTTTTTGATAATTTATACGTATATGATATCGACAACAACACTTCAAACACCATCGAATCCTCCTCGCCACGGGATATCGTCTCGGAGGCGTTCAATAACAGTTACAACTATGAGATTAATAAATTTAAACCCAAAACTCAAAAATGAAATTAATAAATTGAAACGATACCTATGGAATAAAATATGGTTATGAAAATTGGAAAAAATGCACTTGATAATTTCAAGATTTTATCGGAATCGAATACCGGAGATATATTCTTCCATCTCTCGTCGTTCCCCTCGGCTTTTGTGATCCTATCAAGCCCGTTGATAGATGATGAAATGATCGAGCTGGCTGCAATCACATGCAAGCAGTGTACAAAATTTAGAAATATACCAAATATATATGTTGATTTTTGCGACGTCTCAAATGTGACCGCTACCTCGAAAGCTGGCACGGTTACATATATACGACGGCGCCAAGTGAAACGTATTAAAATTTAAATAGCGTTCATTTTACAAAAAAAAACTTTTTTTTGTAAATAAATGTCAATTTTGCAGGGGTCATAACCCTCCGAATAGGCCTTTTTTGGACCCATTCTAAGGTCCTTGAAAATCTCGTTTGTTATTTTCCCTTAAGCCTCGTGAGTGGGATGTAGGAAAAAGGGTCAAAAAAGCCATTTCCGTTTCTTGAAAAAAACTTATACCACGAAACATCGTTTTGAGAGTTCCGTAACCCCTTTTGAGTTGTTCCAACCGATGTTACGGAACT
>Ga0308002_1000794_pt1 | contig 11086 bp, 8 predicted proteins | sample Neamet34_FD_203148 | JGI IMG/M metagenome (GOLD analysis project Ga0308002, IMG submission 203148) | Marine microbial communities from water near the shore, Antarctic Ocean - #34 | ecosystem: Environmental > Aquatic > Marine > Unclassified | place: Southern Ocean | collected 2014-06-06
CGTTGCACCAATTATTGTTGGAGGAAATACTTGTATTGTTTTATCTTCTGAAAAAAATCCAATGGTAAGCATTTCTTTTGCTGAGGTTTTAAATACTTCTGATGTTCCGCATGGAGTGGTAAATATTTTAACAGGAGAAAGAAAAGAACTAATTAATCATTTTGCTTCTCATAAGGATGTAAACGCTATTATTTATTGTGGAGATGATAATGAAGAGATCAAGGAGATTGAGAAGGTGTCGGTGGAAAATTTAAAAAGAGTAAAAATTTATAAACAAAAAAATTGGGATGATGTATCGAATCAATCTCCTTATTTTATTGAAAAATGCCAAGAAATAAAAACTACTTGGCACCCAACAGAAGCTTAACTCAAAATAAAACAGTAAAAATGAATATGAATGAATTATTAATAAAAGCGATTAACGCTTCTATTAAAGGAGGGCACGCTATTATGGATGTATATGCTTCCGATTTTGCTGTTGAGCATAAAGATGATAAATCTCCTTTAACTCTAGCAGATAAAAATTGCAATGAAGTAATAGAACATCATTTGTTAGGTACAGACATTCCTTTTTTAAGTGAAGAAGGTGCGGAAATTACTTATTTAGAAAGAAAAGATTGGGAGTATTCTTGGTTAGTTGACCCTTTAGATGGCACAAAAGAATTTGTAAAAAGAAATGGTGAGTTTACAGTAAATATTGCATTGATTCATAATGGAAATCCGATTATGGGTGTAATTTATGTTCCTGTAAAAGAAGAATTATATTTTGCTATGGAAGGGTTAGGGTCTTATAAAGTAAGTGTTAATTCAGTAATTGAAAATCTAGAAACATTAATTTCATTATCCAATTCATTACCAATTGATTATAAAAGAGTAGATTATGTGATTGTTGGCTCTCGGTCTCATATGTCAGCTGAAACAGAAGTGTTTTTTGATGAAATGAAAAAAAAGCATGGGGATGTAAGGGTCTTGGCAGTTGGCTCATCATTAAAACTTTGTATGGTTGCAGAGGGAAAGGCAGATGCTTATCCTAGGTATGCCCCAACAATGGAGTGGGATACTGGAGCAGGGCATGCAATTGCTAAATATGCAGGTTTTTCGGTTAAACAATATGATTCAACTGATGATGTAATTTATAATAAAGAGAACTTGCTTAATCCTTGGTTTTTGGTAAAGTAATTTTATGAAAAAAAGATTTCAAAAAGCATTACAGGATAAGGACTTTTCTGAACTTTTTAAAAAGGGTGGAATCTCTTTTTTGATTAGGGTTGCTGGACAAATAATGGGTTTTGTTATCACTTTTATTATTGCACACTATTTTGGGGCAAAGGGGCTTGGTGATTATGTGTTGGCTGTTATTGTATTGAGAATATTTGTGTTGATTGCTAAGTTAGGATTGGATACAGCCTCTATACGCTTTATTGCTGAATATGCTTCTAAAAATCAATGGAAAAATATAAGGTTATATAGAGGAAAAGTGTCATTCCTTTTGTTGTTTTCAACAATATTTTTTTCAATTACAATGTATGTGTTTGCACCTTATATTGCCAATATAGTTGGAGCAAATCCTTTTTACATAAAGTTAAATTCATTTTTTATTCTGCCAATGGCATTTTTTATATTGAATTATCAAAGTTTAAGGGGCTTAAAGAAAATAACTGAATTTTCATTTTTTTATTGGATGTCTAGAGTAACTTTTTCAGCTATAATAATTTTAATAACAGTACAGTTTTCCCGAAATGAAAATGTTCCTATTTTTGCTTTTTTATTAGGATTGGTAATTGTTTTTGTTCTCTCATATTTTGTTTTTTTTGATAGACTTAACTCAGAAGAAAAATCAAAAATTGAATCCAAAGAATCTTTTGGGACTAGTTTAGGTTATAAAGAAATATTACTTTTCTCATTCCCATTGTTACTAGCTCAATCAGGTCAATTTATTATGGCATGGACAGATAAATTAATGCTAGGAGGATTTATGAGTGCAGCTGATGTAGGAGTTTATGATGTGGCTCTTAAGCTATCAATGTTTGTTAATATTGCTTTAACTTCTATTTCAAGTATAACTTCTCCAAAATTTGCAGAACTGTATTCACTCGGTGAGATGAAGAGGTTGAGAAAGGTTGTTCTCCAAGCTACAAAAATCACTTTCTGGTCAACTGTTCCGTTAGTCGTAGGATTCATTGTGCTGTCACCATTCTTGTTAAATGTATTTGGAGAGGAATTTAAAAATGGATTCTATGTATTATGTATACTTAGTTCAGCAAGATTAGTTAGTGCATTAACAGGGCCTGCCGGGAATTTATTGCAAATGACAGGAAGAGAAGTTATTTTTATGAAAGTATTATTTATTGGGGCAATAATCAATATTGGCTTAAATTATTATTTAATACCTATTTATGGTATTGAAGGAGCGGCTATTGCAAGTTTTATTAGCATTGTTTTCTGGAATTTGACAATGGTTTATTATGTTAAAAAAGAATTTGGTTTTTTAACTATTTATAGTCCATTTACATTAAATACACATAAAATGAGGTTACCTAATTTTATGTGTATTGGAGCTGCTAAATCAGGAACTACTAGTTTGTATGATATATTAAGGCAGCATTCTAAGGTATTTATTCCATCTTTTAAAGAACCCCATTTTTTTGATATTCCTTCAGTCTATCAGCATGGTATTGAATGGTATCAGAAAACGTATTTCAAAGGATTAAGAAATGAAAAATGTATCGGAGATTTTTCGCCTACATACTTGTTTGACAAACATGCTCCTCAGAGGATTTTGAATGACTTAGGCTCTGAGGTAAAATTTATTATTATTTTAAGAAATCCTGTTGATAGAGCATATTCACACTATCTTCATTCTAGAAGAGACGAACATGAAAATTTATCTTTCAAAGAAGCTCTTTCTGTTGAAGGAAATAGGGTTAATGAAAATAATTACCTCTCTTATCTAAGATTTTCTTATGTTGGGCAGGGGATGTACTATAAGATGATAAGTAGATATTTTAAGTTATTTTCACAAGATAATTTTTTAATTATTAATTTTGAGGAAGAATTTGTGAATCAAAGAGAACGTACAATAAATAAAATTTTTGATTTTTTAGACTTAGATAATGAAGGTTTTGATATTAATATTTCTAGCAATAAAGCAAGTAAAGCTAGATCTATATGGCTGAAAAAGTTTATGAAAAAAACTGGTTGGTGGAGGGTTGTTCTCAAAAACAGTATCCCCTCCTTAAAGATTAGGCAAATCATAAAAAACAGAATCCAAAGAGCTAATATCAAAACATATTCTCCTTCTAAATTAGAAGAGATAGAAAAGAAAGAAATTTATAACACCTATTTTAAAAATGATGTTCAAAATTTAGAGAAATTATTGGATAAAAAAATGTCTTGGGATTTATGATTTATACATTAAAACAAAAAATTATAGATAATATAATTGTATTCATGCTTATCATGAGTACGGGTGGTCTATTATTTGTTTTTAATAGAAATTTGATGTACTTGATTTTTACAGTTCTATTATTTGCGACATTAATTTTCTCTAAAAGTAAGTCCAATAGAAAGCTGTTTAATACATTATTATTATGTTGTATAACTATTGTTTCTTTGTTTTGGTTTAATTATATGTTTGCCTTGTCGGAGCAGTCAATTAGCAAATATATGTATTATACTCTGGTGGTTTTTGTTAGCTCACTGACTCTATTTCATTTTTTAAATAACAGAAATGAATCAAGCTTTAGGTTAAGTCTTTATTTTGTACTTAAACTAATTGTTATTCATGCTTTTATTCAATCGTTTTTATATTTAGTAGTTGGGGATAACCTAAAGGTTATTAGTAATTCTGAATACGAATGCACAACCTTCTTTTATCTATTTTATTATGCTTCAACAGATGTAAATAAATACTCTGAAATAGTACTATTTGGTTTGGATGTGAGGAGAAATCAAGGATTGTTCTGGGAGCCAGGAGTAGCGCAATTATTCTTTAATATCTTTTTCTTTTTAGAAGCATTTATTATTAAGAGGAATAAGTGGCTTTTAATGGTTTGTATGGTTGTCATAATTACAACTTATTCTACGATAGGTATTTTACTTTTATTAATGCAGTTGATCGTTTATTTTTTTTTCGAGAAGAGAAGTAAATTTGGTATTCTAATTTTTTTCATTATTGCACTGCCTATTTCATCAGTTTTTTTGTTTAATATAGAGGAAAAAACAACTGGAGATAAAGAGGCTTCTTTCCAGAAGAGATATTTTGATTTAGTTCAGCCATTTTTTATTGCTATTAAAAACCCTTTGACAGGTATTGGTTTAGACCTGTATAAATTCCAGGAATATCGTTATGAATTCTATGTTGATCCTTCTGATTATAAATTCATTGAGAAAAATATTGGTTTAGATTTGAAGATGGAGAATACAAATGAAGGAAGTAGTAATTCGTTTATGTTTTTATTGGCTGCAATGGGATTTCCTACTGGCCTATTTATGATATGGTTATTTTTGAATCAGCAAGTGATAAAAAGAAGAAGGTTAATTTTCTTATTAATATTATCATTATCGTTATTTTCATCTCCACTTCTTTTAAGACCTTTTTTTATTTTCTTAATTTTTTCAGGCTTCTTTTCTTTTATTTTAAAATTTGATTCATTTAAAAATCACTAATTATGAGAATTGTATATGTAATTGTATTTGTTGGTTGTAATTTGTGTTTGTTTGCTCAGCAGAAAATTAATCCAAATATTTTTGGTTTTAGAATGAGTACGTCTTTTATTTTTTTTGATGTTGAGGATTCATTATTTACTAATAAAGTGATTGATATTAATCCAAGATTGTTATGTTTCCCAGGAGGATTTGGGAATTTTTATCATCTTAAAGGACCTGCTTATGGTATTGACCTAGATGAAGTTTTTAACTATAATAAAGTGAAAGCAGAAATTGGTAAATCGCTTAATTGGATTGGTAGAAAGAAAGGTCATTCTAATAATTATATTTATGATTTTATTTCTCTTGCAAAACAGACACAAGCTAAAGTTATATTTAATATTAATATTCTTAATGAACCTGTTGAGGATTATCTTAGGGTGTTAGATATTTTTAAAGAGAATAATATTAAGGTTATAGCTGTTGAATTAGGTGGTGAGCTATATACTAGAGAATATAAAGATATTATTGACGGGGAGCTATATATTAAGTTGGCAAGGGATTGTGCGGCTAATATAAGTAAATATTATCCAGATATTTTAATTGGTGCTGTTGCTGCTCCTGTAAATACATTAAGAAGACATAACCTTTGGAATACAAAGTTAGCGTTAGAAAATTTTTATGATGCAATAATTGTTCACTCTTATGCTAAGGTTACAAAGGGGAATGCACATGCTGGAAAAATGATTTTTGAAGAGCAAGAATCTGAGGATAAAAAAATCGCTTTTGATATATATAAGCAAAGGGCAATTAATTATTTTAAGAATGATTATCCATCTAAGATGTTAGAGTATACTGTTGCATTTGAAAATAAACCAATTTGGATTACAGAATGGAATCTTCAGATGTCAAAAATTACTGCCAATACAATGCTACAAGCGCTTTATACGGCTTCATATTTACTTGAGCTTTCAACTAATTCTAAATTATCAAATATTGAGCTTTCAACTTTTCATAATATGGCAGGAAGAACTTTGTCAGGATCAATGTTGTTAAGAAAAGATAATAATATGTATGTTTTATCAACTTATACTCCTATGCAGATGCTAGGAAATATTTTTTTAGATGAAAACTATATGGGCAAGAAAATAACTGTCTCTGATGAATGCATTAAATATGTGTTTACTCAAGATATTTCTGATAAAAAGATTATTTGTTGGGTGAATTGGTCGGAAGAGGATCTTTTAGATAGTCAAATATTAAATGGGAAATATATTAAGAAAGTGTACTGCGCTAATGATTTGTTTAGTACCTCTTTTGATAAGGGTGGCTTGAAATATTTCAAGACAGATCATACGGTTAATAATGAAAGGGTTCATATTATGCCATATAGCTTTACAATGATAATGTTTGATGAATAAAGATACTAAGCAAATATTTGTAGTTGGTAGTAGTAGGAGTGGTACTACTATGATGGGGCGTATTTTGGGCAATCACCCAGCTATTTTTACTTTTAAAGAATTGCATTTTTTTGGTACTATCTGGACAAATCATTCAGAGTCAACTTTAGATAGGAAACAACAAATAGATTTGCTTTCTAGGTTATTGTGTATTGAGAAAAATGGATTATTCCAACAGGATAATATCTCGGATTTTAATGAAAGGGCAAGTGCTATATTAGTAAATAAGAATGTTTCAAACCCTTTAAGTATATTTGAGTTGTTTTTAGCAAAAATGACATCAGATAATAAATGTTTTATTGCCTGTGATCAAACTCCAAAAAATATGTACTATTTGAATGAAATATTATCATATTTTCCTAATGCAAAAGTGATAAATATGGTAAGAGATCAGAGAGATGTTCTACTTTCACAAAAGAATAAATGGAAAAGAAGGTTCTTAGGAGCATCTGCTATACCATTGTCTGAAGCCATTCGTTCCTACATTAATTATCATCCTATTTTAACTGCTAAAGTTTGGAATTCTTCTTTAGAGTATAGTTCAAACTTCACAAATAATACTAGCGTGAGGGTAGTTAGATTTGAGGAGCTACTAGTTGAACCAATATGTATTATTAAAGAATTGTGTCAGTTTTTAGAAATTGATTTCCATCAGGAAATGTTAAAAGTTCCAGTCGTTGGCTCTTCAACACAGCAGGATGTTAAAAGTCAATTACTTATTGATAGTTCTAAAAAGGAAAAATGGAAAAATGGAGGATTAAATTCTGCTGAAATATATCTTTCACAATTAGTATCAAATAGCATGATGAAAGAGTTTAAGTATGATGTGGAAAAATTTAGATTACCTCCAGTTCTAACGCTATTTTATTTAATTACTTTCCCAATTAAATTAACTTTAGCATTTATATTAAATATTAAAAGAATGGGGAATATAGTTGAGGTTATTAATAAAAGATTTTTTGTAAAATGAAAGTTAACTTTTTTATAGTAGGCGCTCCAAAAGCGGGAACAACATCTTTGTATCATTATTTAAATGAGCATCCTCAAGTTGAGATGAGTAGTCAAAAAGAACCTGATTATTTTTCTGACAAGGCAATTCATGAACAGGGAATGTATTATGGTAAGAACCGTGTAAATACGCTTGATAAGTATGAATCTTTATTTGTGCACAAAGAAAGTGTAGTTTATGGTGAGGGTAGTGTTTCTTATTTGTTTTATGATAATGTGGCTGAAGACATAAAAAAATACAACTCAAATGCAAAAATTATTATTATGCTTAGAAATCCTATTGATAGGGCTTTTTCTCATTATTTAATGGATTACAGATTAGGTTTAGTTTCGGATAGTTTTGAGGACATAATAAATAAAAAATCAAATCATAAAAATGCCCATCTATTTTATCAACAGTATATTGAAGTAAGCGAGTATACTAAGCAAATTCAAAGGTATTTTGACAACTTTAATGAAGCTAATATATTGATAATAGACTATGATAATTTCAAAAGAGATGTGGCTGGCACTGTCAATGAAGTGTATCATTTTTTAAATATAAGTACTGAGTTTGTAGCTGATGTAAAGACAAAGTATAATACATTTATATTGCCCAAAAATAAAGGGATTAGGCTTATATATTCCTTTGTTATTCTCAGAAAAATACTCACTTTTATTTTCCCAAAATTATTAATAAAAATTATTAGAGGCTTTCTTTTTAAGACAGATAAAAAACCTGAATTATTGAAGAAAACTAGAAATCAACTTAAACAATTTTTTAGTGATGATGTTCGAAAGCTATCTGAGGTGTTAACTCAAGATTTCTCAAAATGGATAAAATAGAATTAGTGAAAATAATAATGTGTAAATATATTCAGTAAATTATCTTATGAAAGATATTAATAAAGTTGTTTTCCAACTATTAAGCTATCAGCAAATAAATCATTCACTATTATCATGCCTACAGAATCAGTAGTGTGTATTGGGTCAGTAAAACAATCTTTACAATTTGTAATTGAGTTTGGGTAATCAAAATCTATTACTTTTCCAATGGAACTAATCTCTTCTTTAAATTGTATTTCTTCTTCAGTAAGGTTGAAATAAACTAATCTGTCATGAAATTCTTTATGATGGGGAACAATAATTAGATTTAGGTTAATATTATTTCTTAAACAATATACTCCAACTTCTTTAAGCCGTTTTAATATTGAATCAGGATGTCGATATTTGGAATAATGATTAGTAGCGACAGTAGAAATCGTATGTTCCCAGAATTTCTCTTTATTTCGTCTATCATCTTTCTGAATACCAGAAAATTCATTTTTTAAAGCTAAATACACTGTTTCAGCAATATTCCAATTAAAAATATAAATAAAAGGGTTGCGTAGCATTTCTTCAACATCAGCTACTCTATTGGAATAAGCATACTCATTATATAAATTGAAATTAACACCTATAATTACATTTTCCAATTTAGTGTATTTATTAGTTAGCCAAAACAAATCAATAATTTCATTCAATTTTGCAGCATTGGAATGCAAGGTGTAGTAATTATCTCCAGTTAACTCTTTAATTCTTTCTGTTGGCAGTTTTCTAATTCTGGAATCTCCAACTATAATGCTTGTTGTAGGATTGTTTTTGAATTGTAATGTGTTGTATAATAATGAATTCAATTTTTGAGCTGATTTTTCTTTTGATTGTTGTGAGATAGTTTTAGATAGGTTAAAATAATTAAAAGGATCAATAGTAACTACAATGCATACCCAAGCAATTATAGGAAGTATAAAAATACTTCCTTTGCGTAATAATATTTTAAGTTCAGTATTCATCTAAAATTGGAAATATATAAAATTACTTACTTTGGAATATGGTGCTAGAAATAATATGCCAAAGATTATGGTGTAATAAACTGACCACCTTAGCCATTTAGGTTTGTGTTTTAATTTTAACCAAACATCACCTCCTCTTTCATATAAGTTAAATAGTTCCATAAAAATGATAAGCCCAAAAGAAATTAGTAAATCGTTCATTCCTACGCCTAGTCCTCTTAATTTTAGTTGCATCACAGAAAAATTAGTGTAATCTCCTAAATCTGTAAATAGATGAGTGATTACATATATTGCGTCAGTAATGTTATTTGCTCTAAAGAAAATCAAAGCAAAAGCTACAAGTGAAAAAGTGAAGCTTACTTGGTATATTTTGTGAAAAATTGTATTTTTTATATTTAAGTAATTTAGGATTATTTCTTTTGGTTTTTTAAAGATAATTGCACTAATTAGGTAGGTCCCATGAAGCGCTCCCCATACAATAAATGTAAAATTTGCGCCATGCCAAAATCCACTCACTAAAAAGGTTATAAATAGGTTATAATACCATTTCCATTTTACAACTTTACTTCCTCCAAGTGGAATGTATAAATAGTCTCGAAACCAAGTGGAAAGAGAAATATGCCACCTTTTCCAAAATTCAGAAATTGATTTCGAAAAATGAGGGCGTTTGAAATTTTCAATTAATTCAAAGCCCATAACTCTGGCAGATCCTATTGCAATATCCGAGTAGCCGGAAAAGTCACAATATATTTGAAAGGTAAAAAAGATAGTTGCAATGATTAAAGCAAATCCACTATAGTTATCAAGGTTATTATACATGCCATCAACAACTATGGCTAGTCTATCAGCAATTACAACTTTCTTAAAAAATCCCCACATCATTTGTTGTAACCCAAAGCGCACTCTTTCATAATTAAAGTCATGCTTTACAAAGAATTGAGGAAGTAGTCTGTTTGATCTTTCAATAGGACCTGCAACTAATTGAGGGAAAAAAGAAACAAAAACAGCAAATACTCCTAAGTGCTTTTGGGCTTTTGTTTTGCCATTGTATACGTCAATGGTATAGCTTAAAGTTTGAAAGGTATAAAAAGAAATCCCTACAGGAAGTAATAATTCAAATGCAGGGACATTGTAAAAAACATTAAAATGATCAAAGAAGGATTGTACGTTTTCATTTATAAAATTAAAATACTTAAAGCCGAACAATATTCCTAGATTTGATATTAAACTTAAGTAAAGCCATTTTTTCTTTTTGGCTTTTTCCTTGAGTTTATCCATTTGTTGTGCTACAAAATAATCAATTAAAGTGGAGATAATAATAAGCACAATATACTCGACCTTCCAGCACATATAAAAATAGTAGGAGGCAATAAGTAAAAGTATCCACCTTCTTTTTTGAGGCAATAAGAAAAAAATAGTGACTACAATAGGAAAGAAAATTAGAAATTGTAGAGAGTTAAATAGCATTTGTTATTGTTAGGATGCTTTTTGTATTTTTTATTTGTTGCAAATATATAAATTGTTTATCATAAAAAGATAGTATATTTGAATCCTTTAAAAAAAAATGAATAGAAAAGTAGCGATTATAGACACATTAGGGGCTCATGGAGGAGCCTTCCATTTTTATGCTTTTGGTCAATCAATTGGCCTAATTAATAATGGAGTTGATGTAAGTCTATACACAAATAACGAGACAGCTAACCCTGAAATAAGCGGAGTTAAGTTTTTTACTTTTTATAAAGACATCTTTAAAAGTAGATTCAGAGTTATTAGTGGGGTTAAATGGATCACTGGTACAGTTTTCTCAGTTTTTCATGCCAGATTTTCAGGAATCTCTATTTTTCATTTTCATATTTTTTATACTAATATTTTAGTTCTGTTTAATTTACTATTTGTTAAAATATTATTTGGAAAAGTAGTATTAACAGTACATGATGTAAGTTCATTTTCCAATTCATCCAATTCATCAATTATTGGGAAGCTGATTTATAAATTGACGGATAGAATCATAACTCATAATGAATTTAGTAAGTCAGAAATTATAAGTGTGAATGCTAATTTATCATCCTATATTTCTATTGTCCCACATGGTAACTATACTCCTTTTATTAATATTCAATATGATAAAGAAAAATCTAAAGAACAACTAGGGATTCCGAA
>Ga0308002_1000796_pt1 | contig 11074 bp, 5 predicted proteins | sample Neamet34_FD_203148 | JGI IMG/M metagenome (GOLD analysis project Ga0308002, IMG submission 203148) | Marine microbial communities from water near the shore, Antarctic Ocean - #34 | ecosystem: Environmental > Aquatic > Marine > Unclassified | place: Southern Ocean | collected 2014-06-06
TTTTTATGAGGCCTTTTTTGGCGTTATTCAAATGAAACTGAAAAGTTTCTTCGTAAAATACAAACAGGAATAGTTTATTATATAGCATGAAAAAGCTTCTTAAAAATGCTCAAATCATTAACGAAGGCTCTATACAAAAGGCCGATTTGTTAATCGATGGCGACCGCATCGCCAAAATTGCATCTTCAATTTCTGACGATAATGCAGAGATTATAGATTTAGAAGGTAAGTTTTTAATGCCAGGAGTTATTGACGATCAAGTGCATTTTAGAGAACCTGGATTAACACATAAAGGTAGAATTTATACTGAAGCTCGTGCAGCAGTTGCTGGTGGGATTACTTCTTTTATGGAGATGCCAAACACCAATCCGCAAGCCTTAACTCAGGAATTATTAGAAGATAAATATAAAATAGGGGCTAAAGATTCTCTAGCGAATTACTCGTTTTTTATGGGTGCTTCGAACGAAAATATAAATGAGGTTTTAAAAACAGATCCTACACAAGTTGCAGGAGTGAAAATATTTATGGGCTCTTCTACCGGGAATATGTTGGTAGATAACAAGGAGGTTTTAAATTCTATTTTCTCTAAATGCGATATGCTTATTGCGGTTCACTGCGAAGACGAGGAGATGGTACGTACCAATTCTGCAAAAATGAAAGAGGAGTACGGCGAAGATTTTCCTATTCGTTTTCATCCTATTATAAGGAATGATGAGGCTTGTTATAAATCCTCTTCTATGGCTGTTGAATTAGCTAAAAAACACGATACACGATTACATATTTTACATATTTCTTCGGCAAAAGAAACAGCTCTTTTTAGAAATGACATTCCTTTAAAGGAGAAAAGAATTACAGCAGAAGCTTGTATTCATCACCTTTGGTTTGATGATTCTAGTTACGACGAAAAAGGAACTTTAATAAAGTGGAATCCTGCCGTTAAATCTGCTAAAGATAAAGAAGGTGTTTGGGCAGCTTTGTTAGACGATAGAATAGATATTATTGCAACCGATCATGCTCCTCATACTTTAGAAGAAAAGCAAAACACTTATTTTAATGCTCCTTCTGGTGGTCCTTTGGTGCAACACGCTTTAGTGGCAATGTTGGAGTTTTACCACCAAGGTAAAGTGAGTTTAGAATGGATTGTAACTAAAATGTGTCACGCTCCGGCAGAATGTTTTCAGTTAAAAGAAAGAGGTTTTATTAAGGAAGGGTACTATGCCGATTTAGTAGTTTTAGATATTGATAAATCTTGGACTGTATCCAAAGACAATATTTTATACCATTGTGGTTGGTCTCCTTTCGAAGGGCAAGAATTTAAATCTACGGTTAGTAAGACTTTTGTAAACGGAAACTTAGTGTATAATAAAGGAGTATTCGATGAGGCTACTCGTGGAATGCGTTTAGAATTTGATCGTTAATGAATAAGGTGTTTTTATTATTGTGTATAGCTTTGGTTTTTTCTTGTACTCCACAAGAAGAAACGAATGTTGTTGCCTCACTTTCAGAAAGCCAAATGATTGATGCTTTGGTGCAGGTTCATTTATTGGAATCTGCTGCACAATTAAATATGCTCGAAGGTATTCGAAGCGATAGTTTGAGTTTAAGTAATTATTATGATGGCTTGTTTGAAGATAAATCTTTCAGCTTAGAGGAATTTAAAACAAGCTTTACTTTTTATGCAGACAATCCGAAAGTAATGGAGGTTTTATTAGACTCTGTACTTACTCGTATTCAGATGATGGAGTAGGTTGGGATTTGAAGGTTTGAGAATTTGAAAATCGAGCTTTAATAATTATACTCTTACATTACTCAATCGATCATTAATATACATTTCAGAAAAATCCTTACAGCTTTGTTCTACAGATAAAAACTTGAAGTTCAAGGCTTTTTTAATTTTGTGGTTCTCATAAATAGAAATACCATTTGCAGCTTTGGCTGTTTCTTTTGTTAGCATTGGTCCTTTACGAGTAAGTATAGAAATTACTTTTGCAAGTCTCCATCCAATCGCATTTAAGAAGTCTCCAGCTTTTATATGTGCTCTCTTTTCACCTAAAGCATCTGCTATATATTCGAAGGTTTGTTTAAAAGGAATGCTTTCTGAGCAAAGAATAAATCGTTCTGAATAAATCGGACTTTCCATCAGTTGAATCATAGCTTTAATAACATCTCTAACATCTACAAAACCATTGGTTCCGGTAGTGTAAAAAGGCATTCCAGAAGCAATTTTATGAAACAATACAGAGCTTCCTTTTTTCCATGCTCCAGGGCCTAAAATAATACTCGGATTTACAATTACGGCATTCAAGCCTTCTTCAATTCCTCGCCATACTTCTAGCTCCGAATGGTACTTGCTAATGGCGTAATTACTGTTTTCTGGTCCGTCTAACCACGGTGTATTTTCGTTTATGATTGGCTCATTTTCAGTTCTACCTATTGCGGCAACCGACGAAACATGACATAGTTTTTTCACTTTATGTGCCAAACATAAGTTTACAATATGAGCTGTAGCATTTACATTATTAGCAATCATTTGATGCTTGTTCTTAGGATTGAAATTTACCCAAGCGGCACAGTGATAAACTTTTGTTATTCCTATAAAAGCCTCTTCTAAGTCACTAATATTTAGTAGGTCGGCTTCTACCCACTCTATTTTGTTATAGAGTAAATCTACCTTGTCTGTATAATAAGAAAACACTTTTTTAACCAAAGTTAAATCCGAATTCTCTCGTTTAGTAGCTCTAATTTTATCTTCTGTTTTACAAAGATTATAAAGTAGATGCGATCCTACTAATCCTGTTGCTCCTGTAACTAATATCATGGCTGAAAGATAATAAATACAAGGTTTAATAAATAGAATAAAACACCTATTTTTACGCTTCTTAAAATGCACTATTATGAACTTTGTTGAGGAAATGAAATGGAGAGGGATGATACACGATATCATGCCTGGAACGGAAGAACAACTGCAAAAGGAAATGACCTCTGCTTATATAGGTTTCGATCCTACTGCAGACTCCTTACATATAGGCTCTTTGGTTCAGATTATGATTTTGGTTCATTTACAAAGATCTGGTCATAAGCCTTATGCTTTAGTTGGTGGTGCTACCGGAATGGTGGGCGATCCATCGGGGAAATCTAAAGAACGTAATTTACTTTCTTCTGATGTACTCGATCATAATGTTGCCTGTGTACATAAGCAATTAGCTCGTTTTTTAGATTTCGATTGTGGAGAAAACTCTGCCGAAATGGTAAATAACTACGATTGGTTTAAGGAAATTAATTTTCTAGATTTTATACGCGATGTTGGTAAACACATTAGTGTAAACTATATGATGGCGAAAGATTCGGTAAAATCTCGTTTAGAAACGGGGATGTCTTTTACAGAATTTACTTATCAATTGGTTCAAGGCTATGATTTTTACCATTTGTATACCGAGAAAAATTGCAAACTCCAATTAGGAGGTTCCGATCAGTGGGGGAATATTGTAACCGGAACTGAGTTGATTAGAAGAAAAGCTAGGGGAGAAGCTTTTGCGATTACTACTCCTTTAATTAAGAAAGCAGATGGAACTAAATTCGGTAAAACGGAAGGTGGGAATGTGTGGTTGGATTCAGCTCGTACTTCTCCTTATAAGTTTTACCAATATTGGTTAAATTCTTCTGATGATGATGCAAAGACCTATATTAAAATCTTTACGCTTTTATCTGAAAAAGAAATAGCTGCACTAATTTCTGAGCACGAAGAAGCTCCACATTTAAGAATTTTACAAAAAGCATTAGGGAAAGATGTAACGACAAGAGTACATAGCGAAGAAGCTTATACTAGAGCTATTGAAGCCTCAGAAATCTTATTCGGAAAAAATACTGCGGAGCAATTAAAAAATATTGAAGAGCGAGATTTATTAGATATTTTCGAGGGAGTTCCTCAGTTTGAAGTTTCTAAATCTAGTATTGAGGCTGGAGCTCAAATTATCGATTTACTAGCACAACAATCTCAAGTTTTTGCCTCTAATGGAGAAGCTCGAAGAATGCTTAAATCGAATGCGGTAAGTGTTAATAAACTCAAAGTTGGTGAAGATAAGTTGGTAACAACCGAAGATTTACTTAACGATAAATACGTGTTGATTCAGAAAGGAAAAAAGAATTATTTCTTACTGAAGGCTGTTTAATAAAATTACAAGTGTTTGCATGTTGAGTTTTTAATTCAGCATGTAAACACGTTTTTACAATACCATCAAATTACAGCCTCTTATATCACTGGAGTCAAACCTTCCTAATACTTCAAAGTCGCCATTTTTGTGGATTCTTCCGAGGTCTTGGGTTGCAACAAAAGAACAAGAATGTACATTGGCTAAGTCAATAATATTGATTCCACCTTTTGTTTTATTAACGGATAATGGGTCGTTTGTATCTCTACAAGTAGCCTTCATCCAAGGGGGGCATTTAAAAAGGCTATTTCCTTTTGAGTATGCTTGAGCTAAAAGTTCCGTCATTCCATATTCCGAGTGAATTTTTTGTATTCCAAATCCAGTTCCTAAAATTTCATGTAGCTCTTGGCGGATCATTTCTTTACGTCTTCCTTTCATGCCGCCAGTTTCCATAACGACCGTGTTTTTTAATTCCAAAGAATAGTTTTCTGTAAAATCTAATAGCCCAAAACTCACACCTATTAAGAGTGTTTTTTTGTTTTGTGCTTCTAGTTTTGATAAAGTGTTAAACAGAAGTTCGTGTTCGTTTAGGTAAAAGCCACTTTCGTCTTTTTTAGAAAGCTGAATGAGTTTTTCGCACATATATATTAAGGACGAGCCTGTCCTTTCCATGTACGATGGTAGTAATGCTAATACTGTATAATCTTTAATATTCCCATAAAAATATTCAAATCCTTTTAAAAAGCTGTCTTCGTAAATACTTAAATCGTGTACTATATGCTTGCTTTGGACTCCTCCAGTACCACTACTTGTATAGGTGACTCTACGATTATTTGGTTCGCAAATTACTTCGTGTGTTTTAAACAACTCTATTGGTAAATAGGGAATGTCTTCTATTTTTTTTATAGCCGATGATTCTATATTTAGACACCTAAGATAGTCTTTGTAAACAGCGTTATTAGTAGCTTGAAAATGGAATATTTCTAAAGCTAGAGCTGTAAACGTTGTAGTAGAGTGGTTTTGAAAAACTTTAGTATTCCAATCCATAGTAAAATCAAATTAGCGAATTAAATTCAATGTAAAATTAAACATCTTATCTTGCTTACAAAGCACTTTCATCCTTTTCGTGCTAATTATTTCCAAGGCAAACTATTAATTTTAGTATGCAGGAACTCCTAAAATTATAGTATAAAATTCAGTAAATCAATTATATATAGATCACTCTCTATTGGTGTAGGTAGCTTTTGGCAAGGTAATTGTATTGATGGTTGAAGTCCAAACTAAAAAAATTATATGAAAAATATTAACCCCCTAGGAAGGCTTGTTGCTAATTGTTGCAGTATTGTTTTATTCCTCATGTTAAGTGTCTCATTTTCTGCGTCAGCCCAACAAAAAGTTGTCGGTGGAGTAGATGTCGATATTAAAGATTATCCATGGCAAGTAGCTTTAACTTCCAGTCCAAATGGTAGTGGGTTTTGTGGTGGATCTATCATCGGTGATTCTTGGGTTTTAACTGCAGCACACTGTGTAAACGGAACAAGTGCTAGTGGTTTATATATACGTGTAGGTTCATCAGATGCTTTTGCTTCTGGAGGTGATTCTTACGCTGTAAGTCAAATAATCTCTCATCCTTCTTATTCTGGAAATTCTTATGATTTCGCTTTAGTAGAAATTGAAGAATCTTTTAATTATTCAGAAAATGTAGCTGCTATTGATTTAGTAAGTCAATCTGATGTTGATGCTGGTGTTCAGTCTGGTGGGGTAATGTCAACTATTACGGGTTGGGGAACAACTTCTTCTGGTGGTTCATTAGCGTCTGTATTACAAATGGTTGAAGCTCCTATTGTTGAAAACGATGTAGCTTGTGGTTCTGCTACTGATTCAAACGGAAATTCAGGGGAGTATTCTTGTTCTTCTCTTGATGAGACTATGATTTGTGCTGGAGATTTAATTGACGGTGGTGAAGATGCTTGTCAAGGTGATTCTGGAGGACCTTTAGTGGTGAGAAATGCGGATGATACAAAATGGTTGCTTATTGGAGCTACTTCTTGGGGTTACGGATGTGCGGATGTTTTATATCCTGGTGTTTGGTCTAAAGTATCATATGTTTTAGATTGGATTGATACAAATGCAGAAATTAATTCTGAGAATGGTTGTATGGATGCAAATGCCTGTAACTATGATGCTGAAGCAATATACGACGATGGGTCTTGTGTTGAATTAGATGAATGTGGTGAATGTGGCGGAAATGGTCCGACTCCTGGTTACGACTGTGAAGGAAATTGTTCTACAGGAGAAACTTTAGTAGTTACTATGTCTGACTCTTATGGAGACGGATGGAATGGAAATAGCATTATTATAAATGGAATCTCATCTTCTTTTACGAATGGTTCTGAAGCTACTGAAATACTTTGTTATGAGGCGGCCGATGGGTGTGTATTGGTAACTTGTGGTGGTGGTTCTTATCAATATGAAGTATCTTGGTCTATTGCGGATGGAAATGGAAACGTATTATTAACAGGTGGAGCCCCTTTTGATGGTGCTTTTGGTGGAGAGGGTTGTGGTCCTGTTTCTGGCTGTATGGATTCTACTGCTTTAAACTTCGATCCTATTGCGACTACAAACGACAACTCTTGTTTGTATCCAACTTTAGGTTGTACAGATTCATTAGCACTTAATTATAATGAATTAGCTAACGAAGACGATGGTTCTTGTGTTTACCCTATTGATTGCACAGACGCAACTGCATACTCTTTAATGATGTATGATTCTTATGGTGATGGATGGAATGGTGTAATGTTCTCTGTTACCTCAAATGGCGAAGAAGTTTTCGCAACTACTTTAGAAGGATATGTTTCAGAAGGTTCTGCAGAATTCTGTTTAAACGATGGTTGTTATATGATTACTGTATATGGTGGTTCTTATCAATCGGAAGTATCTTGGGATTTACTTGGAGATGTCGGTGAATTGGTTCTTTCTGGTTTAGCACCTGCTGAGACATCTTTAGCTGTAAACTTCGATGGATCCTGCGGTCCTGTATATGGATGTATGGATTCTTTAGCTTTAAACTTTGATCCTTTCGCTACTTTTGATGACAACTCTTGTACATATCCTGTATTAGGATGTATGGATTCTTTAGCTTTAAACTATAATCCAGATGCTGTCGAAGATGCTGGGATGTGTACGTATCCTATAGACTGTGCAGAACTTACCCACGTAGTCATTGAAGTTGGTGGTGGCTCTTGGCTTTCTGAAGTCTCTTGGGGATTGAATGGGCTACAAGGTCAAGCAGGTTCAACAGAAGCTTGTTTGGAAGCAGATTGTTACATCTTTAGTATGTACGACTCATATGGTGATGGTTGGAATGGAAACACAGTAACCATTTTTGCTGGTAACGATATTTTACTTACCGGAACTTTAGCAGAAGGTTCGGAAGGCGTATTAAGTTTCTCACTTAATTACGATGGAGAATGTGGTCCTGTTTACGGATGTACAGATTCTACTGCTCTAAATTTTGATGCTTTAGCTACTGCAAACGACAATTCATGTTTGTATCCAACATTAGGTTGTACCGATTATTTAGCTCTTAACTATAATGAACTAGCTACCGAAGACGATGGTTCTTGCGCGTATCCTTTAGATTGTTCAGAACTTACTTACGTAAACATTGAAGTTGGTGGGGGCTCTTGGGCTTATGAAGTTTCATGGGAAATGAATGGTTTACAAGGTGAAGCTGGTTCAACAGAAGCATGTTTAGAAGATGGTTGTTATATATTTAATATGTACGACTCTTATGGTGATGGTTGGAATGGGAATACGGTCACTATTTTTGCAGGTAGCGATATATTACTTACAGGAACTTTAGCAGAAGGTTCGGAAGGCGTATTAAGTTTTGCACTTAATTACGACGGAGAATGTGGTCCTGTTTATGGATGTACAGATTCTACTGCTTTAAACTTCGATCCTTTAGCTACTGCAAACAACAACTCTTGTTTGTACCCTACTTTAGGATGTACAGATTCTTTAGCACTTAACTATAACGAATTAGCTAACCAAGACGATGGTTCTTGTACCTTCCCTATGGATTGTGAAGGTTTAACAACTGTAATGATTGAAGTTGGTGGTGGTTCTTACGATGGAGAAATTTCTTGGGAATTAAACGGTTTAGAAGGAACTTCAGGTTCAACAGAATCTTGTTTAGATGCTGGTTGTTATGTCTTTAATATGTACGATTCTTACGGAGACGGATGGAATGGTGCAACTGTTTCTGTTATTACTACAGCAGGAGAGTCTTTAATTGCAGGAACTTTAGCTGCAGGAACTTCTGGATCATTAATGTTCTCGTTTAACGAAGACTGTGGTTATGTAAACGGATGTACAGATTCTAATGCTCTTAACTTTAATTTAGATGCAACTATTGATGATGGTTCTTGTGAATACGAACAAGGCGATTGTGATGCTGGATATATAGCAGATTGTAACGGAAACTGTGCTCCAGAATACTGGCTAGGTGACGGTCTCTGTGATGATGGTACATATTCAAATTTAGGATTTGATATTTACTTAGACTGTGAAGAATTTGGATTCGATGGTGGTGATTGTGGAGATGTTGTTGTTGATTCTTTAGGATGTACTGATCCTAATGCATCTAATTACAACCCTTATGCATTTGTAGATGATGGATCATGTTTTTATGATGTTGAGTCAGGATGTACAGATTCAGAAGCCCTAAACTATAACCCTAATGCGATTGAAGACGATGGTTCTTGTGAATACCCAATCGATTGTGAAGGCTTAACAGGTGTACTTATTGATATGTCCGATTCTTATGGAGATGGATGGAATGGTAATGAACTTAATGTAAATGGTCAGATATTCACTATTGAATATGGATCTGAAGGTTCTGCAACTGCATGTTATGATCCTGCAGCTGGCTGTATTGAAGTTACTTGTGATTATGGATCATGGCAGTCTGAAGTATCTTGGTCTATTTCTGATTTAGATGGAAATGTACTACTTTCTGGAGGTGCTCCTTTTGCTGGTGCTTTTGGAGGCGAAGATTGTGGTCCAGTTCAAGTATATGGATGTATGGATTCCTTAGCTTTAAACTTTAACACTGATGCAACCATAGATGATGGGTCATGTAGTTACAATGGACTTGTTTCAGGTTGTACAGATGTAGATGCAATTAACTACAATGTATTAGCTACTGATGATGATGGTTCTTGTGAGTATGAAACTCAGTGTACAGGTTTTGAAGCTACACTTTCTGTAAGCTCTGTTTCTTTTGGAAATGAACATTCTTGGTCTATTACTAACGCTAATGGTTCAGAACTTTATTCAGGAGGTAATTATTCTAATGCATCTCAAAATACAATTCAACTTTGCTTAGATACAGAAACTTCTTACCAAATCTCTATTATGGACTCTTATGGTGATGGATGGAACGAAGGTACATTCTCTATTTATACTCCAAATTGTGAACTAGTTTCAGGAGGTTTAGAAAACGGTAATTTAGCAGAATTTGACTTTACTGCATCTTGCGATGATGATACTACTGGCTCTGTAGCTCCATGGGAAATGTTAATTACAGGTTCTAACCATACAGTTGTATTGGATGGCGAAGCTATAATCGACCTTAACGATATGCCAATTGAAATTGGAGATGCTTTAGGTGTATTCTATGCAGATGATAATGGCGATTTACAATGTGGTGGATTTGCTTACTGGACTGGAAGTACAAACTCTATAGCTGCTCAAGGAGACGATACAACAACAGATGAATTAGATGGTTTTGCTTCGGGCGAAAGTTTTGTTTGGTTGATTTGGGATGCTTCAGAAGATATGGTTTACGGTGCAAATGCTGAATATTCTATGACAATGCCTAACCAAGGAGATTATACTACAAACGGTATCTCGGCACTTTCTGCATTAACTACTATAGCTGTAATATCAGATCAAACAATGGATATGCCAAATGGATGGTCAATGTTCTCTACTTATTTGACTCTTGAGGATATGGATTTAGCGACTATTCTTAGCTCAATATTCGATCAGATTATTATTTGTAAGAACAATGCTGGTGATGCTTATCTTCCAGAATGGGGCTTTAACGGTGTTGGAGATATTGAAGTTGGTCAAGGTTACCAAATCAAATTAATTAACAATCTAACTATTACTGCTGAAGGAGATTATATGGCTCCAGAAGAAAATCCAATTGAGTTAATTTCTGGTTGGAATATGATTGGATACTTGCGTTTAGATCCAGCTGATGCTGCTGCTGTCTTATCTGATGTTAATGCGACAGGTAATTTAGTTATAGCTAAAGACTTCAGTGGTCAAGCCTACTTACCACAGTGGGAGTTCAATGGAATCGGAGATATGAAACCAGGTGAAGGTTACCAATTAAAAATCAACAATGATGATGTTCTTACTTACTTATCTAACGATGATTCGTACAGAATGTCTACAACTGAAGTAACTAATAACACTCCAGTTTACTTTGAAAAAGCTGCTATAACCGATAACAATATGACTATTGTAATTGAAGATGCAGCTTGGGATGTATTGCCAACAGAAGGAGCTGAAATTGCTGCTTTCGATAAGTCTGGAAGGATGATTGGTTCTTCTCTTTACACAAGTCCAGTTACTGTTCTTACAGTATGGGGAGACGATGCTACAACAAATTCAAAAGATGGATTAGTAGTTTCTGAAGCTGTATCGTTTAAAGTATGGTCTAATGAGAATACTAATACTTTCGAAGTTTCTAAATGGAGCGAAGGTTCTTCTAACTATAATGTAGATGCTATAAACGTAGCTTCTTCTATTAGTACAACAAATACTGATACTCAAGTTCTTTCTACAAGTAGAGAGTTACTTAGAGTAATTAACGTATTAGGACAAGAAGTAACTTCACCAGAAACTTT
>Ga0308002_1000797_pt1 | contig 11073 bp, 8 predicted proteins | sample Neamet34_FD_203148 | JGI IMG/M metagenome (GOLD analysis project Ga0308002, IMG submission 203148) | Marine microbial communities from water near the shore, Antarctic Ocean - #34 | ecosystem: Environmental > Aquatic > Marine > Unclassified | place: Southern Ocean | collected 2014-06-06
AATAAGTTAAGATAGACTAAAAAGGTTCGAGTCCCTCATTGCCCACAACCATTAAGTTAAAACCCTTGTATATCAATGATTTACAAGGGTTTTCTTTTTTCTGTTGTCAGATTTTTTGTTGTTTACGGTATTTAGTTTCTGAACTATATAAATAAACTCAAACTATTGAAAACAGATATATTATACCTAAGTTTGAGGACTTTTAAAACAATAGATTAACAATAAACTAAGATGAAAAAACTACTTCTGATATTACTTATTCCGTTTTCATTATTCTCTCAGAGTACATTAATGTTTTCTGAGTATGGAGAAGGGTCATCTAATAATAAGTGGGTGGAAATCTATAATCCTACATTTATGAATGAATCTTTAGATGAGTATAGATACAACTTCTGTTGGAATGGTTGTGATAGTACACAGTGGGAGTTTTCAATTCCCTTTGATAGTGGGTATGTATTATTGCCTGGTGAAACTTATCTGCTTGTCCATCATAATGCAGATAGTATTCTTTTAAATAGTGCCAATCAGACTACAAATATATTAAGTAATGGTAATGATGTTGCTGGGTTGTATTATTCATCTTTTGATGCTATAGTTGATATTATTGGTGTGTTTGATACTTCTACTGCAAATACTGGTTGGGATGTGGATGGTGTTGTTAATGCAACACAGAATCACACTATGATTAGAAAACCTGATGTTTGTGGAGGGAATATTGGTGATTGGTCTTTATCTAATGGCTCATCATTACCTTCAGAGTGGATTGTTGGTGTAATAGACGATTTCAGTAATTTAAACACTCACACTTCCGATTGTATCAGTTCAACTTCTATTGAGGCGTTAGAGCCTCTTAAAAGAGAGCTTGTTGAGGTTAGAGATGCGTTAGGTAGAAAAACAAAAATAAATAATAACCAACTTCTCTTTTACATCTATAATGATGGGAGTGTTGAGAAAAAATTAATTAAAAAATAATAATTATGAAAAAACTAATATTTTTATTGTGTTTGCCAATTTTTGGTTTTGGGCAAGTTAATTTTCCTGGAACAGAAGTTCAATTACTGGTAGGGAAAACAATAGTAGTAAATGAAGTAAATTTCATTACCGAGAGTGGAGTTGAAATAAATTACAGTACATACGATGGGTTTTATAAAAATAAGAAGTTGACTAAAATTTATAAAAAGAAAACTATGTTTTCAAGTAAGGCTGAAGCTTTAGTAAACAGGAAGTTTAAGGTTATAGGCTTTAAGGGTGTTGAAAATGAAAGTTCAAATGATTATATATTAGAAATAGAAAATGAAGACATAGGTATTCTTTATTATAAATATGATGCGGACTATGCTTTTAATTTTCCATTCACTATTGAAGGTGGGGTTGTATTGCCAGATGAATATTATTGCAAAAAAATAAATGAGGATATTGATAAATTCACTAATATTAAATCCTATTTAGCCTCTATACGTAATTTTAAGATTTCAAAATTAGTAAAATCATCAGTATCTATAAATACTATTTATTTACATCAGATTAGTTTTCAGGTTAAGTCTACTTCTGGACTTGTTCTCTTGTTAGAAAATAATTTACGTATCGATAAGCCTGAGGCTGATGTTGAAGTAAATGTTAATACAAGTTCAAGTTCAACTCCTTTTATACATTCGGTAACGGTTATATTAAGTGATGATGAGGCTAAATTGTTAAGTGAGAATAATATTACAGACTATAGGATAGGTTTAGTTGATGGCACAATGAAGTCAGCTGATGCTTTTGTTTTAAAGAAAACAATGCAGTGTTTAATAAAAAAATAAAAAAATTAATTTCAACTTCATTAAGGGTTGGCTGCATAAAAGAGAGAATGAAAATTAAATTAACTAATAATAAGCATATTAAAAAAATTATTTATTTACTACCTTTTTTACTTCTGTATGGTTGTGTTACTGAAAAGGATTATAATGAAGTTTTATCAGAGAATGATGAGTTGAAGAAAGAATTGATAATTCAAAAAAGAATATTATCTAAATTAGAGAAGGAGTATAGAGTTTTAGAATCTGAACTTGAAATTACTAAAATGTTACTTGAAAAATGTAATGATAAGATTTATGGGGATGCTTTTGTTATAACAAGAAGCGGTTCGAGTGGTTATTTGAGGCTAGAAGGTTATGAAGAGGCTGTTGAGTATTTGCAAGATTGTTGTTTTTGATAGATGAAACTAAAACACATTAAACATACTGATGTATTGGACATCTATGCTGTAGAGGAAAGCACTCTTTCAAATATACCAATGTTTGCTGATAGTGTACAAGCAGGGTTTCCTTCTCTTGCTGAGGATTATATGGATTTGGACTTAAATTTACAAGACCATTTAATTCAAAACCCTTCTGCTACTTTTTGTGTTCGTGCTAATGGTGAGAGTATGAAAGGTGCAGGTATCCAAAGTGGAGATATTATGTTGGTTGATAAATCCCTTACTCCGAAGAATAGAAGTATTGTATTAGCAGTAATTGATGGTGAGTTTACGGTTAAGCGAGTAAATGTAAATGAGAAAGAACTTTACTTAATGCCAGAGAATGAGAATTTCCCTCCAATAAAGATAACAGAAGAAATGGATTTCCAAGTTTGGGGAGTAGTAACCTACATCATCCATAAAGCCCTTTAATATGTTTGCCTTAGTTGATTGTAACAATTTTTATGCTTCTTGTGAAAGGGTGTTCAACCCTAAGATAGAGAATAAGCCTGTCATAGTGCTTTCTAATAATGATGGTTGTGTAATTGCAAGGAGTAATGAATCAAAAGCATTAGGTGTTAAGATGGGCGAACCTGCCTTTAAACTCAAGAATTTAATTGAGAAATATAATATCAATGTCTTTTCTACCAATTTTGCTCTCTATGGCGATTTTTCCAAAAGAGTAATGAATGTTATGAGAAGTGAAGTCAATCAGATGGAAGTGTATTCTGTTGATGAAGCGTTCTTGGATTTCACTGATTATGCCTCTAAGGAAAGAGGTGTTGCATTACGGGAAAAAGTAAAGCAATGGACTGGCATCCCTGTATCAGTAGGAATTGCTCCTACAAAGGTGCTGTCTAAAGTTGCGAGTCATATAGCAAAGAAACATACTAAATCAGGTGTTTTTATGTTTGATGATGATGATTTGATTAGAAGGGCTTTAAATGTGTTTCCTGTAGAGGATTTGTGGGGTGTTGGTAGGAAAAATGCCAAACGATTAAAAGAAGCGGGTATTCTTACAGCATTACAGTTTAGGGAATGTGATAGTGGTTGGATAAGAAGGAATATGTCAGTGAATGGTGTGAGGTTGCAAAAAGAACTTTTTGGTGAGGTGTGTTATCCTTTGGAGTTAAAAAGAAACAGAAAAAAGAATATCTGTACGGCTCGTTCCTTTGGTGTTGAAGTGAAAGAGCTATCAAAGCTTAAAGAGGCGATAAGTTCGCACGCCAATACTTGTGCAAAAAAATTAAGAGAGGAAAAAAGTTGTTGTACTTCTATTTCGATATTTATTAATACCAATCCTTTTAAACCACAAGCAAAACAGTATAATCCTTATAAAGTAATTCAATTGGATGTTCCTACAAACGATAGTATGGAAATAGTAAAGACTGCTCTTGAAGGTTTAGAAAGTATTTTCAGGAATGATTGTATTTACAAGAAAGCAGGTGTTATAGTGGGTAAAATTATACCTCAAGAACAGGTTCAACTAAGCCTATTTGATAAGTTAGATAGGGAAAAACGCAAATCAATTAACCAAGCAGTTGATAAACTTAATGCTACAATGGGAAGAGAGAAAGTAAAACTTGCTGTACAAGGTAAGGGTAGAGATTGGAAATTGAAGCAAGAACAGTTATCTCCTTGCTATACTACACGCTTTGCTGATATGTTGGAAGTGAGGATTTAGGGCTTAAAATTAACTAAACAGAAAAAAGAAAAAGAGAAAACTTGGAAATCATTGACGCTCTTGTTCTGAATACAATTTTAGTGTATAACAACTCAAAATGCCAGTACCATAAACACCTTTAGGCACTATATGATGGATTTCTAAGTAGCAATCTCTATTTAGATTCCTACGACTATTAATTAGATTATTATATGCTTTTAAGTAATTCATAATTTACAGCTTCTATAAAGGCAAATTTATAAAACGAATAATTTCTTATTAATTGTAATTTATACTCTTTATAATCAGTATAATGAATTACCAAATCCATCTATTTTTTTTATGTTTCATTCCGTTTCCTTTTCTATTAAGCATAACATTTTGCCATTTTCTATTATTGCCCCATTTTCCTTGAGCAGGACACATTCGTTGTTTGCTTTTAAAGTAATAAATATTTAAAGCTATTTCGTTTGTAGCAACCGAGTTAATATTATTTAATATTGAGAAATTATAATCGTAACTATAACTTAATTCCATTCCTAAATTATTTCCAATTCCCATTCTTATCCTAATCATTGGTATGATTGATTCACTCATTAATGATGCTTTTGTAGTCTCTTCTTTTACCATTCTTGAAACTCTATAAAATACACCACCTTCAAGCTGAATACTATTAGCTAAAGCTAAAGACACCCCTATATCATCTTTTTGAATAGCATTATTTCCTTGTATGGTATGTTTGTATGATACTTTCCAAAAATTAAAGGCTTCTGTAACTACATCATTAAATCCACTTATAAATTGACCATGAATAGTAAATTTTTGAGGTATTCTTGAGATGTTACTTTGGTCATTATAAAATGATTGAATAGGAGGGTAAATATGATGCCAAGCAAATCCAATGAATGAGGTGTTACTTGATTTTTTATTTAAGTTAGAATGTTTTGTTATAATAATTCCAAATGATGGGTCAAGAAATGAATTTTGGCTATAAAGAGCGGGTAGTTCAGCATTTGATGGCTTTACATCATCATTATAATCATTTATTTGGTCAGAAAAAATCAGTTGATTCCAGTCAAGACTATTAAACCTTAAAGTATTTTGTAAACCCATACTAATATACATGCTCTTAGGTAATTGAAAGTGAAAGGTCCAAGGGACTATCCCAATATTATAGGATTTGAATACCTTGTTTGCTCTATCTTCTATAAAGTAAAATCCTCCAGTCCAATTAATTTCTCCTCCAGATATTCTCCTTTTTTTTAGATTTTTACTTAAATTAAACTCAATAATATTTGAATTAAATTTCTCTACAATTCCAACCCATTGGTTTCGTCTTGCAGTTAATATTCTAAAATCTTGTTCAAAGCCAGCAAGTGCAGGATTCATATATAGCATATTAAGATCAAATTGTGAAAATGAAATATCCTGCCCTTTAAGAAAAGTAGATGTTAATAAGAAACATATGAGTAATAGTATTTTCATATTATCTAATTAAATAAATAGGTCCAGTTGGTTTTCCATTAATACCAGGCCAAATACTACCATCAGAAAATTTAGCATATATTTTCCATACATAAGTACCTTGAGGTAAAGGTTTATCATCTAATGTATTCCCTTTCCATGGGTGTACTGGTTTTCCATCAAGTTTAGTTAAAGCTGAGGTTTCCCAGACTAAATTCCCCCAAGTATTAAAAATTTCAAGGTGATATACTTTTAAAGATTTACCCTTTGGCAAGAAATATGCTGGCTCCCCAGAGTTACCGTTTGGTGCTAATGCATTAGGCACATATAAACCTTTGAAATAATCAACATATAAACCAGGGTTAATGCAGAATGTATCAGAACATTGGAATTGACTCTCTTTATCTATTAGAATTAAACATACATCATATAAAATTGGTTCAGGGCCACCTTGAAAAGTTGAATTAGATTGATATTGATAATTAATTAAATCTGGAGTAGGTAATTTATTCCAAATAGAATCATTATTGGTAGACCAGACATAATCAAATTCAGTAGGGGATGCAGTTGTTCCACTTGATGTCTTAGAGTTTTGGCCATTAAATAAATACTTTCCAGGACCAATATTTACAATTGGTGTGGTAATTTTTGCATTTGGAGTTGGATGAATAGTAACTCCATTTATTATTATGAATGAATCAAAACAACCATTGTCCGTTTCAATATATAAATAAGGCGAATAGGATGTATCTTGACCATTTATTGTATTATAAAGGTTATATGGATTAAATTGATTTGAATCTACTTGATATTGACCGTCTCCAAAATCCCAACTATATGTTGTGATTTCTGAAGAACCATTATCATAGAGACTATCAAAGTCAATATATGAATTATCTGTAAAATCAATTTTTAATTCCTCACAGCCAGCATTGATATCTATAGTGAAATTAGCAATAGGGTTTGGGTAAACATGTAAGTAATCAATTATTGAGTCGTAACATTCGTTATTGTTTTCAATATATTGTAGGAAAGTATAAATGCCTGGGAAATCAAATTGATAAGTGATGTTATGAGAATTTGTTATCGGGTTATTTGAATTGTATTGGTCGTCAATATAATATGAATAACTATTAACATCTGAAGGATTAGCGTCAAAAGTAAACTCTACATCTGTTCCACATTGTCTATTTGTCCAACTTGTATCAGGGTTTATCTTAGGCATCACTTTTATCTCTACAGCACCATCAAAATCATCTATACAATGTGCTAGACTATATTCACTAATAAAAGAGGTTCCCATATTTAATTGCAAATTATAAATTCCTGGTGTGTACGGTGGATTAGGAGGTGTGAAATACCATATTAAATCATTACTAGTTACATCTCCATTTTCAAAATTCCAGACAGGATTTGGGTAATAGAGATTGTCATTGAATAATTGACTACCCATATGTGTTGTATTAATAAATTCAAATATACTGCCTTCACAAATAGGTACAGCAATAACACCTAATACCGGTAATGGATGAATTTCAATATCTTTTGTTGTTTCCCTACTATCAAAAGTATCTTTACATCCAACAATATCTGTAATATATAAAGTAGCCCATGATATAGCGCCAATTGTATCCTCTACAATGAAAGGGTGTTGAGGAGTTAATATTGAGGATGTCCCACCATCACTAAATACCCAATTATTATCAGAAATAGAATTAATTGTAAAAGATGAATTATTTGTAAATACAGTTGGTTCACCAGCACAAACGTCTATCCACTCAAAATCTGCTATAGGATTATCATTTATGAAAATTACTGAATCCGTAGTGTCAGTACAATTATTAGTATCTGTTACTGTAAGTTGAATTTGTTGATTTCCACTAAGTAAATAAAATCGAGTAGTATCATCTGGATTATTTGAAAATTGAGGAATTGCATTTGAACCAAAATTCCAATTCCAATCTATTATTGTTCCTGTTACTCCAATAGATTGATCAAAAAATGGGAGGGGTGTATTATGACAGAGTATTGGTCCAGTAGAAAAATCAGCAATTGGATTACACCAAACATAAGGATACGAATATGCTGAGTCTTTACAACCAGCATTATTTTCAACTATTAAACTGATTTCACTTTGTGGTCCGCATAAATCATAAATATATTTAGTAGTACACATATTTTGAGTGTATCCATTTAGATAATTTCCATCTAAAACATCCCAAATACAAGTAGTTAAACTATCAGTTCCTCCCGATAATGAAATGCTGGATAAAGTGGTGGATGTATGGTGACAAACTGTATCTGTTGATATTATAGCAATAGGATTACAATTTACTGTTATGTTCTCCGAATAAGTAGAATTACAGTTTGGAGATTGATTATCTGTAACTGTTAAACTAACCAGAAATACATTTATCCCACAAGAATCAAATAAGAATGGTGGATTAACTAATTGACTTGTTGGACCTCCAAAATCCCAATACCAATCTGATATAGTAATATTTGGATTAAATTGAAAATCAGGAGTAGACTGACTGGAAAATGGAGTTTCAATCCCCTTACATACTGGATTGTAATTAAAATAAGGTATTGGATTGCAATTTACTATAATTATTAGAGTGTCATAGTTTACACAATTATTAGTATCCGTAATTTCTAGTGTAGCATTATAATTACCACAAGGGTCGTAAATATGTGATGCGTTAGATCCTATTGATGTATTGTTGTCTCCAAAATTCCAAAGATAATTATTGATGGGAGCACTTCCAATTTGCGAACTATTTGTAAAAGTAGTAGCATTTCCTTGACAAACAGTTGATATGTTATTTATTATAGAACTTGGATTACAGTAAACATCAACATATACAACCGTATCATCTTCACATCCTAAAGCATCAGCTACCGTTAAAGTAACTTGTTGGTTAATGCTACAACTATCAAATAAGAAACAAGGGTTTTGAGTTGTAGAATTTGAGTTGGTAAATATTCCATTACTGATAGTCCAGTCCCAAATATTTATTGGTTGATTTGATTCTTGAGATATGTCATTAAAACACATGATTACTCCATCACAAACAGGGTTTGTAGTGAAACTTGCTGTTGGTAGAGCAGAAACAATTACTTGTATTTCAAGACTATCTTGACATAGATTATTATCTGTTACAATGAGTTTTGTGCTAAATGTTCCAGAAGAATTAAAAATATATTGAGGATTTGTAGATGTAGAATAACTAATTGGACTATCGTAAAAAATCCAGGAATAAGGATTTGATAATAAAACTGCATCTATTCCTGCAACTGACATATTTACAAATTGAGAAATATCCCCTAAACAGGAATCTGCAACTAAGAAGTTTGGTGTCGGTAAATCCCAAATATATACATCAAGAGTAATTATATCTGAACATGTGTCATTTGGTAAATATTTATATGTTGTTAAGGTTACTGGGTATATTCCATTGGAAGGAAAAACATAAGAACTATTTACTCCATAATCATCTATAATTCCATCATTATTAAAATCCCACTCCCATACACTTGTCCCAACAGAACTTAAATATCCATCAAATGGAGTTGCAATACCAAAACATACTGTATCCCAACTGAAGCCTGCTGTGTTTCCAGGAATTAAGTTTATAGTATCAATAAATATATCAGAACATCCATAATCATCTAATATAGTTAGACTAACTGGATGATTTCCTGGACTTCCAAATAAATGATTTCTTGAGTCTGAAGTAAATGGACCTTCTATTGAGCCATCAAAGTTCCATGTCCAATTTATTATATTACCAGAACCATTTTGACTATTTACAGGTATATCAGCAATAAATCTTGTAGAATCCAGTCCAAAACATGAAGAGTCAGGAAGCACAGTAAACCCAGCGGTTGGTAAATCCAAAACAGTTATTTGACATGAATCGACATCATAACATCCGTAATTTGACCATGTTTCTAATTTAATCCAATATAAACCAGGAGAGTTAAAGGAGTAAGTTAAATCCCAAGGGCTCGATATAGTTGTCCCATCTATATTCCATTGCCAATTTATAATTTGTTGGTTTGGCATATTCTGTATAGAATTATTAATAGTAGAATTATTAATAAATGTGACTGTATCAAATAAACAAACATTGTTGCAATTAAATAAAGCCTCTGGTTTTGGATAAACAATAATAGTATCTAACCAATTTACTGTTGTGTCATTAAATGTTGGGCCTAAAGGCCCTCCTATTGGACCAGCTGATATTTCATGTAGTATTAAATATAACCCTGCTGCAGGATAGTTCCAACAAATAGTATCAAATTGACTGTATGGAATCGATAAGTCTGGACTATTTAAAAAAGGGTAATTAGGGCTTAGATTTGGATTATAATCAAACCACCAGTTTACTGTTGCATTCGGAAAACCAGGTGAGGATAGTTCCCATAATTTAACTCCACATGAATCATCATAACATGGATAGTTTTGTATTACCTGAAAATTAGAACTTATTTGATTTGGGATTATATTTACTATACAACAATATGTAGTTGAATCACACTGATTATATCCTGTCAAACAGATGTTATATGAACCAATACTATTATAGGAATTAGAAAAATCTTGCCACACAGGCATTCCTCCACTTAAATCTGGATATATCATTCCTGAGTTTGTTCCGTCTCCCCATCTGATAATTACAGAGTCAGTATTTAATGTGTCTATAAAGTTATTAAAGGTTAAACTTATAGGGCTTCCTACTGGAAGTGGTGTAATGCCACAAATAGGATTTGTTACAAAGAATACTTGTGGAGTTGGAAGTATTACAATTGAATCAGTATATGTTGAGTCTCCACAACAATTACTAACTGTAAGTGAGATGTAATAGGTTATTGGACCTAAACCTTGAATTAGTGTCGGGAAAATAGGTAAAGAGTTATTTGTTAATAAATTTGACCAATTTACTACCCCATAACTGTCTTTAATTTCCCAATAATAATCTAAAATATAGCCTGTACTTAAATTGCTATTGACATACAGAGTTGTATCATTTACACATAAAGTATCTATTATATCAAATAGTGAAACTGGTATATCAACTACTTGTACAGTATTGGAGGTGGAGTCTAAACAACCATATTGTGATTTTACAATATGCATAATTGTATATAGACCAGAAGTAAATGTAGTTAAAAAGGGATTAGTGTAAATAGAAGAATACGAAAGAGAATTATCTATATACCAATATTCATTAGTTAGATTACCACCCAATACATCAATATAAGAGTTGTCATTAAATATAATTATTTCATTTGCACATAAAGAATCAGGATAACATGTATATGATGTGTCAAAATTTACAGTTGGGTTTGGCCAGATGGTAATCGTATTTGTATCTATATTTTGACATCCGTTCTGATCTGTAATGATTAAAGTGATATCCCATTGTCCCCATGTTGTGTAGATGTATGGATTAGGGTGTTGTAGAATAGATATATCAAGTATTGAAAGTGTGTCCCCAAAATTCCATTGCCAACTTACAATAGGTACATTTGTAGAATCTGAGGAATCTAAGAATATTGCTTGAATACTATCGCATAAATTAGATGTTGATATATCTGCAATAGGTATTGGGAACACAGTAATGGTATCAGATACTAAAGTGCTATCACAGTTAGTTGCTATATCTCCAACAGTTAGTACAATTATATATGTTGAATCAGTTGTGTTAGATGTATTTGTTAG
>Ga0308002_1000809_pt1 | contig 10939 bp, 11 predicted proteins | sample Neamet34_FD_203148 | JGI IMG/M metagenome (GOLD analysis project Ga0308002, IMG submission 203148) | Marine microbial communities from water near the shore, Antarctic Ocean - #34 | ecosystem: Environmental > Aquatic > Marine > Unclassified | place: Southern Ocean | collected 2014-06-06
AAGTCAATGCTGCGGGCATGTGAATTCTAAAGTCCCAGGTATAATCTGGTCTCCCTGCTTCTAGCACTAATACCTTATTCGAAGAATCTTCACTTAAACGATTGGTAAGTACCGAGCCTGCAGAGCCACCACCAATTATAATATAGTCCTGTGTCATGGAATGAGTTTTGTTAATGCTGCAATTTACCAAATTATCAAGATTATATCTACTAGTTGAATAAAATAGCTAAACCTTTTTGTGGTATTTGGATAAGAAGCATAACTATTACTTAGCCTACAAGCATACTTACACTAACAATAAAAATAGATACAATACCAAGCTAATCCCGCATACTTTTATGACAGTACTTATTGGTTGTAAAGTCAAAAAGCAAACTAAAGCCGTCATCGAAGTACTAATTGTAATAATGAGTCTTGTAGTAAAATCTAGTCCACCATAAGCCATGGTAATAGATCCTAAACAAATAACTAAAATTATTGAAGATATGCTTACCCATAATCCCTCTAGGGCAGGAAGTTTATTGAGTCTGATAAATGTTTCTTTCATGATGTTGAGTTTTGGTTAATTTGTTATTTGTTTGAATATTGACTTAAAAGGTCCAAAAATATTGGACCTAAAAGAGTTGCTTTCTTTTTGATTATTTCCTAAACCAAATTGAATTTTTGAAACGTCTTTAGAGCGTACTAAGGTTCCAAACAGGTAATCCCATATAGCCAATTTAGAGCCCATGTTTTTATTGAAATGCTCGGCTTTATTACTGTGGTGAATTTGATGTTGATAGGGGCTTATGAGAAAAAACTCCAAGAAATTAAAGTACTTTAGTTTTACGGAGGAATGTCTCAGATTAGCTCCAAAACTTAAAAACAAAAAGTGAAAAATGTTCACGCCAATAATAGTAGATTTATGAATTTGAAATCCGTAGAAATAGAAAAACACACCTGTAAGCGTACTAACAATAAACAAGTTTTTTAGGTTGTTTAATAGCAATTCAAATGGATGTAAGCGGTACTGCGTAAATGGATTTAGACTCGTAGCCGAATGATGTGTTTTATGAAATTCCCATAAAAATGGAATTTTATGCATTGCAAAATGCAATAAATAGCTACAGAAATCTGAAACTAAGGTTAAGCTTAGTGTAAATAGTAGTACGCCCAAATACTCATTGTGTTTTAGTGTGTTTAGGCCTAAGTTATTCACTAATAAATCATGACTAAATAAGGCTATTGGTGTAGCTAATAATAGAATTGGACTTAGGAAAACAACCTTTAATAGACTGTTAAATAATAGGATTTTATAATCTGTTTGTGCAGATTTACTAAGCCATGTTTTTTTAGGAAAGATATAAGCTGTAAAATTCTTAGCATTCGACTTTTTTTGGTAAACGTAAAATGCGAATACTAAAGAGCTCAGTAAATACGGAATAAATACCCGCTTATTTGGATTTAACAAATAGCCAAAACTATTCGAGAAGAGCTCGTTTACAACAGTTGTAATTTGTTCCAATTTCGGGTTGATTAGTTTACAAAACTATGACATGATAAATACTTATATGCTGAGATAAATTACTTAAAATAGTGATTATTATCATACATAATTACAATGTTAATCTATTTGATAGCAGAACTTTAGCGTGACATGTATCACCTAGTATAGCAGCTGTTTTTTATAGTATTGCAGTAGAAAAAAAACATCAAATGAAAATTATTGTAATAGGCGGATTGTCTGCAGGTCCATCGGCAGCAGCAAAAGCGAGAAGAGAAAATGAAACAGCAGAAATTATACTTTTCGAAAAAGGTTCTGCTATTAGTTATGCAACCTGTGGAATTCCTTATGCTCTTTCTGGAATTATAGAAACCCGAGCTAAACTTATTGTTGTTGAAGCTAATTTATTAAAAGTTCGCTTTAATATTGACGTGCATTTAGATGAGGAAATTCTAAAAGTTGACTGTCAAAATAAATTCGTTATTTCTACAAAAGGTTCCTATAAATACGATAAGTTGATGTTCGCTACGGGTGCCAGCTCTATTGTACCACCCATTAAAAATATAGAAACCACTTCTAATTGGTCAACTTGTAGATCTTTAGCAGATTTCGATAAAATCATGAAAGAAGGTATTGTTTCTGCCGTAACTAAAATTACAGTTGTTGGGGCTGGACTTATTGGTGTAGAGCTTGCCGAAAACCTAATTGAAGCCGGTAAAGAGGTAACTCTTATAGAAGGTGGCAATCAGATTTTACCTATGTGGACTCCTAAATTTGCTTTTATGGCAGAGCAGGCTTTGCAAGAAAATGGTGTTCGGGTGCTGAAAAGTGTGTTTGTAAATGAATTTGTTGCTGAAAAGGATAAAGTTAGTTCTGTAATTGTTGGAGCTGGCGAAATTATAGAATCCAATTATGTTATTTTAAGTGCTGGAATAAGACCAAATACAAAACTATTAATAGACAATGGAGCTAAGCATCTTCCAAATGGAGCTTTACTGGTAAACGAAAAAATGGAAACGTCAATTCCTTCGGTGTATGCTGCTGGAGATAACGTAGCTATTAAAAACTTACAGACAAATACTTACGATTATTTTCCATTGGGTACGCATTCTAATAAAGGTGGTCGTACTGCAGGTGCTAACATTGCAGGTGCGAATATTGAGTTTAAAGGCGCTTATAAAACCGCCATTTTAAAGGTGTTTAATTATACTTTAGCTCGTACAGGAATGAATCCTTCTAGTCTTATAAAACATAAAATAAATTATAAAACCGTTTTAACCATCGCGGGAGCTACGCCTTCTTATTACCCAAATGCTAAAGATTTAATTATTGAGATTTATTACCATGCAGCTACACATAAAATTTTAGGTGCAGAATTATTTGGTGAACATGGAGTGGATAAAAGAGTGGATGTGTTGAGTACTGCTATTTATGCAGGTTTAAAAATTGAAGATCTAGCACAGTTAGATTTAGCCTATGCACCTCCTTTCTCTCCAGCTAAAGATCCTTTGGTAGTAACTAGTTTTTCTGCCGAAAATGAAATTAGAGCTTTAACAGAACAAATTTCAGTTGAGAATTTTCAAGCCTATATAAATAAGGCTTCCCGCAATGAGTATGTGATTTTAGATGTGCGAACCCGTACAGAGTTAAAACAAGGCTTTATACCAAATTCTATTTCCATCCCTTTAGACGAATTGCGTACTAGACTAAATGAACTAGATAATTTAGAAATCCCAATTTACATCTATTGTGCCAAGGGATTAAGAGGTTATTTAGCCTCTTTAATTTTAAAACAGGCTAATTATAAGCAGCTTTATAATATTGCAGGTGGATTTAAAATGTGGAAACTATTTGGTGGAACCCTAAACTATTAAGCGTTTTCGATGCTCTACAATTATTTATTTTGTTGTGTGAATTTAACAAAATAGCTTAAAAACGTTAATTCCATTAAACAAAATCACTGCTAAAAATTGGAGTATTAAAAGCTTATTTACAACATTGTAGTTTTAGTCCTTTTTAAAAGTGAATTTGTGTTTATAAAAAGGTCTATAATTCTGATTGTTTTACTGTAAGTCTAAATTTGTAACACAAGTCACAAATCAATCCAAAAAATCTCTCGACTTTTGCTTCAACAAAAAAACAAAAAACATGAATTTACAGGAACTAATAAACTCAGCAAAAGTAAACATTGTAGATGTACGTTCGCCCTTAGAGTTTCAAGGCGGTAATGTAAGTGGATCTATTAATATTCCATTAAACGAAGTAGTGGAAAAAGTAGAAGATTTAAGAAATATGCAGCCTTTGGTTTTGTGCTGTGCTTCGGGTGGAAGATCTGGTCAAGCATGCGATTATTTAGAAGCCCAAGGATTTACCGAAGTACATAACGGCGGTGGTTGGACAATGGTTAATGCTCAAAAAAAATAAATTATGTTGAATTTTTTAAAAAACCTTTTTAAAGGTACCGATTATAAAGCACTCATGGTACAGGGAGCAAAAATAATTGATGTGCGTTCTGCAGCGGAATACAAAAATGGTCATATTAAAGGCAGTCAGAATATACCTCTTCAGAAGATTGGTAATCAGTCAAAAAAAATAGCGTCTTTTAATTCACCTATTGTACTGTGTTGTGCTTCTGGAATGCGTTCTGGACAAGCTACATCCATGTTAAAATCTGCAGGAGTTGAGGCTTATAATGGTGGCGGATGGCTATCTTTACGCTCTAAAATATAAATTTATTTCTATGAAATTTAGTTCCCAGTCTCTGTTTGTACTGTTCATATTTATCGGAACCGCTGTAATAGCACAAGAGGTAATACATATTAATGCCAAAGAGTTTAGGGATTTACTAATTTCCGAACAAGGTATTTTACTAGATGTAAGAACTCCTCAAGAAACATCTTTAGGTCAGATAGAAAATGCAAGTACGCTCAATTTCTACGGAGATTCATTTGAAGATAAACTCAAATTAATACAGAAGAATAAAACCATTTTTGTGTACTGTCGTAGTGGAGGAAGATCCGTTAAAGCAGCTAAATTGCTATTGGAATTAGGGCAGCATAAAGTTTATAATTTAAAAGGCGGAATAGGTGCTTGGGAAAAATTAGGTTTTCAGATTACTGAAGCTTCTACCGATGCAGATGAAAATATTAAAGTGCTAACAAGTACCGAATTTAAAGCCCTTATAAATACCGATAAATTGGTCTTGGCAGACTTTCATACGCAATGGTGTGTGCCCTGTAAAAAGTTGGTTCCCATTATAGAAGAATTAGAAATTGAATTGAAGCAATCGACTGATTTTTTACGCATCGACGTAGATCGTAGTAAAGCTTTAGCAGATAGTTACAAGGTAGTAGCAGTACCCACTTTACTACTTTTTAAAAATGGTGAAATTGTTTGGCGTAATGCAGGATTACTCACAAAAGAGGAACTAAAAAAGACATTATTAGAATTCCTATAAAGTTTATTTAGTGCTTACTTTAATAATATTTACAGGACATACTTCGGCAGCTTTTAGGTTTGCGTCTAATTCCTCATCTCCCACCTTAGCGGTATAAAATCCTTTTTTGTTTATACCGCCAATTAGCGTGCATTTACCATCCTTTTTAGACATCCGCCACCTATCGAAAGCCAATTCTACACAATAGTTACAGCCTATACATTTGGCTCTTTGTTGCGTAATAATTACCATTAAGAATCAATGAGTTTGTACAATTTGTCAGAGGGTCTAATTTTATCCTCTAAGATAATTGTACATTCATCCCCCTTTTTGGCTTCTTGCACATCTTTATCATCAACACGAATTCCTGAGACTATATGCTTTACAAGTCCAGTAGTGGGACCAATAATCAAAATGGAATCTCCTACCTTTAGGCTATGAGCCTCAATTTTAAATTCTGCACATTTTACTTTAGGAAAATAGTGAACGCCTTTTCCTAAATACAGTTTTTTCTGTGGTGCTTTAGATCCTGAGCTGTCTGTCCATTCGCCCATCTTTTGCCCTAGGTAATAGCCACTCCAAAAATCTCTGTTGAATACAGATCGTAAATCGTCCATCCATACCTTCACTTTTTCGGGCGTATAAGTTCCTTCGGTATAAGCATCTATTGCTGCACGGTACGTAGCCACTGTGGTGTGCACATAATCGGCTCCTTTTCCACGTCCTTCAATTTTTAATACTGAAATCCCTGTTTCTATTAGTTGATCTAAAAAATCGAGCGTACATAAGTCTTTTGGAGACATTATATACTCGTTGTCTATAAGTAGCTCATTGCCATCTTCTACATCTATAACCTTATATTCTCTACGGCAGTTTTGTACACAAGCACCTCTATTAGCTGATGCGTTGTTAGAGTGTAAACTCAAATAACATTTCCCACTCACAGCCATACATAAGGCTCCATGTCCAAATACTTCAATTTCAACTAAGTTCCCCGAAGGACCTGTGATGTTTTCTGTTTTTACGCCCTCACAAATTTCTTTCATCTGCCTAAGACTAAGTTCTCTAGAGAGAACCATAACATCTGCAAAGTGCGAATAAAACCGAATGGTTTCTATATTGGTAACATTGAGTTGGGTAGAAATATGAACTTCCATTCCTACAGAATGTGCATAGCCTATTACTGCTTGATCTGCTGCAATAACTGCTGTAATGCCTTTTTCTTTAGCCTGATTAATTATACGTTTTACAATGCTTAAATCGTGGTTGTAGATAATGGTGTTTAGGGTAAGGTAGCTGCGTACATCTTTAGCAGAACAACGATTAGCGATTTCCTCTAAATCGTCTAAAGTAAAGTTGATGCTTGCCCTGGCACGCATGTTTAATTGCTCTACACCGAAATAAATAGAATTGGCTCCCGCGTCTATTGCTGCTTGCATTGCGGCAAAATTTCCTGCAGGAGCCATTAATTCAATTTGCTTATTATTTTTCATGTTGCAAAAAAACACACTTTACGTTAATTTTTTGCTGACATATATCATATAATGAGCAATGTTTTATGTGTACTGGACGACTAGAAAAATAATTTTTAGAAGCCTATTAATCTCCGTATTCATAAGGACATAAAGGGATTAGTAATTTGTATTATTAGAATCTAAATTATAGATTATCAGACAAATACATTGAACTACCCCGTGCTGTGGACATTATTGTTCTGTTCTTATTTCATGTGTTACTATTTTTATTTTACCACTCAAATAATTGATCGTATAAAATTGAATTGTTTGCTAAAAGAGATTTACTGTATAGCGTACACATACTGTAAGTAGCAAATTGTGAGTCGACATGTTCGCCTAAAACAACTGTATTTATTTGTTCGTATGGAACTTCTTGAGTTATCCTAAAATCTGATGTTCTAATTGTATGGCTTTAGGAAATAGAATGTTATTCTCTAAATGTATATGTACATGTAAATCGTTTTCAAATTCTTCAAGTAAATGATACGAGGCTTTAAAGGTATTACAGGCGTAAGCTGGAGGATTAAATTTATTTGTTAGTTGACCAATTTTTTCAAACAAAAGTCCAGCTCCTTCATGCTCTTGCTCCATCATTTCAATAGGGTTTTTTATTGAGCCAAAAGGCATGGCTTCAATGTTTTGTCCTTGAGCCAAAGACTTTATATATGGAAAGAGAATCTTTTCTTCCTTCATCATGTGATGCTCTAATTCTTGGGCTACTTGCTCAAAAAGAGTGGCTATGATTTTTGTTTCTGGATGGGCATCTCCATGTACCCTACTCACTTTAGTAATAAAGGCTCTAATAATTGGAATTTGCTCCGTTACATAAGCATGATGTTTGGTAATAATATGATCTACTAAATGGTCTAATTGCCATTTTTTGTATTGGTCCATTTGCGATTCTGTTCGGGTGTCAACTTTTGACAGCTCCTCAATAATCTCACTTTTATTAATGTTCTTTTTTTCGCAAACAGATTTTAGGGTTTTCTTCCCTCCACAGCAAAAGTCGATTCCATATCTTTTAAATACTGCTGCTTTTTTAAAGTCTTCGGTTACAATTTCTGCAATCGTTTTTTCTTCTAATAATTCTGGATTATTGTTCATCGTAATTGGTTTTTGAGTAATGTTTAACTTTATCTAGATTTAAAATCTTAATGTCTTTAGGCAATAGCTCAATAGTTTTTTCTTGTTCTAACTTTTTTAACATTCTAATTGTTGTTTCGTAAGTACTAGCAGCAATATTAGAAATCTCTTTTCTGTTTAATGGAAAGGCTAATGTTTTAGTATCGTCCTCTTTAAAACCAAATGCTTTTGCATTCATAAGTAGAGCATAAGCAACTTTGTTTTTTACCGGTAGCTGAACAATTTTTTTCATATGTTCTTCAGCACATCGCAACTCATCAGTAAAATACCTCAGCATATTAAATAGTAATCGCTGGTTGGTTTTAAGCATTTTTATAAAAACTATATTGGGTATAAACGCCAGTGTTACGTCTGTTAAAGAAATAGCAGAGATAGGGTATGTTTTAGTACATAAACCTCTTTGTCCTACAAGGTTTCCATCTACTGCAAGTCTAATTATACGTTCGGTAGTTTTAGAAAGGTGTTTTACTACTTTAACTTTACCACTGTGAATAATGTAAATACCTTGTACATTTTGTCCTTCGGTTATAAAACGCGTGCCTTTAGGGAACTGTAAAGTTGATTTGTGTTTGTCAATAAGTTCACGCCATTCGTCATCACAATACAAATTAATCATGCAATTTATTTGATCGCATTCCGAACCATCTTCTTTAGGTATTTCCATTATCAAATAATTAGCCTCCCATAGAGAACACATTTCTCCTGTCGGCATTTATAGTTCCACCATTTTGATTAAAATCTAATCCAGCTCTTTCAGCTTGCTTTTAGATACTCGTTATATATGTCTGACTCATGGTTTACAAATCGTGACCTGCGACCCTTCCGCCAACAATTGAATGGCAAACAGCACAATTTTAACCGAAAATTGTATTCCCATCTTCTGCATGAGTACTCAAGCTAAATAGAGTAAATGCTGCGGTCAGATAAGTGATTTTTCTAAACAATGTCTTCATTTTTTTTGCAAATAATTTATCGATTTTGAATGCTATAAATAGACTAAGAATCTTTTACCTAAAGATTGATTTATGTTCTATGTTAGAATGATTTGCGTCAAACAATTGAATGATATTTATTAGTTTACATCAGAAGTATTGTCATGTATATTGGTATATAAAACCAATAGTTTTGTCAAAACTTTACTTATGACGGATAAAGAAATTCAAGACTATACAAACACAGGAACTAGTATTGATGATGTGTTTGTGAATCAATCTTTTTTGTTTTAATGATCTATGGAGTGAGTGTGCTAGTTGAATCAAGAAGAACTTGACGGAATGAAAGATCATGTAGAACTGTTTTATTTAACCAAGCATCTCAACTAGTCGATTCTAAGGATATATACACCTTAATAACGCTAAATTATCCATTTAATCTCGTTTGGGTGATTCTGTATAGGGTGATAATTAAGGCGGTAGGGTTATGAGAAGAGAAATTCAAAAGAAAGACGTCGAGAATGTCTATAGGACTTTGAGTTTAGAAAAATGAAAAATGGGAAAGTAAATTCGTACTTCCTGCTTAACAAAAAAATATGAAAATACATTCATTTCATATTCCTGTAATGGGCGTTGGTTTTACTATAGAAAGCCCTCTTAAAGTTGCCCAATACGGCATCGATTCTGTTGTTGCTTTGGCAGACGATATCTTGTTCGAAAAACTTCGTAAGTTTTATTGTTCTGAGAACAATATAGAATACTCAGAAATTAACGATAAATGCGAAGATTTTAGAGCACTCAGAATCACTTCCTACTTAAACTTGATGAATAGGCTGGTAGAAGAAAAATTTGAACTTTTTAAAAATAACTCTCTGAAAAAATCGGAAGAATTGAAAGCATTTTTTGCTATGCTTCCCGACAGGTCGATTTTAAAACAAGAGTTTTTGGCATTTAGTTCTAAGCACTTTCAAGCTAAAGAATTAGGCGATTGGCTTAAAAATAAAATTGCTCCTGGGAGTATCGATGTAAATATAATGACCAAAGTAGATAAAGAGAATTATCAAAATGGTGAATTACTTCCAAGGATTTACAATGATGCACATTCTGCTTTGCGAGGTTTTGCCGAGAGTGATTTGAAATCTTCAGTGGTCTTTTCTGCTGGAATGAATCCTAGATTGTATGGTTATATGGAACAGTTTGAGGATTTTTACCCAAAAATAGATGGTGCCATTACTAAAAAGATAATTCTAAAGGTGAGCGATTATCGTTCTGCTCAAATTCAAGGGCGATTTTTAGCAAAAAAAGGTCTTTGGGTTTCAGAGTACCGTATAGAATCAGGCTTAAACTGTGGTGGACATGCTTTTGCTACCGAGGGTTTTTTATTAGGGCCTATTTTAGAAGATTTTAAAAAGAATAGAAATGAGTTAGCGGATTCTACATTTCAAATTTTATGTAATGGATTAGAAACAAAAGGTAAAGTTGTACCCTTACATGTTTTGCCTCTAAAAATTACTGCTCAAGGTGGCGTTGGTAATGCTGAGGAGCACAATTTTTTGATTGATCATTATAAACTGGATTCAGTAGGCTGGGGTTCTCCCTTTTTACTTGTCCCTGAAGCTACGACTGTAGACGCCGAAACCATGGTTCGTTTAGCGAAAGCCAAAGAACAAGATTTGTATTTAAGTTCCATTTCTCCTTTAGGAGTACCATTTAATAATTTAAGAAATAACACCAAAGACGAGGAGAAAAGAGCCAAAATTGATCGTGGTAGACCTGGTAGTGCCTGTCCTAAAAAATACTTAGCTCTCAATAAGGAGTTTACCGAAAAAGGTATTTGTACTGCTTCTAGACAGTACCAGTATTTAAAATTGAAGGAACTAAAAAAGTTAGAGATTAGTGCTGCCGAATTAAAGTATTTATCCGACGAGGTAGTCGATAAATCTTGTATTTGTGTAGGTTTAGGGACCTCGGCATTAATTAACAATAATATAAGTACAAAGGTCGAAGGCGATGGTGTTTCTATTTGCCCTGGCCCCAATATGGCTTATTTCTCTAAAGTAGTTTCTTTAAAGAAAATGGTTGATCATATCTATGGTCGATCTACAAATCTGACACGAGAGAATAGACCAAATTTATTTATAAAAGAGTTGGGTATGTATATTCAATATCTAAAAGATAAGATGGAATCGAGCACTACTCTTATGGATAAAAGACAAAAAAAATATCTTTTTAATTTTGCCGATAACTTAAAGAATGGAATCGCATATTACAGCGAATTGTTTTCGAATTTAGCAAAGCAAAAAGTATTTGAGAAAGATGACTTAGAAGAGTGCTTGGCAATACAAAAAGATCGCTTGATGAATATTCAATGGGATTTAGAAAGGATTCAGATGTAGACTTAAATTGTAGTATTTGACTAGTCCTAAAT